>Ga0310786_10001112_pt1 | contig 43064 bp, 46 predicted proteins | sample AusTroGonzalo_MG_FD_203881 | JGI IMG/M metagenome (GOLD analysis project Ga0310786, IMG submission 203881) | Bovine rumen microbial communities from tropical cattle in Woodstock, Queensland, Australia - Gonzalo_03 (v2) (version 2) | ecosystem: Host-associated > Mammals > Digestive system >...
TTCAACCATTTGCAAATATTTTCAATCAAGATATTTTGTTCCGATTGGAGCCAGTGTTTTCAAGGGGTTTCAGATACAACCATTTGCAAACATTTTCACCTATTTTCATTAGTTCCGATAATTTATACATATAGTCCCCGCCCTTTGTTTTCAAGGGGCAGGGGCTTTTTTATGCCCGTTTTGGTGCCGGAGGTTTTCGCTCGGCACCAAACTATAAAATCTGATCCAGCAGCGCGACCGTCTTTTTGATCCGCTTCTCCAGTACGTGGCTATATATCCGTGACGTCGTATTTATATTCGCATGGCCGAGGCGCTTCGATACCATTTCCAGCTCCTCGCCAGCTTCCAGCAGCATCGTCGCGTGGGTGTGCCGGATGGAATGGAAGGATCCGGCGCCAAACTTTTCTTTGCAGAATTTCCCAAAGTATCGCATGGCATCGGCATCGACCTGGCGTCCATCCGGCCAGACGCAAACCGAATTATTTTCTGTCTGCGTATAAGCGGGGCCATACAAGAGCCGGTTCTGTGCTTGTTTCCTATGTGCTGTTTTCAAAACATTAAATAATTTAATACCGAATGGAATGTCACGGACGGATCCGGACGTTTTCGGTATGGGCTGCACATTCACACCGACGAGCGTCGAATGGACACGCAGCATCCTTCCGGCCATGTCGATGTCGTCCCATGAAAGCGCCAGGCACTCCCCGAGACGCATCCCGGTATGATATGCCAAAAGAATCGGGAGGGCGCACTGATGGCCAAGAGGGAACCGGCGGAAGATGGCCGTCAATTCCTTCGCGCTGAAAACGTGCGTCTTCTCTTTCGGCGTCTGCTGCTTTGGCAGCTGAACCGGCTGGGCCGGATTGACCAACAAAAAGCCGCAGATGCTGACCGCATAAGTGAGGCTTTTCTTCAATACGGCAAGGACCAGGCTGGCCGTGCTCCGGCTGAATTTATCCGCCTGCCGGTTGATATAATTTTGAAGTGTCAGCGGCGCCAGATTGCCGAGGGAATGGGATCCTATATCTGGCTTGATATGATTTTCGATGCAACTTTTATATGTTTTAATCGTGTTCTCCCGGAAATTTTTCTCCGCGAATTCTTTCATCCATTGATCGAGGAAGTCTGACAGCGTGATCTTCCTGGCGTCATGAAGCCGCCCGGTCAGATCTTTTTCGGCCATCGCCATGCGGTACGCCCGCTCGCACTCCGGCTTTGTCTTTCCACCGACACGGACCAGGCGTTTCCGTTTCCCGTTCTCGTCGGTGGTCTCCAAAGTATAATACCACTTTTCTCCGCGCTTCCTGATGTACGCCATATAAAATCACCCTTTCAATTTTGTTTTGCCCGGGAAGCGCTCTGCGCCTGGTACAAGGCTTTTTTCAGCTCCGCGATCTCTCTGTCTTTTTCCGCGCAAAAATGGATATGGCTATTCGCCGCAGATTCATACATACAACAGGCTTCATACATGAGCGCCCAGCTCGCCGCCCAGCAGATCAATACCGGAAATCGAATATCTTTTCCGATGGATAGCAGCATCATAATACTGGCCGCCACGGCCACTATTGCGAGCAGTTTTGATAGATTCCTTTCTCCGTCTGCCTTATTCATAGAACGCCACTCCTTTCAAATAATATTATCCTGCATCAGATTCGCCCTGCCCAAAGCTCGGCGATTCTTTTTTCACGAAATTTCCTGTGTCCTTTTCATAAAGATGGTTGAGCTGCGCGTCAATATCTTCTTTATGTTCTTCGGTCAAGGCTCGATATTTCTCGATATGCACAATTTCTTTATCTGTCAATAAGGCATTAACTGATTTAGTTTCCGGGAAAAGATCGTTAATACTTATATGTAGAGCATGAGCAATCTTAAAAAGCATATCATTTCCGGGATCGTTTATATTATGCTCATACCCAGATATAGTGTTATCCCGTACCCCGATAAGATCGCCAAGTTCTTTTTGTGTTAGACCTCTCTCTTTACGATAATATTTAATTTTATGCGCGATATATTTCGGAACATCCATTTTCACCAGCTCCTCTTCTTTTCTACATGATACATGAAAAATAATGCGTAATCAAGAAAAATATTTCGGGAAACACGAAATTTTTTGTTGACACAAAATAAAACTTCGTGTATCATGAAGTCTGAAAGTGAGGAGGTGAAATGATGCAATACAAATTGGAATCACTCCGGCGAAGCCTAAAAGAATCCCAGGAAGACATGGCGAAGCTCATAAACGTGGATGTACGCACATATCAGAACAAAGAAAAAGGCGTCACACAATTTAAGGGCGACGAAATGTTTTTGATTGCGCAGCACTTTAATAAGAAGATCGACGATATTTTTTTACCACCGGACTTCATGAAACCCGAAGTCCAAGAGGCAGCGCAAATTTAATGAAAGGGGTGAAAACATGGCGGCAGCCGAAAAGGAAATGGTCCTGGACGACGCGGACCGGCTGCTTTCACTGGAGGAAGTCGGCGCAAGACTCGGATCCGGTCGACCGTTCGTCGGAAGACTGATCCGCGCGGGCCTCTTGCAAGCACTGGCCTTCCGGAAAATTAAACGGGTTCCAAAATCAGAGCTGACCAGATTCATTCAAGATCATTTAGGGGAAGACCTATACGAGACATTAGAGGCACGGGAAAGGCTGGTGAAAGCGTGAGCATAAAGAACACCCTCGGCGATCTCAACAATCATCTTTTCGCGCAGATCGAAAGACTTGGTGACGAAGATCTCCAGGGCGAAGCCCTCGAACAGGAAATCAAGAGGGCGGAAGCGGTGACAAAAGTCAGCAGCCAGATCATCGCGAACGGTTCCCTTCTATTGAAAGCTCGTCAATATTACGACGAAAACTATAACGCTGATTCTTCGATACCGGAACTTCTGACCGAAGGAAAGCCCGAAAAACCAGCGCCGGAGAAGTTGGCCAAAGGTAAAAGCGCATGAGAGGCGGGCAGAACCGGCTGCTGACACCGGAGCAGCATGAATACTTTGTCCGCAAAAACAAAGGCCGGTCACAGGCGGACATGGTTCGGTTAATGAAAAAAAGGTTCGGCCTGGAGCTGACGGAGAAGCAGATCAACACCTACCGGAAGAACCACCACCTGCACAGCGGACGAACAGGGCAATTTGAAAAAGGCCATGTTTCCTGGAACAAAGGAAAACATTTCGACGTGGGCGGCAGGAGCGTGGAGACAAGATTCAAGAAGGGCCAGCGGCCGCACAATTATATGCCGGTCGGCTCGGAGCGGATCAACACGGAAGGATATGTCGATATTAAGATCGCGGATCCTAACAAATGGAAAGCGAAGCACGTCCTGCTATGGGAAGCGCTGCACGGGCCGAGGCCGAAAGGGTACAAGATCATTTTCGCCGACGGGAACAAGCTGAACGTCACGGCGGAGAATCTGCTCCTGGTATCCAGCAGCGAACTCTGCCGGATGAATCAGAACGACTGGATCAAACCGGAGGCGGAGCTGACGAAACTCGGCGCCACGGTGGCGAAGCTGATCTGCAAGACCAACGCCAGGAAAGAAAAACCGCAGCGGACACCAAAACCGAAACCGAGGATCATTTATTACGATCCGAAGACGATGAAAATTTTATAAGGAGGAGAAGCATGAAGTTTGTGGATCTGTTCCTGCGATTCCTATGCTTGACCGGGACAGTGTTCGTGCTCGGCGCTTTAGGCATCGGGCTGTGCCTTCTGGTCATGCTCGCAACGTACTACACGCTGATCATGCTTTGAAGGGAGACGAGAGCTTGCGAGTAATCAAATGCGCCCGATGCGGTGCGGACGTCTTCACGACAGGACCGAGGACAAAATACTGCCTGGCCTGTGCTACGCAGATCAGAATCGAAAGCCAGAATAAGCGCAGGTCCAAAAAAGGAAAGCTCGATCCAGCGCATACGAAGGTCATCACCTGCGAAATCTGCGGAAAGGAAGTGATCGTTCCAGCAAAAGCGGCGCGCGCGCGGTATTGCCCGGAATGCTCCTCGAAAGCGTACAAGGCATCGTTGAAAAAATATCGGGACAAAGAAAAGAATCCGCCCGTCGGTGAGACCGTCGAAACGACCTGCATTATATGTAACAAGTCTTTCTCGTATGAATACCGGGGCGGGAAGCGAAGAGAATTCTGTAATATGTGCAGCCCGAACCGACGCGACGAGAACGCCGGAGCGATCGAGCCAAACTATCATACGGGATGGCACAAAGCAGAAAAGCCGCGGAAAAAGAAAAAGCCCCACGTTTCCCAGATCGTGGATCTGAACGAGGCGGCGAGAAAAGCAGGTATGAGCTACGGTCGATATGTGGCCATGTTGGCCATGAAGAAAGGAGTATAACGTGAAAACAAACATTGAGATCTCAATCAGTCTTAAAGAACTCGAAGGGGAGATTCGCACACAAATATCCGTTATCGGTGCGGCCACTCCGAACCAGATCGCAAAGGTCCTCGGGAAAACGCTTGCAAGCGTTATACCGGTAACGGATAACAAGCAAAAGGCGCTGTCGGAACTCCATTCGGAATTTGCAACTGCCTATATTGAGGAAGCTCTGAAGGCAAACGGAGAGGAGGGAAAAGCATGACGGACAAAGAGCTGATGCTGGAGCGCATCGAAATGTACTGCGACGCCGATCGGCGTGGACGTATCGAACCGGAACAGGCCGAGGCATACTGCCCGACGATTGAGGAGGCGATGATGTTCGTATGGGCGGAACATTGAACCGCTGCCAATGCGGAAGGGAAATTCCTTTCGAGCCGGATCGAAGGAAGCAGCCGAAGTATTGCGCGGCCTGCCGGTCAAAGTACGGCAGCAACAAACAAAAGGGCCACAGAATCCGGCAAAAGAAAAACGCCTGACGCTGACACGCCAGACGCAAGGAGAAGATTTCAACAAAATCAATATATCACACAGAGGAGGATTTTTCAATGGACTTCACTCTTAACATCAAAATCGAGGCAACGCCGGAGTTTTGCCGGGCACTCGATAATATCGCAAACACAATCACCGCGGCGTTTTGCGTGACGGCGGCGTCAAACGTAGACGCTGAACAGCTTCGCAAAGCGGTGGTCGAAAATCCCGCTCCGATCAAAGTGGAAGCGCCAGCTCCTGCTCCTGCTCCTGCTTCGGATCCGGCTGCCGTGCCGGTTGCGACCGCTCCCGTCCCGCCCGCTCCGGTTCCTACCGTTCCGACGACAGCGCAGACGTACACGCAGGACCAGCTCGCGCTCGCGGCCTCCGGTCTCATGGACGCCGGAAAGCTCGCAGAACTCCAGCAGCTCCTCGCGACGTTCAAGGTGACGTCTCTCGTTACGCTGCCAAAAGATCAGTATGGAGCGTTCGCGACAAAGCTGCGTGAATTGGGGGCGAAGATATGACGAAGCACGCGCTCCTTTCCGCGTCAAGCGCGGCGCGCTGGCTGGCCTGCACGCCAAGCGCCAGGGCGACGGAAAACATCCCGGACAAGGGCAGCCCATACGCGGCTGAAGGTTCCCTCGCGCACGCCATCGCAGAACTGAAGCTCCGGAAATATTTCACGGAAGGCATCGGCCCGCGGACGTTCAGCAACCGGTTGAAGAAACTGAAAGAGGATCCGCAGTATTTCCATGAAGGCGCGCCGACGTACCAGGACGAAATGCTCCGGTACACGGACGAATACCTCGACTATGTGAAATGCGTCTCGATGGAGTATAAGGAAAAGCCCTACATCGCCATCGAGAAAAAAGTGGACTTCCATTCCTTCGTACCGGATGGCTTTGGGACTGCCGACTGCATCCTGATCGGCGGCGAAGTCATGAATATAATCGACTTCAAATATGGAAAGGGCGTCCCGGTCTCGGCAATCCGAAACGCGCAGATGATGTTATACGCGCTCGGGGCGCTCCTCGAATACGGGATCATTTATCCGATCAAGACCGTGAAGCTCTCAATCGTTCAGCCGAGGATCGACAATGTTTCGACCTGGGAAATGTACGCTGACGATCTCATGGATTGGGGCGAGAACGTAGTCAAGCCGAAAGCGCAGCTCGCGTATGAAGGCGAAGGCGAATTCACGCCAGGCGAACATTGTAAATTCTGCAAGCTGAAAGGGAACTGCCGGGCACGGGCAGAGAAAGCCTTCTCCATGATCATCCAGGCGGAGAAGCCGCCCGCGACATTGACGCCGGAGGAGCTGGCCGACGCGCTGGAAAAGGCAGATATGCTCGCCGCCTGGGCGAAGGATGTGCAGGAATATTCGTTGACGGCCATCCTCGACGGCGGAGAGATCCCTGGCTGGAAAGCCGTCCACGGGCGGAGCGTTCGCCGGTTCATTGACACCGCTGCGGCGTTCTCGGCGATCATTGAGAGCGGCGTCGAAGAGGCGATGCTTTATGAGCGGAAGCCGTTGACGCTGGCAGCCATCGAAAAAGTAATGGGAAAGAAAGCCTTTGCGGACGTCGCGGGCACGTTCATCGAGACGCCGCCGGGAAAACCCACTCTTGTCCCGGAAAGCGACAAACGCGAAGCGATCAAAGGTATCACAGCAGAAGAAGCATTTGCAAACATTTGAAAGGGGTAATTGAAAATGGCATTGACAAACAGAGACGTAACGACGGGTGTAGCACGACTTTCTTATGAGCACGTTTTCCAGCCTTATGCGCGCAGCGCAAACGACACGCCGAAATATTCGACGACGATCCTCGTCCCGAAATCCGACACGAACACGAAGGCAGCCATTGACGCGGCCATCGAAGCGGCGAAGCAGCAGGGCGTCGCCAAGACTTTCGGCGGGCAGCTGCCGCCGGTGGTGGCGATCCCGGTCTATGACGGCGACGGTGTTCGGCCTTCCGATGGTATGCCCTTCGGCCAGGAGTGCAAAGGTCACTGGGTTTTCACGGCCTCGGCAAAGAACCGCCCGGAAGTGATCGGATTGAACAGGCAGCCGATCATCAACGAATCGGAAATCTATTCCGGCGTTTACGCGTATGTGAACGTGACCTTCTTCCCTTATAACTCGAATGGCCGAAAGGGTATCGGATGCGCTTTGAACTGCCTCATGAAAGCAAGAGACGGCGAGCCGCTTGGCTCGAAGATCTCGGCAGCAGACGCCTTCGCGAATATCCCGATGGGCGCAGCTCCGGCAATCAATCCGATCACCGGCGCGCCTATGGCATGAGCACGGCGGGCGGCTTTGACCGCCTGCACATAGACATAGAGACTTATTCCTCCGTGGACATTACGAAGTCCGGGCTGCACAAATACGTGCAGCCCGATGACTTCGAGATCTTACTGTTCGCGTATAGTCTGAATGAAGGTCCGGTCGAAATCGTTGACTTCACAGCAGGCGAGTCATTATCACGCGGATTCGAGGCCATGCTATCAGATCCGAAAGTTATCAAATACGCGTACAATGCGGCTTTCGAGTGGACCTGCCTTTCGAGATATTTCGGGGCGCTTCCGATTGATCAATGGCGCTGCGTCATGCTGCACGGTTGCTATTGCGGATTCCCTCCTGGACTGGACGCCGTTGGAAAAGCGCTCGGTTTTTCCGAGGACAAAAAGAAGATGGCAGCGGGCAAGGCGCTGATCAAACTTTTCTGCAATAAGCACGCGGCCAAAACAAAGCAAAATTCGCTTTGGGATATGTCGCGCGTCCTTCCGGAACATGAACCGGAGAAGTGGGAACTCTTCAAAGAATATTGCAAACAGGACGTCGTTACCGAGATGGAAGTGGAGCGCCGTCTTTCTGCCTGGCCGGTCCCGGAAAGCGTACAGAAGGAATGGGAACTTGACGCCATCACAAACGAGTATGGCGTCCGCATCGACAAAGCGCTTGTGGACGGGGCGATTGCCTGTTCCACGGCGATCAATGCGGAGCTGACGAAAGAGGCGAAGCAGCTGACCGCCCTCAACAATCCGAACAGTCCGACGCAGATCAAGGGCTGGTTGGAGTGCATGATCGGAAGGGCAATCCCGGATCTGACGAAGGCCACCGTCTCGGAATTATTGAAAGACGAGACGCTGCCGGAAGAGGTCCGCCGGGTGCTGGCGATCCGGCTGGAGCTGGGGAAAACATCGGTCAAGAAATATGAGGCGATGCGGGCGGCGGTATGCGAGGATGAACGCGTCCGCGGACTGCTGCAATTTTACGGAGCCAGGACAGGACGCTGGGCCGGGCGGCTGGTGCAGGTCCAAAACTTGCCGAGGAATTACCTCGAATCATTGGACACGGCCAGGAAACTCGTCAAAGGAAAGAAGATCGACGCCATCCGGCTGATCTACGGCAACGTGCCGGACACACTTTCGCAGCTGATCAGGACGGCGTTCATTCCGTCGAACGGCAGCGTTTTTGTAGTGGCTGACTTCTCCGCTATCGAGGCCCGCGTGATCTCATGGCTGGCCGGGGAACAATGGAGACTTGAAGCGTTTCGACAGGGGAAAGATATTTACTGCGAATCAGCTTCTCAAATGTTTGGCGTCCCCGTCGAAAAGCATGGGCGAAACGCGGAGCTGCGGCAGAAAGGAAAGATCGCGGAACTGGCTCTCGGATACCAGGGCGGCGTCGGAGCGCTGAAAGCTATGGGCGCGGACAAGATGGGCCTCTCCGATACGGAACTCCAGGACATCGTGACACGTTGGCGGGAGGCGAACCCGCGTATCGTATCATTTTGGAAAACCGTTGAAGACCTGGCCCGCCATACAATCATAAAAAACGGCAGCAGCATTATGAGCGGATGCGGCATAAAATTATTCTTTGACACTGGCGATCTTTCAATGCTTCGTATCGGACTTCCAAGCGGAAGAGAACTGTTTTATCCGAACCCCAAAATCGAAATGAATAAAAACGGTTTTGAAAGTATCACCTACGACGGGCTGAACACCGCGCACGTCTGGGGGCGGCTGGAAACCTACGGCGGGAAACTGACGGAGAACATCGTCCAGGCGGTGGCGCGGGACTGCCTCGCGGTCACGCTCTTCCGGATGCACGTGAACGGATTCGACACCGTCATGCACATCCATGATGAAGTCGTTCTTGACGTCCCGGAAGACAAAGCCGATCTAAAGTACGTCGTCCGTTTGATGACAGATCCTATATCATGGGCGCCCGGTCTTCCGCTGGACGCTGACGGATTCATTGGTTCCTATTATAAGAAGGAGTAATGCCCTATGGAGAACTTCAACAGGGATATTCACATATCCACCGCTGGCAGCCGGAAGGCTGCGCTTTGGAAACAGGAAACGATCCTATGGTCCGACTTCGTGGCGCGTCTCGGCACGCCCGTCCACTCCGATGAATCGTTCCGGACCTACCTCTCGCTGCCGAAGGCGAAGCAAGACGAACTGAAGGACGTGGGCGGATTCGTGGGCGGCTCGCTCAAAGGCGGACGCCGGAAGGCTGCGAACGTGACCGCCCGCGACCTCATAACCCTCGACCTCGACGCGATCCCGACAGGCGGGACGGACGACGTCCTGAAACGTGTTGAAGGTCTCGGATGCGCGTATGTGGTCTATTCGACACGCAAGCACGAACCGGCGAAGCCGCGCCTCCGCGTCATACTTCCGACGGACCGGAGCATCACCGCGGAGGAATACGAGCCGATGGCCAGGGCGCTGGCGAACATGATCGGAATCAGCTTGTGCGATCCGACGACCTTCGAGCCGTCGCGCCTCATGTTCTATCCAAGCGTATGCGCGGACGGTCAATATGTTTTCACTTATGGCGACAAGCCGCCCGTCAGTGCGGACGGCATCCTCGCCATGTTCAAGAATTGGCATGACTGGAGGGAATGGCCGCAGGTCCCCGGACACGAGGACAAGCAGAAAGTTTTTGCGGCCACGCAGCAGGATCCGGCAGAAAAGGAAGGAGTGATCGGCGCCTTCTGCCGGACATACTCCATCTATGACGTCATGGAGAAATTTATTCCCGGCGTCTATTCGCCCGTGGATGGAATGGATGACCGTTTCACTTATGCAGGCGGAACGACGACAGGCGGCGCCATCGTGTACGAGGGCGGGAAATTCTTATATTCGCATCACGCGACGGATCCATGCAGCGGGAAGCTCGTGAACGCTTTCGACCTTCTCCGGCTACATAAGTTTGGCGACCTCGACGAGGCCGCGAAGCCGGAGACGCCGGTCAATAAATTGCCGAGCTATTCCGCCGCCTGCCGGTTCGCGGTGGCGGATCCGAAAGTCTCGACGACGCTCAACCGGGAACGGTACGACAAAGTACAGGAAGCCTTCCAGGGCATCCATCCGGAGAGTGACGTCGAATGGACGAAGCTCCTGGAACTTTCGCCGAACACAGGGAAACCGGAGAAGACGATCAAGAATGTGGAAACGGTGATCAACCACGATCCGGCGCTCAAAGGCCGGATACATTTTGATTCATTCGCGGAGTATATCGTCGGCGTGGCGCCGCTGCCGTGGAGCGGACGCGCAAACGGGGAAGGCCCTTTCCGGTGGCGCGACGAAGACGACGCCGGACTTCGCGATTATATGGAGAGGATTCTGAAATTCCGCAGCCGTGACGTCATCGACGACGGCCTGATCCTGGCGGCGAAGCAGAGCGGATTCAATCCCGTCACGGACTATCTCGACGGGCTGAAATGGGACGGGAAGCCCCGGCTCGATACGTTGCTGATCGACTACCTCGGCGCGGAGGATTGCGCATATACGCGTGAGGTCACACGGAAAGCGTTCACGGCTGCCGTGGCGCGCGCAAAAGATCCGGGCGTGAAGTTTGATACCATGACCGTGATCCGAGGTCCCCAGGGTATCGGAAAATCGACGCTGCTGCGTCTGATGGGGTTATCCTGGTACACGAACAATCTCCGGAGTTTCGAGGGGAAAGACGCCGCGGAGCTGCTTCAAGGAATCTGGATCGTCGAAGTAGACGAGCTGGATTTGATGCGGAAGACCGACGTCCGGGAAATCAAAAGCTATCTTTCAAGGACCGAGGACCATTACCGGGCCGCTTATGCCAGGAAGACAGAGAAGCATCCGCGGCGCTGCGTATTCTTCGGGACGACGAACGACGACGAATATTTATTTGACGCCACCGGGAACCGGCGCTTCCTGCCGGTGGAGGCGGGCGTCACGACGGCAACGAAGAACCTTTTCGAGGAGCTGACAGAGGAGGAGATCGGCCAGGTGTGGGCGGAAGCATACACGCGCTGGCAGATGGGAGAATCACTGATACTGTCGAAAGAGATGGAGGAGGAAGCGGAGAAACGCCGCCGGGCGCGCACGGAGCGGGATTCGCTGCAAGGCATGATCGAGCAATTCGTTGACCGGAAAATCCCCGAGGACTGGCTGACATGGCCGAAGTCGGCGCGGAAAATGTTCTGGGGCGGCAGCATGGATATTCCGCAGGACAAACTTGTGGAACGTGATCGGGTATGTGCAGCGGAAATATGGTCGGAACTCTTGGGAGAGTATTCCAGGACACCGCCAAGAAGAGAAATCATGCGCGTCAACAATGTACTGAAAATGATGGATGATTGGGAACCGTCCGGAGTTGTCAATTTCGGCGATGATTATGGGAAGCAGAGGGGTTTTTGGAGACGGCAACAATCGTCAACAAAATAAAAAAAGTTTGTTGCCTTGTTTGCCAAAAATCAAAAAGACAAAGCAACAAAGCAACAAACTTTTTCCCATTGTTTCCAATTTTGTAGCAATCGCAAAAACATACACGGCAAAGGGTTATTAAGCGAAGCAACAAAAACAACAAACTTTTCTATATAGAACAAAAAATAGGTAATAGGGCTATATATAGCGCCTAATTACGTGATCTATACGCACACGTGCGCGGGCGCGCGCGCACGCGTATGTTAGTAGGGATTTATTTTTTGGGAGGTGGACCATGCGGGAAAGAGCGATCGAAGAATTTTTGCGTGATGGTGTACGACGCCAGGGCGGCATCGCCTTCAAATTCGTATCACCGGGAAATGTTGGTGTGCCGGATCGGCTGGTCCTTTGGCCGAACGGGAAGATGGTGTTCGTCGAAGTGAAGGCGGAAGGCGGGCGGCTTTCCGTTATGCAGGAAAGGCAGCGAAAAAGGATCCAGAGGCTGGGCTTCCAGGTGGCCGTGGTGAAGGGCATCGAGGAAGCAAAAATGTTTTTGAGCACCTGGGGGGATCTGTGTGGAGGTAAATAGGGAAAAGGAAGGTGATCAGAAGTGAAATTCGAGCCGCATCCATATCAGCGGTTCTGCATCGACCGGCTGCTGGCAAACGAAGCGCAGGCCCTTTTCCTGGACATGGGGCTGGGAAAAACTGTGATCACGCTGACGGCCATCAAGGAGCTGCGGTATCATCGGTTCGCCGTCGCGAAGGTGCTGGTCGTCGCGCCGAAGAAAGTGGCGGAGACGACCTGGACGACGGAGGCGGAGAAGTGGGATCACTTGCAGGGGCTTCGCGTTTCCGTCGTGCTTGGCAACCAGCAGCAGCGGATCCGGGCGTTATACACACCGGCGGACGTCTACGTCATCAACCGCGAAAATGTGAAGTGGCTTGTCGAGTATTATCAGAACGACTGGCCGTTTGATATGGTCGTCCTGGATGAACTGTCTTCCTTCAAAAATCACATGGCCCAAAGATTCAAGGCGATGCGGATGGTGCGAAGCCATATAAAAAGGATCGTCGGTCTGACAGGGACACCGGCGCCGAACGGGCTGATCGACCTGTGGGCGCAGATCTTCCTGCTGGATCGTGGCGAGCGGCTGGGGAAATTCATCACGCATTACCGCGAACGATATTTCACGCCGGACAAGAGGGACCAGACGAGGATCTTTTCCTGGGCGGCGAAGAACGGAAGCGAGCAGGCAATCTGGAACCGGCTTTCCGATATATGCGTGAGCATGAAGGCCGAGGACTATCTGACCTTGCCGGACTGCATGACTGACATCCGGCACGTTCAGCTGGATGCGAAAGCGAAGAAGGCATATTTCACGTTGGAACGGGATATGCTTTTGACGGTTGACGCCAAGACGATCGACGCGGGCAGCGCCGCCGTCCTTTCCGGTAAACTTTTGCAGCTGTGCAACGGCGCCGTTTACGATGACGCACACGCAGCCGTCCACGTCCATGACTGCAAGCTGGACGCCTTCGTCGAACTGATCGACGAGCTGGCCGGATCCCCGGCCCTGGTGTTTTACAACTTCCAGCATGACCGTGACCGGATCATCGCGGCGCTGGCCGGAAAAGGTCTCCGCGTCCGGCAGCTTTCCGGGGCGGAGGATGCGGACGCCTGGAACCGGAGAGAGATCGACGTGCTGCTGGCGCATCCGGCGAGCTGCGCTTATGGCCTCAACCTCCAGGACGGGGGGAATCAGGTCATCTGGTTCGGGCTGAACTGGTCCCTGGAATTATTCCAGCAAGCGAACAAGCGGCTGCACCGGCAAGGGCAGCAGCAGAAAGTATTTATCCATCTGCTTGCCGTCGAGGGTGGCATGGACGAGGACGTCGCGAAGGCCCTGGCGGAAAAAGCGGATACGCAGGACAGACTTATGGACGCATTGAAAGCGAGGATCGAGAAGGTGCATCGGGAGACGAAAGGAGTGGCGTATGTGGGACAATGCGGAACGGGAACGAGAACGACGCAAACCGACAAAGGCGCAGCTTGATTATTTTTGTTATCTGCGGGCGAAGGCGGGAGTGGATCCGGCGTATTATTTCGACCAATGGCATAAACTCCCGGAAAACATGAGTCGTCATGAGATCCAGGAAGAGATCGACCGATTGAGGTACGAGCTGGGGGAGGGAAAATAATGGGTGTTGAAGGTTTCACGATATTCGGGATCCCGGTCGTGGTAACTATGCATGATGTAATCGGGCTTGTTGTTGGTGCAGTTTTGTTTGTGGTGTTGTTGGTGGTTTTTATATTCAATGAGTTATTTTTGGTCGCGTTTCGTTGGTGGAATAAGAGGGGGAGGAAGAGATCGACCGATTGAGGTACGAGCTGATCCATGAGAGGAGGAGAAGATTTAGCGATGCGTTGGGATGAAATGAAAAAGTGCAAAATGTGTAGTAGTTATGATTTACGCCTTATAAGTGAATTCGGCGGGATGAATGGGCCAGAGTTTTGCGTAACTTGTAACTCTTGCGGAGCACAAGGGGCATGGGCGCCGAGTGAAGAAATGGCTGTTAAAGCGTGGAATAGGATTGACGAGGGGGATTGACTATGAGCTTTGAAATGGACACCGAGGCGATGCTGATGGAATATCCGCAGGACCAGGAGGAGAACGAATACCGGTATATTGACGCCGGATGGCTGGACAAGGTGGCAGCTGGATTGACCGCCGGAGCGAAAAAGCATCCGAATGAGACCTGGAAAGAAATCCCGCCGGAGGAGCACGCAGCGCGAGCGATCCGGCATCTGAATATGTTCCGGAAGGGAGACCGGAGCGAGGAGCATCTGATCAACGCGTCGATGCGCTGCATGATGGCGTCCGTGTTGGCCGACGGTAAAAAAGATATTACAGGGGAATTGTCAGAGTGTCCCAGGTGCGGGGGCAAGAATTACAATACGCCGTTCGGATTGCATGGCGTCATGAAGTGTTCTGATTGTGGAACGTGTTGGTTGACGGAGCTGGAGAAGAAGAAGAAGGAGATCCATCGGGAGGGCTGACATGAGGGGCAGGAATCTGGACTGGCTGAAGTACATTCTTCGGCATGAGCGCGAGCTGCATGATGCGGTATTGGAATCAAAACTCGGGACGAAAGGACATACTGGCGGATCCAACGGGCATTATTTTGTTTCGGATCCGACGCCGGCGATGGCGCTTCGACGAGCGGAGGAGATCAGCAGCGTGGTCCTTCGGGATCAGTCCCGCGTTCAATGGCCGGAGCGATGGCTGAAAGTGATTGATTCTGTCCGGAAGTGGTGCCAGAACGATCCGATCGACGAGGCCCTTTTCAGCTGGGTGCTGACCAAGCCGAAATTGAAAAGATCAGGAGCGCGGCTGCGTCAAATAAAAATGTGTTCTGATCTGCACATCGAGAAGGACGCTTATTATAAACGGATTGCAGCGATCTGTATATATGGCGCCGGTGTTGCGAATGGTCTCGGTATCGAATGAAATTTCATTATGATACTGAAATGCAAAAATCTGTGGTAATATACTAATGAGCGGGAGCATGAAACATAGGGCACCGGCTTCCTCCTCTGGGTGTTTGGTTCTTCCGCCGGGCTATCTCCTTCCCGGCAAAAAGGCGTTGCGTAATGCAGCGCCTTTTCAATTTGTGCGAAAGGTGGTGCGCTGCCATGCTGGAAAAGCAGGAAAAATTTTGTGTGGAATTCATAAAAAGCGGCAACGCCGCCGAAGCCTACAAAGCCGCAGGCTACAAGGTCACGAGCACGAAATCCGCAGCGAATTCTGCGTCCCGATTGTTGGAAAATGTTGGTATTTGTAGCCGAATTGCGGAACTTCGTGCGCAGCTGGAGAGTGAGAAGATCATGGACGCGAAGGAACGACGCGAGACTTTGACCGCGATCGCACGCAGCAGGGCGGAAGATGCAGCGGACAGGATCCGCGCCATCGACACGATCAACAAGATGGACGGTGTTTATATAAGTAAAGTCGAAGTGTCCGGGGAAATTGGAATAGTGGACGCGCTAAAAGATGCACGGGAGAGGTTGAAAAATGCGTCGAAATGAGATGCTTCAGCTTACTTCATTTCTTGCAGAACTGACGCATGATCCGCTTGGTTTTGTGTACGCGGCTTTTCCGTGGGGTTATGGTGAACTGAAAAACATGACCGGCCCGGAGGACTGGCAAAAGGAACTGCTCGCTGACATTCGCGATGGATTGAAAACTCCGGATCAGGTTATTCGTGAGGCCACGGCTTCTGGACACGGCATCGGAAAAAGCACGCTCGTCGCCTGGTTGGTTCTTTGGGCGATCAGCACTTTCGAGGATACCCGCGGGATTGTAACGGCGAACACGGCGACGCAGCTCGAAACCAAAACGTGGCCAGAGGTTCAGAAATGGTACAACTATTTCATAGCGAAGGATCTTTTCGTTTGTACCGCAACAGCTATTTATAGCGTTGAGAAAGCGCATGAAAAAAACTGGCGTATAGATGCGATTCCCTGGAACGAGACGAATCCGGAAGCATTTGCCGGATTGCATAACCAGGGCAAGCGTATTTTGCTCGTGTTTGACGAGGCGTCAGCGATTCCGAATATCATCTGGGAAGTGGCGGAAGGTGCTATGACAGACGCGAACACGGAAATCATCTGGGCGGTTTTCGGTAATCCTACGCGTAACGTAGGACGCTTCTATGATTGCTTTCACAAAGATAGGAGATTATGGCGTACTCGGCGCGTGGACAGCAGGTCTGTACGCATAAGCAACAAAAGGCAAATTGAGGAATGGATCCAGACGCGGGGTATTGAAAGCGACTTTGTGAAGGTCCGCGTCCTCGGTGAGTTCCCCTCATCCAGTGAGATGCAGTTTATTTCTCGCGAGATTGTCGAAGCTGCATCGAAACGTGTGCTCAAAGAACACGAATACAAAAATGCGCCGGTTATCCTTGGTGTTGATCCGGCCTGGACCGGTGACGACGCTTTGGAGATCTATCTTCGCCAGGGCAGTTTTTCAAAGCATCTCTTCACGCTGCCAAAGAATGACGATGACAGCTATGTTGCGGGTGTGATCGCAAGGCTGGAGGATAAATATAATGCAGACGCCGTTTTCATTGACGAAGGATATGGCACCGGTATTTATTCGATGGGGAAGGTAATGGGGCGGCTCTGGACGATAGTGTCCTTCGCCGCAAAACCTATGGCGCCGGAATATCAAAACAAGCGTATAGAAATGTGGGCTACTATGAAAGAATGGCTGCGCGATTACGGCGCAATCGAAGACGATGAACAGTTACGGGATGAGCTGGCAGCTCCGGAGGCGTTTATCAATCCTCGAGGAAAACTTCAGCTCGAAAGCAAGGAAAGCATGAAGAAACGCGGGGAGGCGTCTCCGAATAAAGCGGACGCGCTCGCCCTTACTTTCGCGTATCCGGTAATGCCGCGCGATGCGATGAAGATTCGCAAGCTCGCGCGATGCAATACAAGTTATAAACCATTCTGAAAGGAGCGATTGGTATGTGCAGTGGTGGAGGCGGCGGCGGTGAAACCGTCCGCACGGAGTATATCTATCAGAAAGCGGATCCGGCGCCCACGCCTGTGACCGTTTCCGACGTGTCGTCCGCATCGGCTGAAAGAGCCGCGACGGAAAAAGAGCGCAGGAAACGCGGTCGCAACGCGAACGCAATTTCTACGGATCGTTCAACGATCCTCGGCAGTGTACCTGATGCAGCAGTCTCGGCGCTTCGTCAGACGCTGGGTTAAGGGGGCACATTTATGGCAGGAATGGCAAGAACTCCGCCGCCGTTGATCACGGCGAACGACGGCGCGAAATCCATCGGGCTGACGCGGCGCGAGTGCATGGCGATCATCGGCGCGCTGAAGAAAAAGCGTCTCCCGTATCTGGACCGGTGGCGGGCAATCCGTGATTACGAGCTGCCATATACCGGCGAGCTGGACGAGACGCCGGACGAGAACGAGCAGGCCCGTCGGCACGACGACCATATTTATAATGGTGCCGCTTGGGCGAGCAATCAAGTTTTCGCCGCGGGCATCATGTCCGGACTGACGCCGCAATCGCGGCAGTGGTTCCGGTTATCGTTCGCAAACAAGGACATACAGAATATGACGGGCGCCGGGAAACTCCTCGACGACCGGCTGGATATTTTGAATGACGTCTTGAACAAATCGAACTTCTACAACGCAATTCACAGCTGCTATCTGGAGCTGGCTTTCGGGCAGGCGCCGCTCGGTGTATTCGCTTCGGCGGAGACCGGCGTGCATTTTGTCCCGTTTACGATCGGCAGCTATTTCCTGGACGTGGATGCGGACGGCATGGTCACGACATTCGCGAGGGAATACTGGATGACGCTCCAGCAGCTGGCCGACAAGTTTGGCGTGGAGAATCTGCCGCGCTCGTTGCAGCTTCAGTACAAAAACGAGACGGAGAAATCAGAACGCCATAAAGTGTATTGGTTGGTCATGCCTAACCGTGCGCACGAGAACGGGCGGATTGACCGGTTCCATCTTCCTTTCGTGTCCGTGTACTGGCTGGAATCCAGCATGGAAAACGAATGGCTGGACGTGGGCGGCTTTCACGAATTCCCGGTCCCGACGGGGCGCTATCTCGTCACGGGCGGGGCGGCGTATGGGAAAGGCCCGGGCTGGTTCGCGGAAGGGGACAGCAAAGGCTTGCAGCTTTTGGAACAGGACTACTTGACCGCCGTCGAGCTTGGCGTCAAGCCTCCGGTTCAGTCCGATGCGAACACGGCCATGAAAGGAATCAATTTGATTCCGGGCGGCAATACCATCACATCGAATGGCAACGCAGTGACGCCTCTATTCCAGGTCAATCTCGCGCTCGACCATTTGCAGGGGAAGATCCAGGAGCTGACCGACCGAATCAAACGCGCCTATGCTGCGGATCTATTTCTCATGCTCGATTCCATGACGCAGACCATGACGGCCCGCGAGGTCATGGAAAGGACGCAGGAGAAAATGCAGCAGCTCGGGCCGGTCGTCCAGCGGATGCAGTTTGAATTTTTGTCGAAGATCATCGAAAGGGTTTACGCGATCCTGGACCGGGCGAACGTGTTCCCCGCTCCGGAGGATCCGCAGCTCGCCCAGATGCTCGCACAAGAAGAAATCCAGATCGAGTATATTTCGCCATTGGCCCAGGCGCAAAAGCTCTCCGGCCTGGTGAACATCGAGCAAGCCGTTTCCTTTACGGCGCAGATCGCGCAGTTCGATCCGGCGGCCCTGGACAAGCTGAACTTCCCGGCGGCGGTCGATCGGTATTGCGATATGCTCGGCGCTCCGGCTGCGATCCGCAGGACGGAGGACGAATTCGAGGCTATCCAGGAACAGAAAGCTGAAGCAGCCGCGCAGCAGGAACAGGCCGCCCAGGCGGCAGCCATCGCACAGATGGCGGTCCCGGCCACGCAGGCAGCGAAGAACGCGACGGAAGCGGCGAACGACGGCAATCCTGCGCTGGCGCAGATGCTCGGAATGGACCGCTACGGTCTCGGAGGGTAACGTATGACAACGGCGGACAAGGACAAGGCGCGGCGACGGGAACATCTTCGCGAAGAGGAAGCCCGGCGCGATGAAGCGTCTCTTCGGTATTTACTTTCAGACGAACGCGGGCGATGGTTCCTGTCCCGTATGCTTGAACGCACCCACATTCACAGCATGGCGGGCGGGGACATAAACCAGATCCTTCTTTTCGAGGGGGAGCGGCGCGTCGGTGTCGAGCTATACGACAACCTGCGGATGCTCGCGGCTCTCGACGAGACGGGAAAATGCTATGAAGAGATCCACAGAGCGGAACGCGAATATGGAGCGTTTCTCGCACGATACCGGAAGGAGAGTGACTTATGAACTTTGACTTTGATATGCAGCTTTTCGCTGACGAAGGCGGCGCCGATGATGGCGCGGGTGCAGGCGCGGCTGCTCCTGCTGCGGCAAATGCCGGAGGAGAAGCGCCCCCTGCTGCTGACGGAGGGGAAAGTCTGGACAAGCCGGAGGCGGCAGGCGACAAAGCTGGCGTGCCTGGTACGCTGCTCGGCGGAAAGGAGGATGATGCAGCCTGGGACTTCCGCGGTGTGGTGCCCGAGGGTATGGCATACGATGAAGCGACAGCTTCGGCCTATGCCGCCATAGCGAAGGAAGCCGGGCTGACAGGAGCGCAAGCCCAGAAGCTGGCCGCGTATGGTATGCAGTACGCCAGGGACGGCATGGCGGCTATGGCGAAGGCTTTCGCAGATGAAGTGTCCGGGTGGGCCGAGACGGCAAAACAGGAACTCGGCTCGGACTTCGATGTAACGGTGCAGCGTGCGGGGGCTGGCATCGAAGCGTTGGAGCGATCCGTGCCCGGATTGAGACAAGCCTTAAACGAGACAGGCGCGGGGAACCGTGTCGAATTTGTTCGGGCTTTTGCGCTGATCGGTTCGCTGGTCGGCGAGGATAGTTTCCGTGGGTTCGGAGATGCTGCGGGGAAAACTTCGACGCGTTATCCGAACACTAATTTCTCTGACTATTGAATGGAGGTATGAATTATGGCAGTACTTGGCAGCGAGGCGCTTACTCTTTCCGATCTGAAGAAACGCCTCAATCCCGACGGCTCCGTGGCGTTCATCGTCGAGGCGCTGGAACAGAGCAATCCTATTTTGCGTGACATCCCCTGGATCGAGGGTAACTTGAAGACGGGCAACGTGACGACGGTCCGCACGATGGTCCCGACGCCTTCCATCCGCATGATCAACAAAGGTGTTGCGCGTGGTAAATCCCGCACGAAGCAGGTCCAGGATACCTGCATGATCCTGGAGGATCGCAGCGTCGTCGATATTGAGCTGCTCGCCCTTCAGAAGGACAAAGAGAAATTCCGCACTTCCGAAGATGCGGCCTTTGTCCAGGGCTTCAGCAACTATGTGGCGGAGCAGACTTTCTACGGCGACAGCGCCAACGTCCCCGGAACCTTCAACGGCCTTTCGGTCCGTTACAACACGTACCAGGGCACGAAGACCAAGCGCGGCGATTCCGCGTATCAGGTGCTTTCCGCTGGCACGCCTGGCAGCAACACCAACACCACGGCGTTCTTTGTTGGCTGGGGCGCGAAGAATACGGTCGGCATCTATCCGGAGGGCACGCTTGCCGGTCTGAAGATGCGCGACCTCGGCGAGCAGACTGTCACCGATGCGGACAATCTCGAATACCAGGCGCTCGCGACCTTGTTCACGTGGAAGTGCGGCCTCGCGGTTCAGAATATCCGCTCGAACGCGCTGCTCCGTAACATCAACGTGGCGGCACTCGGCGGGCTGTCTTCGGCGCAGAAGCTCGCGCTCATGGATGCACTCACTGTCACCAAGAACCGGATCCAGAACCTGGAAAGCGGCGACAAGCAGGTCCGTCTGTATGTTTCCCAGAGCCTCTATGACTTCTTCGAGACTTACATGAACGACAAGAACAATGTCTTCGTTACGCAGCAGACGCTCATGGGCGCCATGCCGCAGCTGTATTTCAAGGGTATTCCGGTCAGCAAGTGCGATGCGATCAGCGAAACCGAATCCGCTTGCGCGCAGGCTTAATAGGGAGGAGGACACACAATGATTTTTGATGCACAGAATACCTTTTTCAAGGAGCAGGCTTTGAGTGCCACGACGCTGACCAGTGACGTCATCGACTATGGCGAAGGTGAGGCGAGCGATCCCCCGAAGCTCGTTATTGACGTTACCCGTGACGCGGGCGCCGGTGATGTCGAGGCTACGGTTCAGACTTGCGATGAATCGACCTTCGCTTCTCCGACGGTCACTTTCGTCAAGAAGTCCCCGACGTTCTCGACGTCGTTCGCGCTGGCCGACTTCAAGGGGCCGGTCATCTCGGCACCGCTGCCGCGCGGCAACAAGCGCTATCTCCGTATCAGCGCAGTATCCACGTTCACGTCCGGCAAGATGACGGCGGCACTCGTCAACGACGACGACATTCCCCAGCAGTAATATGTAATACCTTTGAGGCGGGGCTTCCCGCCTCTTTTCATGCGTCCGAAGCCTCGGGCGTATGAAAAAAGGAGGGAGGCTTTACTATGATGACTTCGACAGATATTTGCAATCTCGCCCTGTCGTATCTGGCGAAAGGGCGAATCATTTCCATGACGCAGGAGACGGAAGAAGCGCGGCAGTGTGCTATGCACTATGACCATTGTCGGCGGCTGCTTCTTCGTTCGTATCGGTGGGGCTTTTCCCGCCGGACGGAGAAGCTGGCGCTTTCCGCGTCCACGGTCCCCGGCTGGGAATTCGTCTACGGCTACCCGTCGAACTGCCTCTCCGTGCGATTCGTTTTCGAGGAGGAAGGCGCCAGCCGTCGGGAATTCGACCGGGACGAATACGAGATCGCGGTCGTGGAGGGCGTGAAGGTCCTGTGTTCCAACGTGGAAAATGCCTGGTGCGAATACACCGAGGACGTCGTTGAAGTGTCGAAAATGAGCGAGGAATTCGTGGAGGCGCTGGCCCGTTACCTCGCCGCGTCGATGGCGATGGTGATCACCGGAAACGCCGAAATGATGAACACGAATTATCAGCTCATGCAGCACGCCCTCATGCAGGCACAAACGGAGGACGCACGGGAGAGGGAACACACGCCGATCTGGCCGACAAAGTACGCGGAAGTGAGGTTCGGTTGATATGGGACCTAATTCTTTTTATGCGATCCAGCCCGCTTTCACGGGCGGGGAGATCAGCCCGGACGTCGCGTCCCGCGTTGACATCGACAAATATCAGCTGGCGCTGCTGCAAGCGGAGAACGCCGTCATCCGCCCATACGGGGCAGTGACGAAAAGGGCGGGCTTCGTGTATTGCGGCGCGGCAAAGAAAGCCGATAAGCGCGTTATTCTCTGGCCGTTCCGGTTTGATGTGTCGCTGAATTATCTTTTGGAATTCGGCGATCAGTATATGCGCGTATGGCGCGAGGGTGTATATCTTGGTGTGGAGCTGGCGACGCCGTTCAAGGAAGCGGACCTGTCGCAGCTCCGTTTTGTTCAGTCTGTGGACGTGCTTTATATCACGTCGGGGAAGTATCCGGTCAAGAGGATCCTGCGCTATGCGGAAAACAACTGGCAGATCGCGGATATGGATTTCATCCAGCCGCCGATGGGCGACCTCAACCCGACGGAAAGTTTGAAGGTCACACCGTCGGCGACGACGGGGACGATTACGCTGACGGCATCGGCAGCGCTTTTCGATTCTGCTGACGTCGGGAACTGGATGGAAATTTCGCAGCGCGTCTCCGGCACGTCCGTCTCGATCACGGCCGGCACGTCGTCGGCGATCGGCGTCGGAAGCACCTGGAAAATTATCACGCATGGGACCTGGAAGGGCACGGTCACGGTGGAAAGCTCCACGGATGGCGTCACCTGGTTGGAGGAGCGGAAGTACACCGGCAACGATGACTACAATCCGACAGAGACCGGGACCGTGGACGATTACACGTTCATGCGTGTTAAGGTCAACACCAACAGCGGAACCTGCACCTGCGATTTTTCCGCCCACGCGTACACGCACACGGGCTATGTAAAGATCAGCGCCGTCTCGGATTCGACGCACGCCACGGCGGTCGTCAAGCACCGGCTGGGTGCGACGACGGCAACGGCGGAATGGAAATTCTCCGCATGGGACAGCGTTGCGGGCTATCCGTCCGCGGCGACATTCTTCCAGGATCGTCTTTGCTTTGCCGGATCCGATGCGTACCCGCAGCGGGTATGGATGAGTAAATCGGGGGACTATGCGAACTTCGGCGTGGACAAGGAAAGCGGGACCGTCACGGACGACAGCGCGGTCACGGCTGACCTTCTTTCCCTCCAGTCTTTCCGGATCCATCACATGGTAGCCGGAAATGATCTGATGCTCCTGACCGAGGGCAACGAGTGGACGATCAGCGGCGCGGAGACGGTCACGCCTTCGAGCATCACGCCGCGCAGCCAGCAAAGCTATGGCGCCAATGATGTGATACCGATCCGCTCCGGCAATCGTATCGTTTATGTGCAGCGGCGCGGATCCATCGTCCGGGATATGGGCTATTCATACGACACGGACAGCTACGCTGGCATGGACCTTTCGCTCCTCGTCCGGCATCTCGTCCGGGGGCATGAATTACTTGGCAGCACCTACGCGCAGGAACCGGACAGCCTTGTATATTTCGTTCGGGACGACGGCGTGCTGCTGTGCTTGACTTACCTATTCGAGCAGAAGGTCTACGGCTGGAGCCATATCGTGACGGACGGCGAAATCGAATCTGTCTGCGCGGTAGGCGAAGGGAATCGGGACGTCGTGTATATCGTCGTAAAGCGTGAAGTGGACGGCGACACGGTACGCTATATCGAACGGCTCGCCTATTTACCGGAGACCGGAGAGCAGCAGGACTATATCATGATGGATTCCGCGAAGATCTACAACTCGAACACGGAACAGACGACGATCACCGGGCTTTCCCATCTCGAAGGGCGGGAAGTCCTCGTCATGGGCGACGGCTACCTCTTCGATCCGATGACGGTGGAGAACGGGACCATCACCCTGCCACAGGCATCGAAGCGCGTGATTGTGGGCCTGCCCTATACGATGATTCTGGAGCAGCCAAACATTGAAATGCAGACGCAATCCGGGACGCTGCAAGGCAGGGAAAAGACCGTTTCCTCGGCCATCTTCCGGCTGACGCAGAGTTTCGGCGGCGAGGCCGGACCGGACGCCAACACGCTGAACGAAATGATCTACGACGAAGGACGCCTGGAGCTGGGCGAAAGCGTCCTTTATTCCGGGGATCTGAATGTAACGATGGCAGCGGGCGGATTCAATAAGAATGGCCGCGTCTATATCCGGCACGATAAACCTTATCCGATTACCATTTCTGCAATCATAAGGGCGGTGACATTCGGTGGAACGGGCGGACTACGAAATTAAAAGACTGTCAGAGGAGCTGACGCCGGAAGAATGGTATTGGCTTTGTGAATTCGAGCTTGACCTTCGGGAAGCGGACCGGCGGGAATTGATCGCGGTGCATGGCGATACGCTGGACGCTATACTGAACAGCGTCAATCAATCCGAGGAGGCGTACCGCGTAACCGGCGCGGAGGGAAAGCCGCTTGTCCTGTATGGTAAATGCGCGGAAAAGAATCTGCCGGGACGGCTGATCTGGTGCATGGCCACAAAGCACCTCCGCCCATATCAGCGGGAATTCGCTCGGGTATCCAGGAACATTTTGCACACCTGGGCGGCAGAGCATGGGATCCTTTGGAACGCCGTCGGGGATTTCAACGAGGCAGCGAAACGATGGCTTCAATGGTGCGGTGCGGATTTCGGTGATCCGCTGGAAATAGGTGGCGAGCCGTTCGTCAGATTTTACATAAGGGGGAAATGATATGTGCAGTGTAGTGGCGGCAATCGGAGCCGGGCTTTCGTTGTTCCAGGGCTATGCTTCCTATCAGGCGCAGCAGGACCAGATCGAGGCACAGAAGCGCCAGGTCCAGGCGAACGCTGACAGCCAGGCGTCCATGTATAAAGCGCAGGCAGCGGCAGCGGAACACAACGCCCAGATGGAAGCGAAGAAACAGGAACAGATTGCTGATGCGTATGGTGAAGAGCAGCGGCGCCTCCGGTCGAGGCAGCGGCTCGCGGAAGGAAGACTCCGGGCGCAGACCGGCGCGGCGGGCCTCGATATGGCCGGTTCGTCTATGGATATTTTGGCCAGCGGGCAGGAAGCGTACTGGGATGACCAGATGACGCTCCTCACGAATCAGCGGAACGATAATTATAATTCCCGCGTCACGCAGTCCAATTATCTGACGGAAGGAAAGAACAATCGGGCGGCTGCCGCGAATGTCCAGGAAGACGCCAGGCGACAGATCGACGCGCTCGATCGGCAGAGCAGCGCGCTGAAATGGACCTCGATCCTGGGAACGGCGTCGAGTATTGCCGCCCCGTTCATAAGCGGAGGATCTTCCGCCAAAGCATCGGGCAGCAAGACGAATTTCGGCACGTTGACGGCCAACGCCGGAAACGGGTATTCGTGGAACTATAACACGGCCACGGGCGCGTCGAATATCACGGGCGGATGGAGACTCGGGCAGAGCAATTATAGAAATTACTTTACCCTGGGATGAGGTGAAACGCTATGAAATTCTCTACCTACGAACCTACGGTAAATCCGAACGTGATGCACAACGTCCCCGTTCACGCCAGCCGTGACCTGCACGTCTACGGTCCGCAGGTCGTCGATCCGGGGAACAGCGCACAATGGAAAGCCCTCGGCCAGCTCGCTTTGGTCGGACTGGAAATGAACAAGAAGGTCACGGACGGAAAGGTGATGCAGGCGAACAATGAATATAATCGCCTCATGTCCGAGGGAACTATGGCACTGATGCAGCGCAAAGAGGAGAACGCGCTGAACATCACGGACGACTATGACAAGCTCCAGCAAAGGGTTCTCGGTGAAGTCCGGAAGAAGTACGGCGATTTTATCGGCGCCGGTCCGGGTGCGGAAGCGTTCAACAATTACACGGAACGCGACAACATCACACGCCGGGAGCACATGATGAAATACCAGATGGCGGAGACGGAGCGCTTCCATGATACGCAATATAACAATCAGCTGGCGTCCTGCCAGCAGATGGTCATGGACGGCGGCGCCACCGATGCGGCGATCGAGGAAGGATTCAATCGTGGAATCGGGCTGCTGACCAGCCACTTCGCGAATTACGGCCCGGAGAAGGTACGGGAGCAGGCGCGGCTTTTCAAGGGCCAGCTCGTGGCGTCTGCCCTTCAGCTGGCCGTGAACATGGGCGACTATGCGCGTATCGGAGAGATCTCCGGAAAGTATGGCTCGTTACTGGATCCGAAGACGAGGATCACGGCGCTTTCCATGCTCGGCAAACGGCAGCGCGAAGCACACGACCTCCGGCAGGCCAACGATATGCTTTCACAGCTTGGGCGATATGCTACATGGGAAGACATGAAGAACGCCGTCATCGAGGAGATGGCGAACAAGAAAGGCGCCGCCGGTCTCCTCAATTACGGTGACAGCCTCGTCGGAAAGACGATGCGAAACGGACGCGTTGGCTGCGCGGAAGCATATATCGAGATCACGGCCCCGTTCTTGAAATTCTCGGCGGAGAACCAGGGCGAGACGTGGGTACCGAATATTTACCGGGCGGCGCTGCAATCCTCGAATGTTACGGTGGAGCGCTTCAACGGGCAGCAGATACCGCCCGGCTCCGGCATCATCTATGTGGACGCCGGTGACGATCCGAACGATCCGGAAATGCTTTCCCATATCACGGTGGCCGACGGTGTGGGCGGCTATATCGGGAACAGCTCCAGCGCGAGAGATTACGAGGACGAGAACGGGGAAACGGTCCGCGGGGACGGGTGCATCGTTCACGCCGGAAGCCAGGACATCGACGGCCTCGAAATCGCCTGGATCATCAAACCGAACGACCTGGCAGCGGCGGAGCTTTCGGACTTGCAGATCGAGGAGGAAACGAACCGGCGCTATGCTTTGTATCAGAAGAAGGTCAACGAGATTATTGCATCGGAGAACCGGCTGATAAAGCAGGGGCGGCTCGAAATGCAGGACCTCATGAATCAGGGCGTCATGGATCTGGACCAGTACAGGGACGTGGTGAACCGGTACGCAATCCAGGACGGCGTGGTCAATGATAATATTCGCATCCCGCTTGAAACGCTCCTGGCAACGGAAGAACGACGCCAGGACAGGGCGGCGGCCCAGGCTGCAAGACATCAGCCCTCCGGGAAAGTGGATCCGACTTTGGAAAATTATCTGATCAAAGCGATCTCCACCGGCGGCGTCAAATCGGCGAACGAGATCATCAGTTTTTGTAATGACGCCGGAATCACGGATCCGAAGGAAATCTCGAAATGCACGAAACTCTTTGATGATTACTTGGAAAACAAAGGAATCTTCAAGATCAGCAAAGACGACTTCAAGACGATTGAAGCCTACATTCCGGAACTCGAAGGCGTCAAGGGACAGGCCAAAGCGCAGATGGTCAGCACGATCCACACGCTTTCCTACCTCGAAGCCAAAAAGTACATGGCGCAGCATGACGGCGAAATGCCGGAGGAGGTCGAGCTGGCCGGTCTCGTGTCGAAGGCGTTCACGGAGAACGTCGTCACCGGAGCGCGGACGATGGAAAATTCCTTCTTCGGGAATTGGTTCGGGACGCCGATCACCATTTCGAGGGCCGACCTCGCTGCGAATGGGTATGTGAATTGCAAGTATCTCGGCGATGGCCGGTATATGCTGCAAAAACTCAATGGCGCCGAATGGGATTACAAGAATGAAGAAGAAGTCCTTGCGATGATGGGGAGGTCGGGCTATGTTAAGCCTTGAAGAATACGAGAAATACAAAGAGAACCATCAACAGGAAAAGGTCTATGATATTCAAAGTCTCTTGAGCGTAGGCGAAACCATACAATACCAGGAACAGCAGTCCAATATGGACCGGGCGCTGAATCTCGGGAAGTCTGTATATAATGGCTTCATGTCAGTGCCCCGCGGCGTCCTTCGCGGCGTCCAATGGCTGCGCGATATGAACGAGGCGCAGCTGAACGAGGACCATCCGGAACGGATGCAGATGGACGAGGGCGCTCGTCAGCTCCTCGACAACGCAGCGGACGCGTCCATGTTCCAGCCTTACAAAGTCCAGGCGGAAACCGGCGCGGGACAGTTTGTCTATGACCTGGCGCAGGGTGCCGGTCAGCTCGCCGGGCAGGTGGCCGTCGGCGTCGCCACGGGCGGCTATGGTACGCTTCCGGCGATGGCGCTCCAGATCGGCGGCGAAGAATACAAAGAACTACGTGACCAGGGCGTCGATGTATCGACGGCAGGAAAGGCCGCCGCTATCAATGCGGCTGTGCAGACGCCGCTCGAATATATCGGGTTCAGCAAGATCACGAAAGCGTTCCCGGCAAATTCTATGTTCCGGCAGCGGCTCCGGCTGGCTGCGGAAAACGTCCTCACCGAGGGCGTTACGGAATTCTTGCAGGAATATCCGGAACAGGCGTCCAAGCTCTGGGCGCTGAACGCGGACAAATCCCCGGAGGAGATCCGGCAGATCATCAAAGACAATCTTGAAAACATGACCGCCGACGCGCTTTATAGCGGCGTTATCGGCGGTTTTTTAGGCGGCGGCGCTGGCGCGCTGCACATGGCGCTCGACCAGAACATCACGCGGGCGATGGAGCGGGAAGTCCATTCGATGCGTATGGACGAAGAAATGAACCGGATCGAACAGATCAAGGAAAGCAAAATCAATCCGCCCTATGCTGCCGCAGTGATCAACGGGAATACCCAGGACACGACCGTCTATGTGGACGGCGAGGCTTTGCAAGGATACGCGCAGGAACAGGGCGCGGAAAAGGTGGCCGAAGCTCTCGGCGTCACGGTGGAAGATATTCAAACGGCTGCCGCGAATAACGATACGGTGGACGTGAAGCTCGGGAACTTCGAGGCGACGGCTGCCTCCTTCGACGGTTTCTTCGATGCGGTGAAAGACGATACCGCGTTCGAGGACGGCGGCTATACGATCAACAAGGACAAGCGCGAGCAGGAAATGGCGCGCAAGTATCAGGAGCAGGAAGACGCGATCCGCGTCGAGAAAGACCGCATCGCCGGAGAAATGAAAGCGGCGGGTGTGGACAGCCAGACCATCGTGAACGCTCTCGCGTTGGCCACTGCACGGGCGCTGAATACTGACGATCCCGTCGGGCTTTTGCGCAAGCTGAAATTCCAGTCCGGCACGGCAGCCGGACAGAATAATTATCATCAATTTGCCGGAGAGAACGCCAACACTGCGGACCGTGTGAAACTTGCCGAAGCGCAGCGCATGGAGGACGGCGGGGCATCGGCGGAGGATATTTTCAACACAACCGGCTGGCTCAAAGGCAAGGACGGGAAATGGCGTTTCGAGATCCCCGACAACGTGGAAGACGTTGACTTCGACGCGTTGGAAAAATACGGCGAGATGCAGCTGGTCCGCGTTTACTATAACGAGAAGCTGTTTGACGCGTATCCTTTCCTCCGGCGGGTAAACATCAAGCTGGCCGACGAATTGCAGAACGACGCGGATGGCCAGGTAAACCCCGGCGCCCAGGAAATTCTTTTGAACCGGGCGAAGCTGCGCGGCGATGAAATGCCGTTCACGCTGATCCATGAAATCCAGCACCTGATCCAGGACGAAGAAGGCTTTGCCTCCGGCGGGAACCTGGACACCACGGCGTCCTTTGATGAATATGAACGGTTGGGCGGCGAACAGGAAGCGCGGGAGACCGCGGACCGGGCAGACCTCAAAAATTATGACACCATGCCGGAGCCGCACAAATCGGACGCGATCATCGTCTTCGACGGGAAGGAAATGCCGTACTCCGAAAAGACGTCCGAAACCACTTCCGAGATCTTCAAGGAAGCGGATTCACTCTATGAAGGATACATCGAGCAGCATCCGGACGTCGCCGAGGACGAAAAGGTCAGCGGCCTTTTGCACGAGGCTTTCCAGATGACGCTCGACTTCGGCGCCGATCCGGAGACGGACCTCATCGTCGAGGGACAGACTTCCCTCTTCGACGAGGACGGGACACCGATCGAGCAGGAAGGCAAAGCGAAAAAGAAACGCACCGACAAGGAAGCGAAGCGCGGGAAAATCCTCGGCCTCGGCATCACGCGCCAGCTCGTCAATGAAGGCGTCGTTTCCCTGGTCGGGAAAAAGGTCCGCAGCACGAGAGACCTCGCGGAGATCGCCCAGGTGCTCCGGCATCCTGGCTATGAGAAATTCCACGTCGTCTATGTGGACGCGAACAATGAAGTTGTATTCCATTCGACGATTTCGTCCCGGCTGCCGGGGCAGACTTCTGTCATCGCAAATAATGAGGATTGGTCGGCAGCATGGCGGCGGATTTTCGAGGATCGGGACCGCCACCACGCGGAGAAGTTTTATTTCATCCATAACCATCCTTCCGGAGATCCGAGACCTTCTTCCGCTGATATGGCCCTAACGAAGAACTTTATCGAAGGGGACAAGCGCTATGCCCGCGATTATAAACCTATGTATAAACGGGGCTTTGCCGGGCACATCATTATTGATCATAATCGTTATTCCGTGATTGATCGTAATGGGAAAGTCCGGGGCGAGCATATCGAGAAAGACCAGGTGCCGAGTTATGACGTCGCGGAAATTCCGCATAAGGCGCTATACAAGGGCGATGAAGGATTGAAGGGCGCGAGCGCCGAGGAGATCCAGGCAAGGCTCAAAGAGAACCAGGAACGGAAGATCAATCATCCGAATACACTGGACGCCATAATCAATATGACGGCCAGCGATGCGGAAACAACGGCGTTTTTCCTCACGCAGAAGCATACGGTCCGGGCAATTCAAAAGCTGCATGATAACTTTGGCGATCTGTCAGCTCCGGCCATGCTCCGCTATTTGCGGTATTGCGCGCGCGCTACGGCTGGCGCGAAGTGCGCTATTGCCACGAGCAATTATGATGTGTTCAACAAGATCAGGGACATCATCCAGGGCACGCCGGAGGAAGGTATCCTCGACGCCGTGTATATGAAAGATAATCGGCCCGTCGTTCATGCCTTCGATGATGACACAGCGCAGCATGATCTCACGCGGGAGACCTGGTTAGGGCGGCCACTCGGCAAGACCGGAGAGCGGCTTTTGGAAACGAACGCTGATTATGCGCAGGGCCAGAAAGGCGGCTATAACCCGGAAACAAATGTTATCACGCTTTTCCAGGGCGCGGACGCCTCGACGGTGATTCATGAGACCTGGCATTTCTTCGTGGAGCAGATGTGGAACAGCGTGCAGGACGGCTCCGCATCGGAGCAGACCGTGAAAGACTTCGACGCGCTCCTAAATTACGCGGGGATGACGCGGGAAGAATGGGCGGCTGCTGACGTCGATGGACGCCGCGCAGCACATGAGCGGCTGGCCGAAGCTGGCGAGACGTACATCATGGAAGGCAAATCTCCCTCGTATGATCTGCGTCGAGTGTTCCGGAATTTCTCCCGCTGGCTGCGGAATGTTTATAGGACGATCCAGCGGAACGAGAACGCGGTCCCGTTGACGGATGAAGTGCGGGAAGTCTTCGACCGGATGCTTGCAGCGGAAGATGATATTGCACGCATGGAACGCGTCAACGGATATTTCGAGAAACTGCCCGACGTGATCACGGAGAACATGAGCGACGCCACACGGGCGCGAGTGGAGGACTATATCGAAAAGGCCCGGGACAAGGCCGTCGATCTGCTGACACGGAACGCGCTCCGGAATTATACGAAACAGCGCCGCGAGGATATAAAAACGATCCGGGCGGAACTCCTCCCGCAGGTGGAGGAAGAGGTCGGCAATCGTCGCGTCTATCAGTGCGGCGTCGATAAAAACGACGTGAAACACTACCGGAAGCTGAAAGAAAAGGAAACCGGACGCCCGACGCCCGAGTCCTTCATCAACCGCGCTTTCCGTAACCCGTCACGAAACGACGTCGCGAATCTCGCGGCCCTCGTGAATCCGGATAATTGGACCGCCGGTCTGTCCGAAGTGAAAGTCCATTATCAGCAGAAGGTGGACGCTCTCTTGCAGCCCGCCCTCGATACGCTCGCGAAAGGAATGGGGCAGGGCGTTGATATTGTTCCGCTGGAGGACGGCAGCGGCAGGGGCGCTCGCGTTTCAAATAATGCGCCCTGGTATCGGGAATTCTACGCGGAGCATAAACGCAAGCCGAACAAATCGGAACTTCGGGAAATGGCCCGCCTTATGGTATCGGGCGACGCGAACGCCCCGCAGGTGGAGGGCTGGACGCCGCGGAGCGCGGAAGAGGCCGAAGCCTTGAAGAAGAGCGGCGAACAGCTCGCAGAATTCGAGCGCCGGATTCAGGCGACGGACGCCATTCGTGAAAAACTCGCGGAGGTCGAGAAAAAGTATAAAGAGCGGGCGGCACAAGGCGGCACACCGTTGAAAGAGGACGAGGCCGCTTTTGTTTTACAGACCGATCTGACGGCGGAGCAGTACGGCTATTCCAGCACGGACGAAATGCTGAAGGACGTGGAAAACTCCCCGACGAAACGGCAGGCCGTGACGCAGCGCCTCGACGAACTGATCAATGATCTGACGGAGGGCGAGGACCGGGCCAGCCATGAAGAAGCTATTCGCGAGGCCATCTACAACGGGGACCAAGCCCTGCTGATCGGCGTCGAACAGCAGCTCATTGAAGATTACGCCAGGAAAGCGAAAGGCAGCCAGGAACAGGCGAAGATCTCCGCGGAGATTGCAGCCGCCCGGCGGCAGCAGGCGAAGAACGCGGCAAAGGCAGATCTCGCCCAGATGAACGTCAAGGACGCCACGAGAACGAATAAGTTTATCACGGCAGAACGGAAGGCCGCGGTCAAATCTGCGCAGCTCCTCGCGAAGAAAGATTTTGACGGGGCGCTCGTGCAGAAGAATATGCAGGCATACTGGCACGCGATGGCAGCGGAAAGCATGAAGGTCAAGAAGCGGAAGGCGCAGTATGACAAATTCCTGAAAGCGCAGCGGAAGGCAAAACCGGAGGCGTGGCTGAATGACCTGCACTTCGGGGCGGTCAGCAGGCTATTCGTGCGCATGGGAATCGCTCGGGAGATCCATCAGCAGGCGGCGCAGAACTCGGAAATCCAGTCCCTCGCCGCGTATGCGGAACTCATGGAGCAGCAATTCGATTGTGTTGATATTGCCGAATGGCTTTTCGACGAGAACTTCGACATCAGCGACACGAACGCGCTGACGCTGGAACAGTACGAGGATGTGGTTAATGCCGTCAAGAACATCAAAGCGATCGTGAAGGCGCAGAAGGGCGTCAATATGTTTAGCCAGAAGGAATCCTTCGCGGATCTGAAAACGAAGATGCTGGGCCTCTTGGCGGAACTCCCGACGCGGTTCACACCTAACCCGAACAAACCGACGCGGGCGAATACGATGGAACGATGGCAAGCAGCGATGGAAAGCACGGACACGCTTTTCGAGATGCTGGATGATTCGACCTATGGCTTTTTCTCGAAGACCTGGGGCAACGCGATCAAGCACGCCAGCGACCGCGAATTTGACTGCCTGGAGAAGTACAACAAAGCGGACGCGGACGCCTTGAAGAAATGGCTGCCGGATAAAGCGGCCGAGGCGGCAGCGAACGAGGAAATCTATTATGAAGACCTCGGCGCTTCCGTGACGAAGCACGTCCTCGTGAAGATGCTGATCAACCTCGGCAACGCCGACAATGCACAGCGTCTATGCGAGACGGTGCCCGTCGGTTTTGAAAAGAGCAAATTGTGGATCGTTCCGGATGAATCGCAAGCCTTGAACCGAAAGGAAGCGAACGCGCAGCGCAAGGAAGCGGCGGAAATGACGCGGAAAAACTTGGTGGACTTTTTCAGCCGCGTGCTGACGCCGGCGGACGTCGAATATGCGCAGCGGAAAATCGACGCCGCGGAAATGTTCTGGGGCGAAAAGAACGAAATGGAAAAACGCGTGAAGGGCTTCGGGCTGAAGAAGGTCGAGGCGACGCCGGTCATGCTCGAAATCGGCGGGAAGCAGGTCGTCATGAAGGGCGGATATTTCCCGTTGATGCGAAACGGCGAGACCGGTTCCCATGCGGCAGCCGCCGAGGTAGCAGACGACGATCCTTTGCAGGGGAAACGCATCCGAACGTACCACACCAACACCAGCGCGACGAAAGCGCGAACGAAGGCACGGTATCCGGTCAATCTTTTCCCCGGAGCTGAAACGCAGTGGATCTATGAATCAATCCATGATCTATGCTGGCGCGAGGTTATGAATGACTTCCGGCGCGTGATCAACGATCAGGAACTTTTCGCGACGCTGAAAAGCAAAATGGGCGTCGCCCGTATGAATAACTTCAAGGAGCTGCTGGAAGTTTCCGCGGATCCGCAGAACAGCAAATCTTTTTCCGAAGGAGAGAGGGCGCTGGGCGAAGCGGCTTCCTGGCTCCGGCAGCGGACCTCGCACGCGATCATTATCTGCAATCTGAAAGTCGTCGCGCAGAACTACGCGAACGCCTTCCTGTACGGAAACGCGGTGGACGGGTACACGATGGCGGATAATATCCGGGCGCTGGGGCGGTATATGCTGAAGTATCACACGCCCGGCAGCCACAAGGAAATGGTCGATTTTGTCAAATCGAAATCGTCGTTCATGCGCGAGCGCAGCGAACTCCCAGATATTACGGTTCGCGATATTGTCGGCGAGAACAAGGAATTTGCCTGGGAAAAAGTTTCCCGTGAAATCGGCATCCAGGCTATGGCCTTTACGGACAACGCGACGGCCATGCCGAACTGGCTGGAGGCGTACAACAAGAAATTGAACGAGGGCGCCACGGAACAAGAGGCGATAGACTTCGCCGATGCAATCGTCCGGCGCGTGCTCGGTTCTTCCCGTATCACGGACGTCGCGTCCATGCAGCGGGGCGGTCCGTTGATGAAGTTGATCACCATGTTCCAGTCCTTCTTCAATGCCCGCTGGAATGAATTCCTGCGGACGGAGCGCGTCGTCGCGAAGGAATGGACGAAAGGGGAGAAGCAGAAAGCCTTCGTCACGGCGTTCTCGTATGTCGTCAGCAAATGGCTCGGCCAGACGATGCTCGCGATGGCGCTGGCCTTGCAGAATCCTTTCGGCGTGGATGACAAAGACGAATGGCCGGAGCTGATCAAAGAACTGAAAAGCTATTCCTTCTCCATGATGGGCCCGGTTGGCCAGGCTGGCAGCTACGTCATCGGCAAGGCTTTCGGTATGCACGAGTTTGATTACCGGATGTCGGCGGTGGAATCCACGCTCGAAAAGATCGGGCGGGCGGCGTCGAAAGTCGGAAGCGACAAAGCGACAACGCAGGACAAAGTGGAAGGCATCACAGATGCAGCCGGTCTCCTCATTGGCGTACCGGCACAATTCAATCGCATTTTCTGGAACCTCTTCGATGCTGCGGTCAATGATATGGATCTCCAATGGGGCGACGTATTACGACGCAGGCCGAAGAAGGATCGAAAATGATATATTCAAGAAAGGGTGATGCAATATGATTGACAGCGCGGTCGTGAAGCAGATTTACATCGGCGACGGGACGACGACAAATTTTCCGTTCTGGTTCCCGTTCTCCGATGTGGATCATGTGAAAGTCTCTATCTATGACATAGAAACAGAGACGGAAACAAAGCTCGAACGCGATTACTACGTGGACGCGAACGCCTCGAAAGTTATCTATCCCGGATACCCTCCGGGCGAGGAGCCGCCGGAGAGTGAGCAGCCGCCCATTCTTCCGAACACGCAGAAGATCATAATCTATCGACAGACGCCAGTGAATCAGCTGGAAGATCTCGGGGACAAATATCCGCTTCCGCTCGTCGAGGCTATGGTCGATAAAGCCACGATGCTATTGCAGGAGATGGACGAAAAAGTCAGCCGGGCCGTCACAGTCGAGAAGGGCGACGTCGAAACTCCGGAGCAGCTCAAAACGCGCCTGATCGAAGGTTCGCGGAACGCAGCGGCCAGCGCGGAGGCGGCAGCAATCAGCGCGACGAACGCCGCCCGAAGCGAAAGGAACGCGGCCAATTCCGAAGCGAACGCAGCGGAAAGCGAGGCAAATGCAGCGGTCAGTGAATCCAGCGCATCGGCCAGTGCGAACGCCGCGGCGGCAACGGTCCAGGAAGGTCAGACGATTTTAGCCAGCACGGCGGAATATGCCAGGCAGGCAGCGCAGGACGCAGCAGGAATCCATGAATCTGCGATCCCCGCCTGGAATCCCTCAATCGTTTATTCTTACCCTACTATGGTTGCGTACACTGATGGCCATAATTATCGTTGCATCGGGCAGGACGTCCCAGCCGGAACGATTCCTTCAACAAGCCCGAAATGGGTGCTGGTTACGAACATAAACGGAGATGATTATTTCGAGATTGATATGTTCGGCAATCTTCAGCCCCGCGTCGATCCTTCTTATTCCGCAAGCTGGGAACTGGACGAAGACGATAATATCCAGCCGAGAGGATTGGAGACGGAAATGACGATCGCGGCCACGAACCGGGCAGAAGCGGCAGCGCTTGAAGCGGTTGCAGCGGCAGAAGCGGCAGCAGCAAGCGAGGCCGTCGCGAAAGATGCGGAAGATCACATTGTTCCGATTGTCGAAGCGGCGACCTTACTCGAACTGGACGCCGATGACAATATTACAACAAAAGAAAGCGAGAGTGATTAAGAATGGCAACGAGAAGTATTGTACCGCGCGCTGACGGGGAAGGCAGTGTAGGTACGGAAGCGAAGCGGTGGGGCGACGTCAAAACGGTAAATATCAACGGCGTCAATGTGGTGGCCGCTTTACAGCTCCGGCAGAATGAAACGGCCTATGAATTAGGGGACGTAGTATATGCAGACAGTCTCCCGGCAAATCTGCGCTTGGTTTGTACGTCCGCCGGTACGTCGGATTCCGGGTGCCCGGATTTTTCGAGCGCGACAGAAGGAGACACTATTACAGACGATGGCGTCACCTGGACGGTGGAAAAGTACGCGTACAATTCGCAGATCGCGGTGCTGGCCAGCGTCGTGAACGTCCTCGTGAACACGACGGCGGACTATGAGCGTTCGTATCCGATCGCGGCAAAAGGATCCTCGGCAGCGGAAAGAAATATTCTCGTCATGCCCGCCATGACCGTGAACATCGACGGGACCGCGTACATCCTCGAAAACGATGCTGAAGTGGACGCCGACGATGGCGATTCCTGGGACAGCTCGTCTTATGCGACAGCCGCGAACCGGGCAGGCAAAGACTTCTATGTATACGCCTGCGTACCGGACAGCGGCACGACGCCGGACTTCATCCTCTCCGCAAATAGCACGGTCCCGACGGGATACACGGCAGACACATCGAGGAAGCTGGGCGGCTTCCACGGCGAATGTGTTGCCGTCGGCACGATCACGAACCATCCGCTTTCCGGGTGGGCGGCTGGCGATATTCTCCCGACGTCGGTCTGGGATCTGAAGCATCGGCCCATCGGCGAACCGGAAGGCTACGCCTACGATGAGGGGACCGATATGTGGTATTCCATTTATGGCCTCTCGTGGTCCGGCAGCTTTGGCAGCGCGACGGCTACTATGGCGGGGCGCGCCTCGAACGATACGCTTACACTGGAAAGCAAGTATGCAGCAGAATGGGCCGACGGTGCCAGCTCCGAAAAATGGCACTGCTGGAAGTTTGAACAGATCCTCGCCAGGCAGAAGCAGCGGCTCCCGTATCAGCGCGAGTTTGTTGTGGCGTCCCTCGGCAGCAACCAGGGTACGAATATTTACGGCTCCGCCGATCCGGTTACCACGGGCGGCCATAAGGACACCGGAAACCGTCGTATGATCAGCAACATCGGCCTGGAGGACTGCTGTGGTGATCATTGGATCTGGGGCGCTGACGTCGGTGCTGCTACAACGTCGGGCGGCACCTATGCAGATGCTTTCGATTCAAACGACAAGTACTGTGGTGGGCAGGTGTATGGTACCGTTTATCGTCCTCTCCTCGGCGGTTATTGGAATGCTGCGGCGGTCTGCGGTTCCCGTGCGTCGTATTGGGATCGCAGTGCGCTGGCTCTGTATGCGGCTTCTGGGGCCCGCGGCGCGTCCGAGCCGTTGTATCGTAGGACTATTTAACACGCCGCGAAAACCGGTTCCTGCACGCAGCACTGCGTCGAATACGGGCGCGAAGCACGACGCGGCCGCGCCAGCGGCCGCGTTTTATGAGGTGATTTTATGATAAAAGAAAAACCGTCCTAAAACGGTTTCTCCGGGTTGCAGGTTACGTGTCGTCCTCTCCTCGGCGGTAATTGGAATAATGCGGCGAAATGCGGTTCCCGTGCGTCGAATTGGAATAACAGTGCGCTGAATCTGAATGCGAATTATGGGGCCCGCGGCACGTCCGATACGTTGGGAATCATTGAACGTACCACCTGAAAAAACGTCCAAAGTCGAAACCCAAACGGCTGAACCTGCAAGCCGTCCTTCGGGAAAACACGCAAAAGGGTGGCTCTCTGAAATAGTAGGGAGACCGAAACTTCGGGGGAGTATTTTATGAAAAGACACGGCGGACTTTTCGAGAAGATCGTCGAACCGGAGAACATCGAGCTGGCCTACAAGAAAGCCAGGAAAGGAAAAACCTGGCAGGATAGCGTCAAAAGAGTGGAGCAAGACAAGGAAGCAAAACTCGACGCCATCCGGCAGCTGCTCATAGATGGAACCTTCACGACATCAAAGTACACCGTAAAAATTATTCACGAGCCAAAAGAAAGAGAAATCTTCATCCTTCCTTTTTATCCGGACAGAATCATTCAACATGCGATCATGAATATCGTCGCGCCCATTTGGGACGCCATGTTTATATTTGATTCGTATGCGTGCCGGAAGAAGAAAGGACAACACGCCGGAAGCAAGAAGTGTATGCAGTTCACACGTCGAAATACCTGGGTGTGTCAGTTCGATCTTTCCAAGTTTTACCCATCTATCCCACACAACAGATTGATGGAAGTCATCCAGCGAAAGATCAAAGACGAGCGCGTGCTTGCGCTGTTCCAGGATATTATCAGCAGCGTCGGAGGAGACCGGAACGTCCCAATCGGGAATTTTACCAGCCAATGGTTCGGAAATCTGTATCTTAATGATTTGGATCAGTACGTGAAACATCGGCTGCACGTCCGGGATTATATCCGCTATTGTGACGACTTCCTGCTTTTTGGAAATGATAAGGAAGAACTGAAACGCCTCGCCGATAAGGTTGAGGCGTTTGCTGTTTTGATCCTCGGAATGAAACTCTCGAAAAAATACCTGTACCCGACAGCACACGGAATTGACTTTTTAGGATACCGGCACTTCCCGGATGGAAAAATTCTCGTTCGGAAATCCACGGCAAAGCGGATCAAGAATAGGTTGAAAGTTATTCCGTGGGAGCTGAAGCATGGGAAAATCACGAAAATACAGGCTATCGGAAAGTTGGCCAGCGCCAAAGGTTGGCTTAAACACGCCAATACGCACAACTTACAAATGGCGCTCCGGCTGGACGAACTGACAGCTGAAGTGGAGGCGATAGCGTGAGCATGAAAAGATTTTCTGATCTGCCGCCATCAAAGCGTGAAGCATGGGCGGAGAAAAAGAAAATCAGCGAAGTCATCGGCAAAGAAATCATCATCACAGGCTTTTCGATCATCCAGTCAAAATATGGGAACGGCGGAAACTCCGAAGCGCTGCGCATCGAGTTTGAACAGAACGGCTCGAAGTATATTTGCTATACGGCGTCATCTCTCCTGCGGCGACAGCTCGAAGCAACGGAGGACGAACTTCCATATATTGCGACAATCGAAGAGAAAAATCACTGGCTAACATTAACTTAAAGGAGTGTGCAAAATGAAAGGTTTTCCGAAGCATCTGAACACGAAAGAAGATTACTACTACATCAAGGCCAAGTTCCCGGCGGAACAATGGAAACCGTACTGGCAACGGCTCCTTGATGAACGGTATCGGTGGATGGACGACCATGAAATCCCCCGCCCGGCGCAGGGCATCATCGACGAGACGCATCGCGTCGAGGAACGTCATTCGACGGATCCGCAGACCGGGGAAGAGGTCATCACCTGGATGCAGATCGAATATAAAAAGAATCCTGGATCCGATTTCTGGAGGATGGAATTCACACTCGAAGAAGTGGAAGCAGCACTCGGAGGTGCGGAATGATTAGGTGGATAATCTACCTTCCCTTTTCGTTGCTGCTGACGGTAATCTGTTATATCACAAATCCCTTCGTGCTATTGTTCTGTGATGAGGACGGCGAGCTGCCGTCCTTTCTTCACATGTGGCAGACGTGGGATAATTCGTGCAATCCGTCGGACGTTACGGAGAATAAGCAACTTCCGTCCTTCCTTCTGTATGACTGGCCGAAACACTATAAGGAAACATACGGAACGACGCCGGAGCTGGCGAAGGTAGGGCGAAAGCGCTGGTTCACCAAGTGCATTGATGCTCGCTTTACTTTGTGGGAGCGAATCAAAAGGTATATCTGCCGCGTGTACTGGTTGACAAGAAACTGCTGCTATGGCTGGGCGTTCTGGTTGCTCGGCGTGAACGCGACGCCGTTTCTTTCCATAACGCGCAGCGAGAACACAATCCGCGTCAAGGATCAGAAAAGCGACGCGTGGTCCTACAAGAACACCGCGCCGATATTTTCAATCCTGGGCTGGACGCTGTGCTGGAACAACTTCCTCGGCTGGAAGATTGACACGGATGCGGAAGTGGACACGCGCGCTATGATTGCCAATCGAATCGCATTTTCACTACACAAGGAAGGTGATTGATATGGATCTGGCAGAACTTTATCAGGATATGATCGGCACCGTCGATCATATCAGCGAGAATTGGGCAGTCAAGCTCGCGGGAGCGACATTTGTCGGCGCAGCCTGCTCGATGCACGGGCAGCTTCTCCTGGCGTTTGTCGCGCTCATCGTCATCGACCTCATCACGAAATGGATTGCCCTGGCGCATGATTATCTGACGAAGCGCAAGCGGAGAAAGAACCCGACGCTGTGGCAATGCGTCGTGAACATCCCCGCCGCCCGCAAAGCAGGATACATCAAAAGCGAGGCGATGAAGCACAGGTTTCTCGGAAAGATTGTCGTGTATCTCCTCGTCATTTTTGCCGGGGCTACAATCGATAATATCATGATGACGATGGACAAGCCTGCCTGGGCCGTTGTCCTGTTGGCCGGGTATCTTTCCATTACAGAGCTGATCAGCATTGTCGAGAACCTGCAAGACGCCGGAGTAGAAGAAGCGGAGCAGCTGCACAATATTTTGGAGAAAAAAAGGGACACGCTAAAATAATGACCTCGTAGGAAGCCCGTAGAGCGACGAAAAAGACCTTGCGCGATAAATCTATCGCGCAAATAATTAACGCCGCCCGGCGGGCTTTTCCTATGCGCGATGATTGAAAGGAGCGGTATTATATGGCAAAAGTTTTTTTGAATCCTGGGCACGACCAGCTCGATCTGAAAGGGACGCCGGATTACGATCCGGGAGCGTGCAACGAATACCTGGAGCTGGCTGAAAACGAAATTGCTTTCGCTATCGGAGAGCTTGTCAAAAAATATCTGGTCGACGCCGGATGTGAAGTGGAACTCCTGCAAAACGAAAGCCTCTCGTATATATGCGCTATGGCTAACCGGAGCGAAGCGGATCTGTTCGTCTCGATCCACTGCAACGCGTTCAATGAAATCGCACACGGGACCGAGACGCTCGTATATCCGGACGACGAGGCAGGGCATCGGCTGGCCGAGTGCATCCATAACCAGATTCTCGACACGTTCGATCTGACTGATCGGGGCGTCAAGGAACGCAATGATCTCGCCGTGCTGAACGGAACCGAAATGCCCGCGGTGCTCGTCGAGACCGCATTCATTGACAACACGAGCGACGCGTTATTGCTGCGGGACGAGCAGGACGACTTCGCGAGAGCGATTGCCCGCGGCGTCACGGATTATCTGACGGAGGCTTGACCATGCGGGTTAAAAGCATAACGCAGCTATCCGATAATGAACTGCGAAAAATCCAGAGCATCATGAAAGAATCCCGTTGCCCAAATGAATCGCTGCGAGCGACATTCCAGGACGGGTATCATCACATTGATGAAGAGAAGGGCATCATATTCTTTGGCGCCCATTCTTATGATTACACATACGAGCTGGAGGTGTGAGAATGTGGAGGATAACAAGGTTTTGCGCTACGGCTTTTTTATTGCTGGCCTTGTGTTTGTGCTGGCCATCTGCTGGTATCTGCTCGCCGAGCCGGACGTTCGGGATCAGCGAAACGCAGCTGACGATGTTAGAGGAGCACTTGAACGCGCTGACGGAGAACAACAACGAGCTATTGAGACTGCTCAACGAATCGACGCTGGACTTGAACGAAGCGTCGTTATCATTGACAGAATCGAGGAAGGAACTGGAAACGCTGCGGGCGCAGTTGACCGCGCTGCAAGCGGAAACGAAGCAGCTCGACGCATCGTTGAGGACAGCCAACGAAGAGTTGAGGCGTGCCAGCGAATCCTTCAAGAAGTCCGAGGCAGCGCACGATAAAACCGAAGGGCGGCTCCGGACGCAACGAAATATTTGGGAAGCATTATTTTTCATAGCGGCAGGCGTGGCCGCCGCAAGATAACAAAAAGCCCCGGCGAAAGCCGGGGTATTTTTTGGTGCCATTTTGGTGCCGGTGGTGCCGAAAAAAGACATTTTCAACCATTTGCAAATATTTTCAATCAAGATATTTTGTTCCGATTGGAGCCAGTGTTTTCAAGGGGTTTCAGATACAACCATTTGCAAACATTTTCACCTATTTTCATTAGTTCCGATAATTTATCCATATAGTCCCCGCC
>Ga0310786_10001113_pt1 | contig 43047 bp, 28 predicted proteins | sample AusTroGonzalo_MG_FD_203881 | JGI IMG/M metagenome (GOLD analysis project Ga0310786, IMG submission 203881) | Bovine rumen microbial communities from tropical cattle in Woodstock, Queensland, Australia - Gonzalo_03 (v2) (version 2) | ecosystem: Host-associated > Mammals > Digestive system >...
CCATGCACAACCATGGTGGTATCCCCGTGTGCTGGCCGTGGTTCGGCCGCAACGGCGAGCCAGGGTCCAAGCCGCACGGCTTCGCGCGCTACTGGATGTTCGAGGTTCGGCGCCGCGAATCGACTGACGGGTACGACACGTTGGTGCTGGGGCTCAAGCCGTCGGACGAGACGCGGAAGCTCTGGCCGTACGAGTTCGAGATGGAGTACACGATCCGCCTGGGCGAGACGCTGGATCTATCGCTGCGCACGCGCAACACGGACACGCGGCCGATGAAGATCACGGAGGGCCTGCATCCGTACTGGCTCGTGTCGGATCGCCGCCAGGTGCGCGTGGACGGGCTTGACGGCTGCCCGTACTGCTTCGCCGACGTGTCGCAGGTGGCGGACAAGACGTGGAAGGGGACGTTCGTGCCGGACGGGCACTTCGACCATGTTTTCACGCTCGGCAGCCACGAACAGACGATAACTGACGCGGGCTGGAACCGCAAGGTCGTCGTGCGCGGGAGCGGCTACTCGAAGATAGTCATCTGGACGCCTGCCCCGTTCCCGGCCGGCAAGTACGAGAACCTGGATCCGTCGGACCTGCTCAAGTTCGTGTGCGTTGAGCCGGCGACGCTGTTTCGTCCGGACGCTTACACTCTCGCTCCCGGCGAGGAGCACGTCCTTTCGGTGACGATCGATGCACGCCACTGACTTCGCTCCGCGAGTTTCCGGCCTTGTGTCAAGGGCGTGAATTTGGCATAATAAGTGCACTCACCTCATTAGGAGAAACTATTTAGGAGAAACTATGAAAATTGATCAACTGCATGTTTTGGGGCGCAAAGTGAGCGTTCTTCTCGTTGTGTTGGCGTTCTGCTGGAGCGTGGCGGCCGGCGAGTACGTGTGGACAGGCGCGGCGGACGGATATTGGACGAACGCCGCAAACTGGACGGTATCCGGTGCGGTGGCCACCCAGCCGCCGGGGCAGATCGACATGCCGGGCGGAACGGTCGGGGGGAGCCTTGGCGACATCGCCATGTTCTCCCAGGCATCCGCCAATACGACGATCAACCTGGCCGGTCTGCATTCGATCAAGGACGTCACGGTTACCGGCGCGTCCACGCCGGTGTATACCTTTGGCACGTCCAGTCTCCAGGTTCTACGCTTGGAGTCGAACAGCACGATTCTCGTGGATTCGTCGGTGACGGCCATGCCGCTCTTCCCGTGCGGCATCGGCATCGTCACGGACGGGTTCAAGACTGCATTTGAACCCACGATCCAGAACGATGCAGGCCAGACGCTTGTCATCAACAAGGTTGGATACATCACAAAGGTCGCAGGTGCGTCTGGCTGGCTTGAGACGAAGCTGACCCTTGCCGGCACGGGCAGTTTCCGACTCGCAGGTTCGTTGATAACCATGAACAGCTGGCAGCTCAAGCCGACGTTCAAGGTGGGCGGTAAGGTCGTTGTTGCGGCGGACTGGACTAATCTCCACGGTCTCGCACTGTCGGGCACCACCGGCAACGTCGTGGAACTTGAAAATGGCGCCATCATCGGGATGGGCGACAGCTGGTGTACTCTTTCCGTCAATTACGACACGCAGATTATCGGCAATGGAACCGTTCGCATGGCCAGTCATGATCGAGGAGGTAGTGCGGGCTGGTGGGATGGTGACATCAACATCGCTGGAGCCCGGACGTTGACCCTGGGAGAGAACGTGACGCTTGCCAACTCAAGAGATGAAAGCGCCTGGCGCGGTGGTGTGCGCCGCACGAATGGCGGCACGCTTGTCATCAACGGCCCCAATACCATGCCGGGACTGGTGCAGCTGCATAACGGCACGACCCGCGTCTCCTCCATCGCGCAGCTGGGCGGTACGGCAGCAGGGCATGACAAGATCGTCGTGCAAGGTGGTGCGCGGCTGGTGTATGCCGGAGCGGGTGAGACGACGGCGCGGACGGTGGTGATGACGAACGGTGCCGCCATCGTCGAGCAGGCGGGCACGGGACCGCTTGTGGTGAATAGCGCCCTGCAGACGCTTTCGGGCAAGACGGGCCGGTTGACGCTCGTCAACAATTCGAGCGCGACGGCGACCTGGAGCGGCGTCATTCCCGCGACGGTGACGGGCGTGACGGTGGAAGGGGCGACGGGCTGGACGCTTTCCGGCGACAACGCCGTGACGGCGCTGACGATCAGCGGGGGTGGCGTGCTGTGCCTCACGGGAGATGCCGCGACCGCTGGCGTGGCGACTGTCGGCACGGGGTCTTCTGGTACCAGCGTGCTGCGCGTCCTGGACGGCGAGACCGTGACGTTGGCAGGACTTTCATCAGCCGGCGGTATGCTGAACGTCGTGACGGAGGGGTCGGGCAAGGTCGTGGTGCTGGGACAGAGCGGCACGGCGCCGGGATGGCTCTTCCTCAACGGGAAGAATTGCGAATACGAGGCCGACGGAACGCTCGTCGTCGCTTCCTACGTGACGACCACGTCCATCGCGGCGCGTGGCGACATCGTGCCGAACGACGCCTCGGAGATGGTGGGCATCACGACGTCCGGTTCCGGCGGCGCGGACACGCTTGCGGCCGATTCCACTGCCGTCGCGGGCCTCGTGCAGAAGTCCGACACGCCGGCCGTCATCGACCTCGCGTCGAACCAGACGCTCACGGCCGGTCTGCTCGCGATCAACGAGGGCAAGGCGGCGTTGACGATTGGCTCGGCGGACGGAACGGGTACGCTGGCCGCCGGATCCGGCACGATCATCGTCGACAACGCAAATCCCGCCGTTGACCTGACGGTTCGCGCGGCGGCGGACCTTTCCGCCGCGACGGCACTGGACAAGCGCGGCGAGGGGGCGTTGCGTTTCACGGGCGTGGTCGCGCCGTGGACCGGCTCGATGACGATCAACGCTGGCGAGGTAGTGCTTGCGAACGACGCGCAGGCCGCGCCGACGTTTGCGCTCGCGGGCTCTGCCACGTTCGCCAAGGAGGGCACGGCGGACTGGACGCTCTCCAGGCTCCAGCCCGATTTCACGGGCGATTTCGTCCTGCGCGGCGGCATCGCCCGTCTCGGCGGCACCGACGCGCGCGTGCTGGGTGCGACGAGCGCGACGCTGACGATCACGAACGGCGCGGCGCTCGATTTTTCTGGCGGAATCACAAACGGAACGTTCAGCAACCTCAGGTTCGGCACGCGACATGTGCGGATCGCGGGTGCGGGTCCGGACGGGCGCGGGGCGATTCGACCGGATGGATTTGACGCGGTCTCCGGTGCGGAAAAGGGCGCCACGAACTTAAACTCTAGCCTGTTTAACGGAACCCGCATCACGCTCCTGGACGATGCGGCGATCGGTCTCGGGACGGCGGGCGGAGTCCGCTACGGATTCAACAGTTATGCCGAGATCGACCAGCAGGGACACACGCTGACGATAACCAACGCGGGGACGTTTGAGATGAGCTACTGCTCGATTACCAACCCGGGGCCCGTCGTGATTGCGCCGGGGGATTCCGCCATCAGCCTGCTTTTGGAGACGGACATCGATCTTGGAGGCGCTGACGCCCCGCCGATCACCGCGCACGAGAACACGAGGATCATTTTCGCCAACGATATGCCCGCCCAGTGGCGTCCGCTGAACGTGCTGTCCGAGCTGACGTTCTACAACTGGCATTGGTACAGTCCGGACAATCCGGAGCGCAACGCATGGTCCGGGCCAATCAATCTGGTGAATCCCGAATCGCGGATCACCCTCAACGTCTACAGCCAGACGGATCGCACGATCCGCCTCAACGGCCAGATATCCGGCCCAGGCGGCGTCAAGACATCGAGCAATGGACGCTTCTTCTTCTCGCATCCGTCCAACACGTGGACGGGCGTGAGCGAATTCACAGCCAACAACTGGCCGGGGTTCTGGCAGTTCGACTACGCCGGTTCGCTTCCGGTGTACTCCAACGCCACGTTCGCGGCGGGCGTCGCTCGGTTGCCGATGGGGACTGGCGACCGGTGGCCTGCCGACCGGCTGGCGGACTTCCTGAACGAGGTCCACATGGCGGGCAACACGATCGTGGAGCTGGACACGAAGGATTGCGACGCGCGGCTTGACTATTCGCTGCGCGCGGTCACGAACGCGATGGCCGGCACGCTGCGCAACGGCGGCATGGGCAAGCTCGTCGTCTCCGGTCCGCTTGAGTTTCCCGGCAACCTGAAGTTCAACAGCGCCTGGACGGGCACGGTGGAGGTGACCGGCAGTGAACTCGTGACGATTTCGCAGGCCTCGCAGCTGGCATCCGCCTCGGACGAATTCCCGATCGTGCTGGCGTTCCGCAACGCAGCGAACGTGGATATGGGCGAGTCCGGATTCTGCATGAACGAGGCGTCCGGCAAGTACGGCATGATCAAGGTGGAGAACTCGCGCATCGTCTTTGACGACTTCATCACGAAGACGCACGGCATTCGACTGGGCGCCAACGACACGGAAGTCATGGAGATTTCCGGGAGCGAGACCGTCATCACCAATCTGATTCGCATTGGCAGCGGCGCTTCGGGGCGCGGCGCCGTGTACCAGCGCGGGGGCCGTGTCGCGAACATCGGTATGGACGGTTCGCGCTACGGCATCGTCGGAAACGGCAACCAGGGCTACGGCTACTATGAGCTTTCCGGCGGGGCCTACGCCATGATGGGCGGGCAGCGCATCGGCTTCAACAAGGCGGCTGGCGTGATGGCCGTCCTGGGCGGCGAGGCGGAATGCAGCGTTTCGCCCACGGTGACCGGAACCGCGCTCAACATCGGCGCGGACAACGCGGTTGGCGTGCTGTACATGAAGGGCGGAACCTTCAATCTGGGGCCAACCTCGCTTTCCATCTGCGAATGGAACTACTCGCACCATGACGGCATCGGCATCGTGACGCTTGACGGTGCGGACGCGACGCTGCTGCATCCGGAAATCATGAACCGGCTGGGGATTTCGTCGAACGCGCTGGCGATCGTCAACCTCAACGCAGGTGTACTTGAAACGCGCGAGATAGGCAAGAACCAACAGACATGGCCTGGCACGCATGTCTACTTCAACATGGGCGGAGGTACACTCAAGGCGCGTCCCGAAGACACCAAAATATTCGAGACGGGCGACACGGTCATCGATCGCGTGACAGTGTTCGCGGGCGGCGCCGTGATCGACACGGCCGGGAGCGACCGCACGGTCGACGTGCCTCTTGAGGCGCCGGTGGGTCTGGGCGTGGCGTCCGTGGACGGCACGGGCATCGTCGGCGAGTCGTTCGTGGGATCGCCTGTGGTGGTGATCGAGAACACGGGCACGAGCGAGGGCTATGGCGCCACGGCGTATGCGGACTTCGACTCCGCCACGCGGAAGGTGACAGGCATCCATGTGACGAGCCCGGGCTGCAACTACACGTCGGCGCAGGCAGTCATTCGCTATGGCAAGCCGTGGATCACGAATGCGGTTACGTTGGCCGCGTCGCCTTCGGGCGGTCTCGTGAAGAAGGGCGATGGCATGCTGACGCTCAACGCGGCGAACTCCTTCACGGGCGCGGTGTCCGTGGAAGGCGGCACGCTCAAGGTCGGAGCCGACGGCGCGTTGCCGTCCGGCGCGCCGGTCTCCCTCTCCGCGGGCACCACGCTCGACCTGAACGGGCGCTCGCTTTCCTGCAGCGCGATCTCCAGCACGGGCGGCGCCGTCGCGAACGGCACGCTCACGCTTCCTGCAGAGCTCACGGTTGACGTTGCCGAGGCAAAGGCCGGCAACTGCCTCACGTTCGCCTCGGGCTCGTTCGCGTTCCCCGCGAACGCCACGCTCACGCTGGAGAACACGCAGACGATCAATCCAGACGACAAGACGTACACGCTCCTGAAGATCACCGGGACGGGCTCGTTCGCCAACCTGCCTCGCCTGACGAACGACGATCTTGAACCTTGGGTGCTCACGCTCGGCGCTGGCGGACGCGAGGTGCGTCTTGCCTTCCCGCGCGGCTCGGTGCTGATCTTTAGGTAAGGAGACATTATGAAGGGAATGAGGCATGTCGCAACGCTGTCAGGCGTGGCGCTCGTCATGGTGCATGCGACGGCCGGGACGGTGACGTTCACTGAAGAGACCGACGTCCGCACGTTCTATCTCAAACCCGAAAAACAAGATCGGGGATGTATATGCGATTTGCCGTAGGTGCGCGAGGTAGCCGTCTTTCGATGGCGCAGACCAAAGGCGCTCTTGATTTTCTCGCGCGCGAGTTTCCGGGAACGTCATATCGTCTGCGCGTGGTGGAGACTCCCGGCGATAGAGATCTTTCCACGCCGATAGACGCGGCGCCGGCCGACTTCTTCACTCGCGATCTCGACGATGCCGTGCGCTCCGGCAAGATAGACTTTGCTGTGCATTCGGCAAAGGATCTTCCGCAGCGCATGGCCGACGATCTTGACTGGTTCTGGCTGCCGTGCGCCGAGGATCGCCGCGACGCATGGGTGATTCGCGCCGACGACGGGCGGATGAAACGTCTTCTCTCCGCGACTCCCGGCGAGCGTCGCCGCGCGAAGCCGCGCATTGGCGTGTCCGGCGAGCGTCGCAGGGCCTTTGCTGCCAAGATGTTTCCCAATGCTTCGACTCCGCCGATAAGGGGTGCCATAGATTCGCGCATCGGGCAATTGCGGGACGGGCGTTTCGACGCGGTGCTGATGGCCTGTGCGGGATTGAACCGGCTGTGGCCAGAAGGCGCGCCGGGAGTGGAGGTTGTCCCCATCCCCATCTCGGAGTTGGAGCCGCCTTTGGCGCAGGGGGTGCTGGCGGTTGTGTTTCGCGCTGGAGACGAGCGTCTTGCGGCGATGCGCGCCCATTTCGTGAAGGCCGTGCGGTTCGTGTCCGCCGGAGTGGGCGATGCGGGGCTTTGCACCATCGCGGGCCTTCGCGACATCGCATCGGCCGATGTCGTTCTATACGATGCACTCTTCGATTCGGAGCTCATGGCTCTGGCGGATTCTTGCGCCTCGGCCTTGTCGGCATCCGGTGCGCGGGAATGCATGTTCGTGGGCAAGCGCTGCGGCGCGCATTCGATGCGCCAGGATGAGATAACGCGGCTCCTGTGCGATGAGGCGCGCAAAGGCAAGCGCGTCGTGCGTCTGAAAGGCGGCGACGCGGGGCTTTTCGGACGTCTGGCGGAGGAGACGGATGCGCTTTCCGAGCTCAAGATTCCGTTTGTGGTGCGCCCGGGCGTGAGCGCGCTCACGGCGGCCACGACGGGTACGGGAATGCTGCTTACGCGGCGCGGAGAATCGCGCGGCTTCACGGCATATACGCCGCGTTCGACGGGAAGCGAGACGCCCGTCGTCGCGTTCATGGCCACGAAGGTTGTCCGTTCCGAGGCGAAGCGTCTCATTGCGGAGGGATGGCCGAGCCGGACTCCGTGCGCCATTGTGCGCGACGCAGGCGGCCCATGTGAGGAGGTGCTGTCCGCCACGCTTGCGGCGGCGGCGCGCGGTGCGTTTTCGTCCGATGATCCGCGTCCGGGCCTTTTCGTCGCAGGTTCGCCGGCGGCGCATCTTTGGCCAAAGCTGGGTGAACTGGCGGGCGCGCGCGTGCTGGTGACTTGCAGCGATGCCGTATGGGAAAAGGCGCGGCTTACGGTTGAGGACAGAGGCGGAAGGGCGCTGCGCTGGCCGCTGATTTCGCTCAAGGCGCGCGGTGCTTTCACCACGGCAGGGTACGATGCCGTCGTTCTCACGAGCCCGGCGGCAGTGCGCATATTCTTCGATTCCTGCCATGACGACGTGCGGAACCTTCCCGATTTCTATACGTGCGGAGCTGGTACCGATTCGGAGTTGCGCGCGCATGGACTGTCCAGCGACATCATGCCGGCCGCCGATTTCTCCGCCGCGGGGCTTGTGCGCGAGATAGAGAAGTGTGATCTCTCCGGGAAACGGATTCTGCGACTGAGGAGCGCCAAGGCGGGCGGCGATGTGGCGCGCGCGCTAAGAAAGGCCGGCGCGAAGGTTGACGATCTGGTGCTTTATGACAATGTGCCGGTCTCGCATGAAAACCCGCCGCCGCCGTACGATGCGGTGTTCTTCGCATCTGCAAGTGCCGTGGAGGTGTTTCTCGCGCAGTATGGAGCGAAGGCTCTCGCCCGAAAAAAGATCTATGTCATAGGCGAGCCGACGCGTGCCGCTTTGCCGCCAAGCCTTCGCAAACGGTCATGCGTCATGAGAGTGTGGTAGGGTCCCCAGTTTTTCGGGAAGTGAAAATCCGGCGTCGTATGCGGGTTGCCCCTGCGGTAGGGTCACGCGTCCTGCGTGACCGCGACGGTAGGGCGGCCAGCCCCTGGCCGCCGTCGAATCGTCCCTTGATAGATTTCGTCCGCAACGTAATCTCACTTCTCAACGCCGGTGGGCCGAAGTTCGAGGGCGGAGAAGCGGGAGACGAGAACTGGCTAGGCGGAGAGCGCCGCCCTACCGGACGGCGAATCGATGGATGGTGTACCAGAGAAAAATTGGGGAACCTCCAATTAGTTTTCTGCCTTGTGAATAATCCTTGAATATGATATCATTGCGCTACGTACAATTGTAGCTAGGTAGATTCTGCGCGCCGCGTAAGCGGTGCGCGCCGAAAAAATAGGAGCGCAGAAGATGAAAAAATACGAGTGTTCGGCGGCTGTAGAGCCGCAGGCCGAATGTCCACATGCGGCACTCGGCAAGGAGATGCGTTGGCGGACGCTGGCGCTGTCGGCGATGTTGCTTGTGACGGGGGCGAATGCGGAACCGGTCGTCTACCGCAACCCGGCGGATGCGCGCGCGTGGGAAGTCGTCACGGATGCCTCCGCGCCGCTCGTGTGGCAATGGGCGGACGGTGCTGTCTCCGCCACTTTGACCGTGTCGAACGTTCTTTCCGGCGCAACGTCTTCGGATTCGGTCGCGCGCGGTGCGGCGCCGGACGGTTCATGCGCGATTCCGTCCGTTGAAGGGGGTGAACAGCTTCTCGACGTGACGCTTGCGCAGACGGACGGCTCTGCCGTAGTCGCGGAACAGACCGTGCGTCTCAAAGTCGGCGGCACGCCGGTCGTCTATGCGGACGCTGCGCACAAGGATTTCACGTCCATTACCGAGCCTCGCCTCTACGGATGGTCCGATCTCTGGGCCGAGGAATCGGAAGGCGCGTCGTCCGCCACGCTGATGACATCCGTCAAGGACGGCGCGGCGATCGGAGCATGGACGCTTCCATCGACTGGCGGCTATGGCGTGATGAGCGTGAGGAACACGTTTGCCGGCAGATTTGGCTGGATGACGGCTGCGCTCGCGTTCGACGGCGCGACGCGCTGGACTGCCGACGTGCGCACGGTGAATCCTGGAGCGATCCTCATATTCCGCTAGGAGGTAAGACACATGAAGCTGACGACGAAAATCCTTTTTTGCGCGTGCATCACCGGCACTCTTGCGGCGACGGCGGCGGACTGTCCGTACACCGTGCGGCAGAACTGGCCGTGGGATGCAAAGGTGATCATTGACGTGACGATGCCCTCAGGCACGAACGACGTGGAGATCACGGCGTCATTCGACAGGGACGGCGCGCGCCACGAGGTTGTGCTGACTGACGGCAACGGCCTCTCCGCATCGACCTACTGCCTGACGGGCGGCGTGTACAGGTTCGTGTGGGATCCCGCCGTGTGTGGCTACGACGGCGCCTTTACCGGACTCGACGTGACGGCCAAGTCGTTCACGGCCGACGAACACGCCTGGCTCGTGGTCGATCTTGCGACTGGCGCGAGCGAGTACGTGGCACTTGGCGACGAGCCGAAGGACGCGGACGGCAGACCGTGGCAGGATTCAAAGTACAAGAATTCCAAAATGGTATTTCGTCGCATTCCCGCCGGAACGTTCACGCGCGGCTACACTCAGGCCGAGAAGGACTACATCACGCGATTGGATCAGGAACTTACCACGGCGAATAGCAGCAAGATGCTCACGGCAATGGAAACGACGCTTACGAGCGACTTCTACATCACAATCTACCAGACGACGAAGGGGCAGATAGAGCGGATTATAAATCCATCGACGACACTGATCAATGCGGCTCCTGACGCCGGTAACCAGTGTGCATCCGGGCATGTCTGCTTCCAGCGCGGTAGCAACTCCGTGGAGGGAATCAACTGGCCGATTACGAAGTACGTCGTCACGGACACCTCGCTCGTCGGGCGTTTTCGCGCGCGCTGCGGCAAAAGGTTCTGGATCGACCTGCCCACATGTGCACAGTGGCAGCGAGCGGCGCGGCCGGACACGCGGTGGCTGTGGTATGACACGTCGTCCTACCCGAACGGCATGGCCGGCGGCGCGGTTGGCGACTCGCTCGATACCATCACGAACATAATTGCTCGCATTTCGGACGGTTACCGGCGTAAATACTGCGGCGGAGGCGGCACCTATTCCCCGCCATCTACAGCCGGCACGTATCTGCCTAATTCCTACGGGCTGTACGACCTTATCGGTAGTCGGCAAGAATTGTTGCTGGACAAGTGGGATGGAGGTTCGAGCGACTCTGACTCGGCCGGCGTGGATCCTGTAGGCATGCAGGGGACTATGAACAACAGAATGGTGAACAATAGCTTCAGTAATTACGGGACGATTTCCAATTGGTCGATCGCGTTTGCGGGTAAGTTGGAGTCGGACAAGTTTCACAATTCAAGTAACGAGAACTGCTACAGGTACGTGATCCACCTGAACCCGCCGCAATCGTTCGGCGGCAAATGGTTGAACGACGCGGAATAGGAACAGGGAGGGAAGATACGATGAAGAAGATTGCTTTGACACTGGCGGCGCTGCTTTGCGCGTACGGTGCGTGCGCGGCGATGACGGCTAAGACGAATTGGACGCAGCGGTGGCCGTGGAGCACTACGGTGGATATCGACTTCACGCTTTCCGGCGGCACGAAGTGCGATGTGGCTGTGACGGCCACGTTCACCACGAACGGCGTGGCGGGGACGCTCGATCTCGAACGCGCTGGCGTGAAAGGCGACCTCTGGGAACTGGAGCCGGGAGTGTACCACCTCACATGGGATCCTGCGGCGGCCGGGCTTGATGTGGCGGCTCTGAAGGACTTCGCCGTGCAGGTGACGCCCGTGGAGGACGCCGCCAACGTCCGCAAGTGGCTCGTCGTCTCGCTTAGTGACGGCGCGTGGGAATACGCTGCCGCCGAACCGGACGGAGGCTGGAACCAGGACGAGTACAAGCAGGGCAAGATGGTGTTCCGCCGCATCCCCGCCGGCAAGTTCACGGCTGGAATCAAGGAAGAGGAGAAAGAATATCTGGATTCTGAAAACGAAAAAAGCAACGGCTACTACGTGCAACAGAAGACGATGGAGATAACACACGACTACTACATCGCCATCTTCAAGACGACGACCGCCCAGCGCGCTCGCTTACTGGACGCTTCAAGCACGGAAGTTTCAAAGAATCCTGCCGTCTCGCCGATCATCTACTATCCGCATCTTCGCGGGTCGAATGACGTCGACCACATCGATTGGCCCACGACGCGCTTCAGGGTCAAGGAGGGATGCGTCGTCGACACGTTCCGCGCGCGTTGCGGCAACAGGTTCTGGATCGACCTGCCAACGAACGCTCAGTGGGAAAAGGCTGCGCGCGCCGGCACTGACACGCTCTGGTACAATGGCGGCACGACCGAAACGTCTTATTCTGACTGCACGAATCTCGTAGTGCAGATCGGGCGTACGCGGCTGGAAGAGGGCGTGAATCAGTATTCGCTTGTAGCGGTCGGCTCTTATCTCGGCAACTCCTACGGATTATACGATCTGGTCGGCTCGCGCCCGGAGTACGTTCTCGACCGTTTTGTGGACCAGAACACCATCGCCGCCGAAACGGTCGATCCAATCGGTCCGACAAGTGGCACTCGGCGTATATTGCGCGGCCAGCACTGTCAGGACAACCACGGTCTGCGCTACTATACCGTATCGGCTATCCAGCTTGAAATGGTCGACAACCTAGCCAAAGACACCTACCAGTCGTTCCGCTTCGCGATCCATCTGCGTCCGCCGCGGAGCTTCGGCGGCAAGTGGGAATGACGCTCAGTCGGCGGTCGCGGGGCGACCGTGTGGGCGCGCTCGTTTTCCGCTAGTTGCAATTTTTTTTGAATTTGTGCCGACGCCGCCGCGATTTATGGTATAATGGCGGAATGAAAACGCCAGCAACAGTTCGTATTGTGGCACTGCTGTTCCTCTTCGGAGCGGTTGCGGGGTGTTCGTTGTTCGGCATCGCCCGAAGATCTCCGATGGTCGAAGTGCGCAACATGGCTGTGCCCGTGAGGGGCGATTTGTCCGCGACGATAGTGAGCGCCGCCACTAGAGACAGGTGGACGGCAAGCGTGGTGGCCCCGGGCGTTGTGCGCTGCACTTTCACCGCGCGGATGTGGAATATCGTGGTGGATGTGCGGTATTCAGACGGCATGTTCTCCATAGAATACGTCAGTTCGGAAGGCCTCTTTTTCCGTCCGGAGGATCGCACGATACATCCTACGTACAATGCACGCGTTGAGGCTCTTTCGAGGCGCATAGTCCAAAGCGCATCCACTGCCGGGATTGCGGTCGCCGCGATGCAATCGGTTGCCGTCGCGCCTGCTGCGCCTCAGGAGAAGCCCTATTCGATCGAGCTTTTCTCAAGAGAAGCGAGCGACAAATATGCGTATCGTTTCATCCTCAAGCTCAACGATTCGTCGGGTGCGGACCTGAATCTGTCCCGTCGCATACAGGCGGATCTCCGTCAATCCGTCCAGGACGATTATCTGGCATCGGCCGGGACGAAAGACGCATCAGCTCTCAGGATCGAGTTCCCCGAATACGCGATACGCGGCGGCAAGGTTGAAGGGCGGGCCGTTGTCATGACGGTGGAGCTGCTTGAGTTCATATACGATCCCGCGACAGCGCACGGGCGGCTTGCCGTCAAGGTGAACCCGCAGCAGTATGAGGTTACGCGGCAATGGGTGCGCAACAACATCGCCACTCTGGCGCGCGACAAGAATGCCAATCTCATCGGCATCCTTTCCGGGAAACCGCGTTTTACGATCGGCCGCGAGATTCTGCGCGACGACAATGTGCTAGAGGTCGAATTCAACACAAACACAACGGAGTAACGCCATGAAAGTGACAGCAAAGGCACTTGCTCTTGTCGCAGCAACCGCCATCCTCGGAGGCTGCCGGATTTCTTACAAGGAGGCCGTCGTTGCGAGGAACGACATAATGTTCGGTTCAGGCGATGTGGCGTTCGAACGTGCGTCGAACATGGCCAGAAGCACCGTGAACAGGACGTTGGGGAACTTTGAGCTTGCCCGCATAAAGATGCTGCGAGGCGATTTTGCAGGCAGCTCCGCTGTTTTCGGGCCGTGCCTTGACGAGCTTTTCGACGAGGCCGACACCGGTCCCGTCTTGAAGAAGGGGGCTGTCGCGGGAAACATCCTGGCGGGCACGCTTGGAGACGACCGTGCGATTCCCTACGAGCTGCCGGCTTTCGAATTGCTGTTGGGCCTTCAGTATCAGGCGGTCAATTCCCTCGCTTTGGGGAATCGCGACAACGCACGCGTCTATCTCAAGCGCGCGACGGCCGTGCAGGAGCAGTTGAAGGAAGAGAATGGGCGCGAGCCTGACGCGAACTCCCCCGAAGCCGACGCGCAGGCCGCCGCAAACGCCCAGAATGCGTCCAATGCGTCAGGTCAGATAGTGGCCAAACTCTCGCCTGTGGCGGATGCCGTGCGGGCGTCGTACGAGAATGCGCTTGCATGGTACTTGATGGGTTTCTTCCTGTCGAAGGAAAACGATCCGAGCAATGCGGCGATCGCCTACAACGAGGCTGGGCGGATATGCCCTGCGATAACGCCGCTCACGGCAGCCCCCAACGGCGGCGGCCAGGACATCCTTGTCGTCTACGAAGAGAATCTTGTGGACATACGCGAACCCATAAAGATACCGCTGCCTTTCGGCGGGACGATTTGGTCGGTGGATTTCCCCGTTTACAATGCGCCGCCATATCCGCCGTCTTCGATCGTGCTGGAGGCGGGCGGCGCCATGGCGGCACAGTGCGTTCCCGTCGTAAACGTGCAGGCGCTCGCATATCGCGATCTCAAGGACCGCGTGCCAGGCATCGCGATGCGCAACGTGACGCGCGCCGCAGTGAAGATTGCGGCCCAGCAGGTGGCCAACCACATCAACACTGGGAATTCGGTCGGCAACCTCGCGCTTAGGCTTGGCGTACTTGCCTACAACGCGACGAGCACCGCGATAAGCGAGGCGGACACCCGCTGCTGGCAGACGGTTCCCGAGTATGTGCAGCTTGCCAGATTCGCGCTTCCCGCCGACGCGGCGAGCATTACCGTAAGGAATGCCCGTACGGGGCAGTCGGGCGAGATCGCGATACCGCCAGGCGGCGGCACCAAGATAGTGTGGATAACGGACGTGCGCGGATATGCCAACGTGAGCGTGCTTCCCGTTGACACAAGAATCGATCCCACATGGTCGCGCATTAGATCGCTTCTGTACCCTTGATTTTTTTCACCAACCACTAAACAACCAAACGGAGAAAAACAATGAAAAAATTGATGACAAGCGCGCTGTTGATTGCGTCCGTTGCCGCAAGCGCGGCAGTCGCGACCGTACAGCAGATAGAGCCGGGCGTCAGGCCCGTCTACAATTCAGGAACGGGAGTCATGCCAAGCGGAGCGCAGGAGGCGATTCCCACGGCCAACAGGCAGTTGGCGAAGGACAGCATGCAGGGCGTGGGCTTCTCGCCCGCCATGTTCAGCGTGTTCACGCCGATTCAGGCCCCTGGGCCGGACTTCGACGTCGGGGGAGTGCGGCTGAGCCTTTTCTATGGAAGGTGCTGCAACTTCGACGGTCTTGACTTCGGCATCGTTGGAGTTTCCGACAACCATGCGAACGGCTGGCTGATCAACATCGCGAGCGTTGCCTACGGTGACGGCCTTGGCCTCAACACTGGCGTGGTCAACTACTTCAAGGGCGACTTCAAGGGCCTTCAGATCGGCGCGGCGAACTGGATAAGCACGGGAGACATGTTCCAGTTCGGCGTGTACAACGGCGGGTATGACGTGCAGGGCCTACAGGTGGGCGTGATCAACACGGCCAACAAGATGCAGGGCCTCCAGATCGGTCTTGTCAACATCATATCCAATTCGGATCTTTCGTTCTTCCCGATCATCAACGGATTCTTCTGATAGATTCCAAAAGGAAAAGAGGCAAACATGAATGCGATGAAAACAATCTCTTTGTTCGCCGCCCTCGCCTGCGCGGCGGCGTTTGGCCAGGCCACCACGATACAGACGGTTTCGGAGGCCGAAAAGCTCGATCCCAAGACTTCTGCCGACCTTCAGGCGTTCAAGGAGCGCGTGAAGGCCGCCAATCCCGGTCTTGACATCGTGCGCGTGGAGGCGGACGTTGTGCGTCGCGCAGTTTTGGCGCCGCCTCCTCCGCCGCCGCCCACCAAGCCGCCGGTGATGGCGATATTCGTCAAGAACCACACCAAGACGTCGTCGCGGGACGATCTCTCGAACGCCTATCGCGACCCGAACTCGACGGTTCCGATCATGGACGACCAGGTGGACGGCATACGCGACCGTCTGGCGGCCGAGGTTTCGGGCATGGACTTCATCGTCATGGATTCGGCCGAGATCGGCGCGGCGTTCAACCGCTACAAGATCACGACGGCCGAGGAGCGCGCCGGCCTCATTGCCGGCCTCTTCACGGGCGGCAGCGTGACGCGCGTGGCCCAGATGCTCGGTGCGGACTACATCCTCACGGCCTCGATCGTCGGCGCGTCGCAGATGCGGCGGTCGGCTGGCGACCGCGGCGTGACGATCTATACGCTCCGCATGGCCACGAAGGTGCTTGACGCCACGACCGGCGGCAGCGTCTACGGTAAGAACTGGTCGAACAAGCGTCCGGTTCCGATGGGCAACAGCGATGATGCCATGGCGATCTACGACGATCTTATCGACATGTGGGTGCAGGACACCGGCGCCGATCTGGCTGCGGCCCGTCCGCGCTGGCGCGCGCCTGTCGCCGATTCTGGGGTGCTGGCGTCATTCACCGTCACCACCACGATCGACGACATCTTCAAGCCTTTGGAGACGACGGTCGATGCGTCCAAGCCCGTCAAGGATGAACTTCGCGTCGTCGCGGGCGGCATCACGGTTGAGGTTGACGGCGCGGCCGTCGGCTCTTCCGGCGGCACGTTCCGCGTGCGTCCGGGCCTCCATCAGCTTCGCGTGAGCAGGCAGTGGATGACGCCTTGGGTCCAGACTGTGAACATTCAGGACGGGGCGGTGTTCAATGTTGCGCTTGAGCTTTCGAGCGAAGGTTTTGAGCACTACAAGAACAAGGAGGCTCTGCGTGCCGAGCTGGCGTTGGCTTACGCCGAAGCCGCGTTCCGCCGCGGTTGCCGCATCAACTTCGACACGGAGAACTGGCAGACCGTGACGTGGGCGCCCGGCGCGGATTCGACCGCCGTTTCGTCCTCCACGGTCGTGCAGCCCATCACGACTGAGCAGGTCGTGCAGCCGAACATCCAGGCTCCCACGGTTCAGCCCACAGTCCAGACCACGGTCGCGCCGACGGTTCAGATGCCCGTGACGCCTACGGTCGAGACGCCTGTGTCGCCCACCGTCCAGACCCCGGTCGTACAGTGACAAGGTTTATCCAAGAAAGGAAGAAATCAATGAAAAAACTCAACATGTTTCTCGCTTTGGCGCTTGCAGGCATGGTCTTCGCAGGATGCCACACAACGGCAGGCACGTCCGTCGTCATGAACCATGACACCGGCGGGTCTGTGATATACGAAGGCAATACGCGCCTTCATAACGCTCTGGCCGTCACGGCCGTGACATACGACAAGGTTCCGGCAGGGTTGAACAGGGTGAACTTTCAGCTGACGTCGCTCGTTCAGCGCACCCAGCATCTGCAGTATCGAATCGCGTGGTTCAATGCAGAGGGCATGGAGATCGACGGCGATTCCCGCCCGTATCGTTCTCTCAGCCTGCAGGGACTCGATTCAGTCACGGTTACCGGCGTCGCGAACAGCCCGGCGGCCGTCACATCTCGCCTTAGGGTACGCGAATGGCTCGCCGCCCGTTAACCAAGAACAGCAATTGTCATAGAGAGTGATAACAATGAAAGCAATAGCCAATACCTTGTTTCTGGTCGCGATCTGCGCTTCCTTTGCAGGATGCGCCACGGCGCCGATCATCGACGACTCCAACCTCGATCGCGCTCCGCTCACGACGCGGATTGAGCCGCAGGATGTCCGTCGCACCGTCGAGAAGATGGTCGAGTCCCTGATCGCCGATCCAGGCGTTCTTGACGCGACCAAGGGCGAACGCCCCATTCTTGACATTGAGCCGATGAAGAACAGGTCGCAGATGATAGTGGACATGAAGAGCATCACGGATTCCATCCGCAAGGGACTCATCCGTTCGCGTCTCTTCCGCTTCGTGGATCGTTCTACGGCTGGCGCCGACATCGCGATCATGGACGAGCAGGCTCAGCTGGGCCTGACGGATCCTCGCAAAGCCATACGCGGCGGAAAGCAGAGCGCGGCGCAGATGTACTTGACCGGCGACCTTACCGAGATGTCGACTCGTGTCGGCAGGATCACGGATCGCTACTACAAGTTCTCGATGATCCTCAAGGATCTGCGTTCCGGCGAAATTGTCTGGGCTGACGAGCAGGAGATCCGCAAGGTCGCCAATCGTCCGATGTTCTGACAGTTTCCGCTTCCGCCAGTTCGTGCTGGGCTATTCGCGGGGGCGGCTGTAGCCGCCTCTGCGAACCCGGCGCGAATCTGTTTCCCTTGCATGTCTCCGCAATCGGGGAATCGGCATGAAGCTGTCAAAGACAAACAAGAAGCGTCAAAGAGCCATACGTAAGGCCATCGCCGGAGGAAAGTCGGTGAGCGGACTTCTCGCCGGGGCGTTGGTGCTTGCTACGACGGGATGCGATCCGCTTCCGCCGCGCGGCCCTATAGGAAGATTCCCCGACCGTGCATCCGAGGAGGCCGCCACGAGCAAGGAGGTGCCGCCTCAGCGCATACCCGTGGGCGATGTGCCGGTGCGGACAGCAGGCATTCCATGTCTTCCCGAAGACAGGGCACCGCAGAAAACCAAAGAATAATATCCACCAAGGAGAATCCCAGCATGAAGCTATCAAGGAAAAATCGGGCATGCCAGACGGCCATACGCAAGGCGATCGCCTGCGGGAAGTCCGTGAGCGGACTTTTGGCCGGGGCGTTGGCCATTGCCACGACGGGCTGTGGATGCGGCTGTTCTCGCGTCCCGATGGGAGACTACCCCAATCCCAATGCCAGAGAGCTTGAAGTCGACAATCAATGCGAAAAGTCTTCTTCGGACAGCAAGTCAACTGGTGATGCGGCTGCAGACGTCAAGACTTCGACTCGGCCGCAGAAGCCTGAAAAGTGATGCGCTTCCCGCGCCACATGACGCTGGAGCTAACGGCGAAGTGCAACTTTCGTTGTCCATACTGCTATTGCCTCTGGCATGAGTTTCCTGCCATCGGCAAGCCGGAGCTGGATGCGGACGACTGGAAGAAAATCCTCGATCGGTGTGCCGCCGACGGCGTCGAAGACATCCTGTTCACCGGCGGCGAGGTGTTATTGCGCCCTGACCTTTTCACCATCCTTTCCCATGCTCGTCGCCGCCTGTCACGTGCCGAGCTTTCGGTATTCACGAACGCGAGCCGTCTGGACGAACCGCTGATCATTCGATTCAAAAGGCGGCGCATACGCATCGCCACATCGCTTCAGGGGCTTGCGACATACGGCGCCATGACCGGCACTCGGCGCAAATTCCATCGTGTGCTAGCCCTCATCGCGCGCGCCAGCGAGCTCAAATGGCCGATCGCCGTTTCGATGACCGTCACGAAGGCCAATCTTCACGAGGCTGTCGACATGTTCGCCGCGGCGGCTCTTTCGGGGGCGTCTTCGGTGCTGGCAGGTCCAGTCATGGCCAGCGGACGAGCCCTGGCGCATCCCGAGCTGATGTTGTCGCGCGAAGAATGGAACGGCGTGAAGGATGCGATTCGGGCTTTGCCCAATGTGGGCGTGCCATTCAGTTTCTGCGATGAATTCTACTGCGAATGCCGCCACGACCAGCCGTCTGCGCGCCTGCGGCGGAAGTGGCGCGACCCTAACCATGCGCCTTGTCCCGCTGGGCGCGACTTCGGGGTGATCGGCCCTGCCGGGCATTTCCGCCCATGCCTCCATCTTCCAGAATCCGCCGAAATTTGCTATACTATGCGGCGTTCAAGCCCGCGAATTACGAATTACGAGTAATCGGTCAGTGAAGTGCATGGGCGTCGCTCCGAGGCGCATGGCGCGGTGGTCCTGTTCCGCTCACTCGCCTGCGGCGAGTGCTCGTAAACGGCCCACCGCATCCATGCGCCCCCTGCGCTCCGCCGCGCGCGGACAGGCCGCTCACGTTCGACCGGAACATCTCCACCTTCACCGGTCCAGTACATGTCGAGGAGGGTGTGGCCATCGGCGTATGTTCCAATTGCTTTGGGAGTACGACGAAAGATGGGCGGGGCGCCAACCAGCGCCCTACCGCGGCCGTTCGTCTTCCGGTTGATTCCGAAGGGGGAATATGCGATAATACTTTCGCGTGGGCACAAGTATGCTCATTGTGGAACCGAACAAAGAAAGGTAAAAAACATGACAACAGGCAATGTGTTCTATGGAAAGCCGCTACGCTACATGAAAACTGCGATATGCGCAAAATTGCGCCTGCCTGTTTTCTTGATTGCCGTGTGCCTATGCGGACTTGCCGCCGCAAAGGACCGGATCGTGGTCGTTCCGGCGCACCCAGACGACTTGATACCATGCTTCGGGACGTGTCTTCTGACGAAGGACATCTTCGAGTGGCATGTCATTGAATTCACGCACGGCGAACGCGGGCTTGGATCGGCGGCCTTCAAGGACGGCTCGTGCAGGAAGATCCGCATGGCCGAGGAGGGGGCCGTCTGCAAGGAACTGGGCGCGACGCTCCACTGGCTGGACGAAATCGACGGCGAGGCGTATGCCTGCCGCGAGACGTGCGAAAGGCTGGCGGCGCTGTTGAAAGAGCTGAATCCGCGCGCCGTGTTCGCGCATTGGCCGGTGGACATCCATGGCGACCACGCGATGGCTGGCGTCGCGGTGCAGAAGGCGATTTTCCTCGCCGGCATCTCTCCGGAACTCTACTTCATCGAACAGGAGTACCAAGGCAAGCGGTTCGTGCCAGACCAGTTCGTCGACATCACGGACGTGTTGGAGCGCAAGTGCGAGCTCATCCGCATGTACAAGTGCCAGTACCGCGACGGCGGCATCGAACGGCGCAAGCGCGCGATAGCAAAGACAAACGGGATGCACTCCATGCTCCTCACCGGCGGATGCGCAGAGGGCTTCATGTCGTTCGTTCAGCCGTTGCAGGGACAGGGCAAGACCATATTCCAGGAAATGCCGCAGCCGAAGTCGGGCAGGACAATCCGCTTCCAGGGCGCAAGGCCGTAACACAATATGGAGATGTAAAATGACACACAAGGCAATGGCAATGTTGATTGCAGGCGTTTTGCTTGCGGCATCGGTGGTGGGGGCCGAAATCAGGTTTGAGAAGCCGGCGATGCGCTGGCTCTGGGGTGGATTCGGTTTCCACAACTCGGAAGCGACGATGACGCCGCTGATGACGGACGAGTTCCGCGACCAGCGCGTGCTGAAGTCCTTCCGCGAGATTTCGCCGACGTATTCAAGGCTGTTCGCCGGATACGCCGACTGGACAAAGGAGGCGATGGACCGGTTCGCCGACTACTACGATGCGACGTTCCGGCTCGCTGGCACCACGCTGTACGTCGTGCCTGGCCGGATGCCGACGATCACCGAAGACTTTGACCCCGAAGCATATGCGGAGGCCGTCGCCGTACGGCTCGAATATCTGGTGAAAGAGCGCAAATGCACCAAGATCCGCTACTACACCGCGGCGAACGAGCTTTCAGTCGGCTCCAACTATTGCTGGTTCCGCAATCATTGGGAACTATACGTGAAGGTGATGAAGGCGCTGTACCGTGCGTTTCGCCGACATGGACTGGACATCGGGCTGATGGCGTCGGACGCTTCCGGTGAAAGAAACTTCGAGACCCTCGACTGGGCCATCCGAGACTTGAACGATCAGACGGAGGTGTATTGCTGGCATAAGTACGCCGTGCACAGCCCGAAGCTCTACGGCGAGCTCTACACGGGGCTTACGAACTATGTGCGGCGCTGTCTCGGTAGGGAAAAGCGCCTGTCGCTCGGCGAATGGGGCGCGTCGGCCAAGAAGGAATGGTGCGGAAAGATGGTGAACGACGCCGGCACGGGGTTCAACTATAAGGGCGATGCCGCGAATCTCGGCGCAATGGCACGGGCCGATATCGGGCTTTGCGCGATGAACGCCGGATGCATCAGCGCCGCAAGCTGGACGTTCTGCGACTACCCGGATCCGTTCATCCGCGAAGACGGCGACACGCCCGTGGAAAAGGCTCGCTACGACGTGGCGCGTTTTTCGGGGCATGGCCTGGATGTCCGCTACAACAAGAACGGACTGTTCCGCTGGTGCGACGATGAGCACGACTATTCGTCGTATCCGGACCTCTACACGATGGGCTATCTCGTGAAGCTTTTCCGCAAGGGGGCGCGCGTGCTCCCGTGGACATCCGATGACGATACCCTCCGCGCAGGCGGCGTGACGAATCCCGACGGCTCGGCTTCGTTTGCGCTGATAAACTGGGGCGAGGCGAAGAACGTCGCGCTTGTGATTCCGCATCCCCTCGACAAGCAGCTTCGTATCTACGAGTACGATTCGGCGCATCCGCCGTTCAATGCGTTCAACGATCTCCAGCCGCCGAAGGGACTCGTCGCGGCAAAGGACGGAAAGGTGAGCGTCTCCGTCCCGGCGCATTCGATGGTGTTCCTGACGACGGACTACCAGGACCGCAAGCCTGCCGCCGTTGCCGATGTACAAATTGTGGACGGCGAACTTGTCTGGTCTGCAAGCAAGGAGCCGGAGCATTGCTACTACCGCGTATACAAGGACGGGAAGCAGGTCGCCTCGACGGTCGCGACTTCGCTTGATTTGGGAGGGCGCGTGTCCTCACGCGCCACGGCGGCCGAGGATAGCCGCTCTCCCGTCTATTCCGTCAGAAGCGTGGACAAGTGGGGCAACGTCGGAGAGTAGTTGGGTTGCTGACGCGTCTATGCCAAGGACACGATGAACAATTGACCCCAAGGAGAATCATGCCATGAAAAAACCACTCTACAAAGAATCTGTGTTTGCGGTGAAGATGACGCTGGCTTCGGCCGCTATCTTCTGTCTCATGCCTATGAATGCTTCGGGCGTTCCGGCTCAGACGATTGTGCTTGGCGCGAAGGACGCCGGAAGGGTGATAGACGGCGGCGGACGCGAGATTTCCGGCGGCTGCACCATCGACGGCTGGACTCGCGATGCGGACGGGACATGGTCGGCGGCGCTCCCCACTGGCGCGACGCCGGCGATGCTGCTTGTGAACGGCGAGCCGCGGCCGATGGCGCAATATCCCAAGGGCGGGGCAAGACTGCAGGACCGCGACAAGGGGTATTTGTTCTGGCGCTCCAGCCAGAACGGCGGCATGGACCGCCCGCCGCGCAAATGGGAGCTGAGGCATCTTCAGGCTGAGCCGTCCGACGTTCCCGAAGGTCTGGACGTCGTAAACGCCATAGTCAACCGATATCACACCTGGGACGAATCCACGGTAAAGGTTCTCGCCTATGATCCGTCCATAGGATTGTTCACTTTCGCTTCGGACGCTGAACATCCCGGCGGCAGCAGGTTCCCGCATGATTACGTGATCCGAAACATCCGCGAGGGCATGGAACCCGGGCGCTGGATGCACGATCGCCGATCAGGCCGCGTCATCTACTGGCCCCGCGAAGGGGAGGAGCGCGGATTCAAGGCGGAAGTGCCTGTGACCGAATCTATCTTCAAGCTGGGGAAGGGAGCGGACGGCATCACGATACGCAACTTCCGTTTTCGTCTTTGCAACAGGCCCGACGGCACGCCTGGACTGCGGGGAATAAATCCTCCGGGGATCGTGGATGCGGTTGACGCGAAGGGACTCGTGCTGGAGAACTGCGAATTCCGCGACTCGGCGGGGCAGGGCGTGCGGCTCTTCCGTTCGCCGGGCTATGTGGTTAAGGGGTGCACATTCGACAATCTGGGGGCCGGCGGCGTCGTGGCGGTGGAGTCGTACGAAGGGCGCATCGAAGGGTGCAGGTTCAGCAAGGTGGGCACGGCGTGCTCGTCCGCCTGCGCCATCCTCGCTGGCGGGGACTCGAAGCTCGTCCATGTGCAGAAGGGCAATCCCAAGGAGATCGGCTCAACGGTCGTGGTGGGGAACAGGATAGAGGATGTGCCGTATTGCGGAGTGGTGCTGTGCGGAAAGGGGCATGTGGTGGCGTCGAATGTCGTGGACAAGTCGATGCGCGTTCTCCGCGACGGGTCGGCGATATATCTCTCCCGTGCGGAGGGGTGCCGCATCTTCGGCAATGTGGTGCGGGACGACCGTCCGGCCGGCGGCAAGCGGCACGGGCTGTACCTCGACGAATTCAGCTGGGATACGGTGGTGGAGGGGAACAGGACGGAGGGGTTCGTGTCCGGGTTCCACTGCCATCGCATTTTCGGAGGGGCGGTTGTGTCCAACCGCTTCGAGAACGCCGGAGGGCCGCTGGAGTTCGAGTTCCACCTCACACATGGATTGAAGTTCAGGGACAACGAATTCGTCTGCGCCGGCGACGTTTCGTTCAGATTGGGGATATATCGTGAAGAGGCGGAAAGGAACGTGTTCAAGATTGGCGGCGAGGCGAAGTTCTGCTCTATGCCCAAGGTGAGGGAGGGATGCTTCGTCGTGGACGGCGACACGTTGTCTTTCCGCGAAATCAACTCGCGCACGGCGAAGTCAGGCACTTGGAAGAAGATCGTGGTGGTCGTGGATGGCGCAGAGGTCGGGCGGACGCTTGCGGATGAGATCAAGGCATATCTGCCGCCGTCGGCGAAAAATGTGACTGTGGTTGCCGGCAGTTTGGATGAGCATCCTGACGCGGATTGCGCGGTCTTCGGTTTTCTCCCGCGCCGTGAATGGCTGGGGAAGAGCCCGTCGTTCCTGCGGGACGAGACGCGCGAGGCGGAGCGAGACGCCTTCTGCGCCGGATTTGTCGCAAAGTTGAAGGGGCTTTTGGCTTCTGCGGCGAAAAAGGGGATGACGAGCGTAGTCCTTACGCCGTTCCCCATTGACGAGTATTCCCCGAATCCCGACGGCTCGGAGTACGGAGACTACGGCAATTCGCTCTGGATCGGTTCGGCGCGGCTTGCCATGAACGATCCGATCGGTGCGGCGCACGCTGCGTATGCCGACGCCTACATGATCATTTCGCGCCGTCTTGCCGCAGGCGAGCCGGGGTTGGTGCAGCCGGATCGCATAACGCCCACGAGGCTTGCATTGCGCCTCGCGGCCCGCGAGGCGGTGGGGGTGATGTTCAAAGACGCCGACGCTCTGAGGTTCTACAGGTAGCAGTAAGCTGTCAAAAGCAATTGCCACAATGAAAGGAACAGTTTGATGAAATTGAAGATGATGCTGATTGCGGCGGTCGCGGGGCGACTCGCCCTACCGGCGGTCGCGGGACGACTCGCCCTACCGGCGGTCGCGGGGCGACTCGCCCTACCGGCGGTCGCGGGGCGACTCGCCCTACCGGCGGGGGCGCAAGCCGAAACATACCATGTCAGACGCGGCGGGATGGAAAACGCGCGGTTTGACCTGAAGGCAGACAGGAGGGGTTACCAGTGGCTCAGCTTTGCGGCCTATGAGGACTCGTTTTGGAGGAAGGGCGGTGCGCTCACCGACTATCCCAAGCAGATGGAGGCCGAATTGAAGACCCTTTACGGCGGCAAGCCGAGGTGCAACAAGACCGGATATGCGGCCGATCTCTGGTGGGCGCAATATCGGCCTGGAGGGCGCGTCTCCTCCACGCACACCGTCTGCTGGGACTCCAACATCATGAAGGACGCGGCGAAGAAGGATCCCGCCGTCGCCGCGCTCCAGTTCGAGGTGATAATCCGCCAGGCGATGGCGTACAACCCGCGGCAGAGTTGGCTCGTCGTCCACGGCGACGACCCCGAAGCCGTCGCGGAATACAAGGCGGGGCGCGAGCCGATCACCGTGCAGATCGCGGAGAAGGTTGCCGCGCACTACGGCCTGCCGACGCTCAACCTTGCCAATGCGGCTGCGAATGGCGGCGCAGAGGCCGTAAGCGCGGCCGTGACGGCGTTTGTGAACGACGTTCTCAATCCGTCGGCCATACCCGCGAAGGTCGTTTCGCGCAAGCCGCCCGAACCTCTGGCGAAGGGGCTGAACGCGCAATGCCACATGGTCGCCTACGACGACGGTTCCGTGCGTAACATAGGCAAATGGCGGCAGGGTGTGGCGCCGCCAAACAAGAAGTATATGTCCTCAATGACGCCGGGCGTTGTCGGCGACCGCATGGAGATGGAGTTTCGGGGAACGGAAGTGGGACTGCTTGACTTCTCGTGTGCGGGCGGCGCGGAATACGCCTGGCGTGTCGATGGAGGGGAATGGCGGACCATTCCGGCGTCTGCGGAGCCGCGGCCGGAGGAGCGCCATCTCCGGCTTGCCTCCGGCCTTGCCCGCTCCGGCGCGGTCTCCGCCGATTCCGACGCGGTGCGGCATGTGGTAGAGCTGAAGGTCACGAGGCTTGGCGGGGGGTGCGTAATCGGCTTCGCCCTCAACGGTTCCACTGCGGACGAGGACGCGGGCACGGGGAAAGAAATCAAGAAGGTCGCCGACATAGACCGGCAGTACGCCGCGCTGAAGCCGCTGAAGTACGAGCCTCCTGTGGGACGCCATGCGCTCATCCCGAAGACGATGAAGCGTCTTCAGGATGGGCCTTCCCTGCGCATAGTATGTCTCGGAGACTCCATCATAAGCGACACGTGCAAGTCGAAGTTCGAGCTGCTTCTCGAGCGCATGTACAAGAAGTGCAAGGTGGCGGCGGTCTGTTCGGCGCGCAGCTCGACGGGCTGCTGGTGGTATAAGGACGAAAACCGGGTCGATGGCTGGGTGTTCTCGCACAAGCCTGACCTGCTCGTCATCGGAGGCGTGTCGCAAAAAGACGACGTAGAGTCGATTCGGAGCGTGATCCGCCAGTGCCGAGCCAAGGACTCGTCGCTTGAAATCCTCGTGATGTCGCCAGTCTTCGGAGAGGAGGGCTCGACGAAGGTACATGCGTGGAACGTCGGCTGGAACTATGATCCAGACAAGGCGCAGCATCCTTTCCGCCGGCAGTTGCGCGACATGTGCGCAGAGGAGAAGGTGGCGTTCTTCGACATAAACGCCCCATGGCGGCAATACGTCATCGACTCGGGGATGGACGTCGGCTACTACCACCGCGACGGCGTACACTCCAACTTGCGCGGGCAGGTTGTCATCGGCAAGTTGATCGGGAAGTGGTTTGAGTTGGAGAGCGGGGCCTGCCCGTGCTCGTCTTCGATTTCAGTGCATGGCGAGGGGGCGGATCGCGTAGTGACGGTGGATGTCTCCGGATGCGGCGACTTCAAGGCGTTGTGGCGGCTCATTGGCGAAGCTCGGAAGGCTTCGCCCGGCGGGCGGATCGTATTGACGGGGAAGCGCCCCAAAGCGATCTCCTGGAGCGTCCCCGCAATGGGTTATCCATACGCGGAATCGGCGGCGGACTGCAAGGCCGCAGTGGACTTCTATCTGGGCAAGCTGGAGAAGCCCAGCGCTAAGGCCGCCGCCAAGGCGGCGCTCGCGTCCGTGCCGGAGGTCGTGTATGTGACGCATGCGGCGTTCCGCCAGGATCACCACAACACGGCTACGCTCTTCCAGTGCGGCGAGATCAACGAGCGGAGCTACTGCACCAGCGGCGCGCTCAAGGCGTGGAATCCCGCGACGGGCACGACGCGCGTGATCGTGCCGGAGAAGGCTGGCCGTACCGTCCGCGACCCGGAGATTGACTGGGACGGTCGGCGCATCGTCTTCTCCATGCGCGACGGCGCGGCCGACGACTATCACATCTACGTCGTCAATGCCGACGGCACGGGGCTTCGCCAGCTCACGCGCGCGAAGGGCGTGAGCGACATCGACCCCGCCTTACTGCCCGACGGCGGCATTGTGTTCTCTTCCACGCGCGACCCGAAGTACTGCATGTGCAACCGCCACATAATGTGCAATCTCTATCGCATGGATGCGGACGGCGCGAACATCCACCAGATCGGCAAGTCCACTCTCTTCGAAGGTCATTCCTCGATTCTGCCCGACGGTCGCGTCCTCTACGACCGCTGGGAGTACGTGGACCGCGATTTCGGCGACGCGCAGGGACTGTGGACGTGCAATCCCGACGGCACGCGCCACGCGATCTGGTGGGGCAACAACACGACGAGCCCGGGCGGCGTCGTGAACGCGCGCGCGGTGGGCGGCGACTCGTCGAAGGCGATCGCCATCCTCGGAAGCTGCCATGACCGTCCGTGGGGCGCGCTCGGCCTGATCGACCGCTCGCTTGGAGTGGACGGACAGGAGCCGGTGCTGCGCACATGGCCGGCGTTCTATCGCGAACGCATCCATTCCGGCGGCAAGGAGGATTTCGACTCGACGCGTTTTCTGCCGTGCAAGTACGCCGACCCGTTCCCGATAGACGAGACTCGATTCCTCGCAGTGCGCCAGACCGGTCGTGCCGACGGCGAGATGGCGCTCGTCTATCTCGACCTGGACGGCAACGAGACTGAGCTGCTGACGGACGCGCCGGGCATCTGGTCGCCCGTCATCTTGCGTTCGGTGAAGAAGCCCGTCGTGCAGAGCCAGCAGCGCAATTTCGACGCGCCGGACGCGCCGGGGCGCTTCTATCTGCAGAACGTCTACATCGGTACGCACATGAAAGGCGTGAAGCCGGGGACCGTGAAGGCACTGCGCATTGTGGAATCGCCCGAGAAGCGCAACTGGACGAGGCCGAGCGGCTGGTTCGGGCATGGCGAGGAAGCGCCTGCGATGAATTGGCACTCGTTCGAGAACAAGCGCATCCTGGGGACGGTCCCCGTGGAGGCGGACGGCAGCGCGTACTTCGAGGTGCCGGGCAACACGTTCGTCTACTTCCAGGCTCTTGACGAGAAGGGCATGATGGTGCAGTCGATGCGTAGCGGCGCGTATGTGCAGCCGGGCGAGACGTACGGGTGCGTGGGATGCCACGAGAACCGCGTTGGTGAAGCGGCGCCGGTGACGGAGCGTCCGCTCGCCATGCGGCGCGCACCGTCGAAGTTGAACGGCTGGTACGGGCCGGCGCGCCTCTTCAGTTTCCAGAAGGAGGTTCAGCCGGTCTTCACGAAGAACTGCCTTGCGTGCCACGACTACGGCGGCAAGGCGGCGGAGAAGCTCAATCTGAGCGGCGACATGGGGGCGTTCTTCTGCACGAGCTATGTTGATCTGTGGGCGACCGGCGCGATCAAGTGCATCGGCGGCGGGCCGGCCGAGATACAGCCTGCCTATTCGTGGGGCGCTCATGCCTCGAAGCTCACGAAGGCCCTCTACGGACATGGAAAGACCAACCTCACGGACGAGGAACGCGACCGCGTGATCACGTGGATGGACATCAACGCCGTATATTATCCGCGCTATGAAAGCGCGTACCCGGACAATCTAGGCGGTCGCATGCCGCTGTCGATCGAAGAGAAAGAACAACTCGAGAAACTGTGCGGCAAGAAGATAGCGAACTCCTATGGGAAACGTCAGCGCGAGCAGCTGGATTTCGAGCGACTGAAGTGTTCCCGCATCCTCGATGGCGTGGCGGGCGCGGCGGCATACGCCGAGGCGCTGGCAATCATCCAGAAAGGCGGTGAACGGCTGAAGGCGAAGTCGCGTGGCGATGTTGAGGAAGGTTTTGTCCCGTGCGCGAAGGATCTTGAGCGCGACGCGCGCCATCAGCGCCGCCTCGCCCAGGAGCGTCGCGTCTACGAGGCAATCAAGTCAGGAAAGAAGGTCTACGATGAATAACTTTACATACCACAATCCCGTCAAGGTCGTGTTCGGCCTCGGGACTCTGAAACAGGCTGGCGAAGAGGCGGCAAAACTGGGCAAGCGCGCGCTCGTAGTGTCTTACGGCGATGCGAGCGTGACTGGAACGCTTGCCAAATTGAAGGGACTGCTGGATTCGGCCGGCGTTGCGTCGCAGGAATTTCTGGAGGTCGTGCCCAATCCGCCCATTGAGATGGTTGCGCGCGGCGTGGAGGCGGCGAAGGCGTTTGGCGCGGATCTCGTGGTCGGCGTGGGCGGCGGCTCTGCGATGGATGCCGCAAAGGCGATCGCGGCGGGCGTCCTCTACACGCACGGAGACCTCTGGAACATGGTCTACGCAAGCCACTCGAACGTGACGGCCCAGCCGCCCGAGGAAGCGTTGCCGCTCCTCCTGATCCCCACGCTCCCGGCGACGGGCAGCGAGATGAACATGTGCTCGGTGGTCAGCTCGACGGCGCGCGGGCAGAAGAGCTATATCTGGGCGGACTGCCTCTTCGCGAAGACGGCCATCCTCGACCCGGAGCTGACCTACTCCCTGCCGCCGTTCCAGACGGCGTGCGGCGCGATTGACGCGATCAGCCACGTGCTGGAGATCTATATCAACGGACAGGACGAAAGCGATCTTCTTCACGCCTGGCAGCTCGCCCTCATGCGCACGATCGTGGAGAACCTCCCGAAGGCGCTCGCGAATCCTTCCGACGCCCATGCCCGCACGGAACTGATGTGGTGCGCCACGTGCGGACTGAACGGATGGGCTTCGCCCGGCGACGCCTGGACGCCCATGCATCAGGTGGGGCATGTCCTCACGAGCCGCCACGGCATCAACCACGGTTCGTCGCTCGCGATAGTCATGCCGGCGTGGATGACGTACCACAAGGCGCTCAAGCCGGAGCGCTATGCGCAGTTCGCCGTCAAGGCGATGGGGATATGTCCGCACGGCAAGTCCGCCGCCGAGCTTGCAGACGAGGGCATCGCCGCGTTCCGCGATTTCATCAAGGCAAGCGGCGTGCCGACGACGCTGGGCGAGAAAGGCGTTACGGCGGCGGATATTCCCGCCATAGTGGAGGGCGTGCGCACCGTGAGCTTCAACGCGGACGGCGTTCTCGCCTCGAACCCGCCCGTGACGGCGGAGGCGCTTTCCGAAATCCTGAAACTGGCTTTGTGAGGAAATGAAAATGACAAGACAAGAAGTTGCAAACATGATGGACATCTCGGCCGTGCAGGCCCAGAACACGTTGGCCGACATCGACCTTTGCTGCGAACTCGCGGCAGAGCATGGTTGCGCGGCGGTGTTTTGCCTCCCGGCGCACGTGCCGTACATGCGCAAACGGCTTGAGGCGATGGGAATCAAGGCGCCCATGGCATCGGTGGCTGGTTTCCCCGGCGGAAGCGAAACGCCCCGCATCAAGGCGGCGACGGCGCGCGAGCTCGTCGAGCTCGGCTGCGACGAGGTGGACATGGTCAACAACATCACCTGGCTCAAGTCCGGCGACAAGGCGGCCTACGTGGACGATGTGGCTGGCGTCGTGGCGGCGGCGGGAGGGCGTCCAGTGAAGGTGATTCTGGAATGCCACTGGCTCACGGAGGATGAAATGGTCCGCGCGTGCGAATGGTGCGTCGAGGCGGGAGCGGCGTGGGTCAAGACCGGCACGGGCTGGACGCCGACCGGCGCGACGGTGGAGCGCGTGGCGCTGATGGCGCGCACGGTCGCGGGGCGCTGCCAGGTGAAGGCGGCCGGCGGAGTGCGCACGCTTGCGTCTCTCCAGGCGCTCTACGACGCCGGCGCGCGCCGCTTCGGCCTGGGCGTCAACTCCGCCCGCACAATCCTCGCCGAGGTGAAATGAGAATCCTCTTCGTGTGCCACGGGAACATCTGCCGCAGTCCGATGGCGGAGTTCGTGATGAAGGACCTGCTGCGCAAGGCCGGGCGGGACGATGTGGCGGTGGAGTCCACCGCGCTCCTTCAGTCATTGACAAAGCCTAAGTGAAATCAAAACCTAAAACCATGTACATCCTTGCATACGACTTTGGAACGGGTGGAATAAAGGCGTCGCTGTACGGCGCGGACGGTACGTGCGTGGCGTCCGGCTTCGACGCATACCCAACCGCGTACCCGGCATCCGGTTTCCACGAACAGGCCCCCGATGAGTGGTGGCGCGCGACGGTGCAGGCTACGCATCGTCTCACAGAACGCCTTGCTCCCGAGCAGGTGAAGGCGATTCGCGCGCTCGGAATCTCCGGTCATTCGCTCGGCGTGGTGCCCCTCGACGCGTCGGGCGGCCTGCTGCGCCCGACGGTGCCGATCTGGAGCGATTCGCGCGCTGGCGCGGAAGCGCAGGCGTTCTTCCGGGATGTGCCCGAGGACGCATGGTACATGAAGACTGGCAACGGCTTCCCCGCCGCGCTCTATTCGGCGTTCAAGCTCATGTGGTTCCGCGCGCACGAGCCTGATTGGTTCGGCAAGGCGGCGACCATCCTCGGCACGAAGGACTACATCAACTATCGCCTCTGCGGAGTGCGCGCGACCGATTTCTCATACGCTTCCGGCACAGGCGTCTACGACCTCGCGGCGCGCAGATACGACGAAGGTTTGATTGCCGCCTCCGGCCTGCCGCGAAAGCTCTTCCCCGAGATCGTCCCTGCCACGCAGGTGCTCGGCGCGCTCACGCCCGATGCCGCGCGCGAGCTTGGTTTGCCGCAAGATGTGAAGGTGGTCGCGGGCGGCGTGGACAACTCATGCATGGCGCTTGGCGCAGGCGCGTGGCGGGAAGGGCGGGCATATTGTTCGCTCGGATCATCGGCTTGGATAGCAGTCTCCTCGTCAAAACCGCTACTTGACCCCGCGACGCGCCCGTATGTGTTCGATCATGTTGTGCCGGGGCAGTACGCATCCGCGCTCGCAATCTTTTCGGCGGGCACGTCGCACACGTGGTGCAGGGATGTCATTTGCGGCGGCATGGACTACGCGGCGATGGACGCCGAGGCCGAGAATGCCGGGCGCGGCGCCCATGACCTCTACTTCAACCCCTCGCTTGCGGGGGGCAGTTCCCTCGACCCTACGCCTGCCATTCGCGGCGCTTTCGCGAATCTCGACCTGCGGCATACGCGCGGCGACATGATCCGCGCCGTGATGGAGGGCGTCGCGTTCGGTCTACGGTGCGCCTTGGACGAACTGTCGCGTCTCACGTGCGGCCATCGCGCCGACGTGACCCTACCGGTGGCGGAGCCGCTCACGCTTGTGGGCGGCGGCGCGAACTCGTCCCTGTGGAGGCAAATCTACGCTGACATCTATGGACGACGCGTGGCGCGCGCCGCCATCGGGCAGCAGGCTGCCGCGCTTGGCGCCGCCCTCGTCGCCGGCGTGGGCGCGGGCGTGTGGCCCGACTTCTCGATCCTCGATACTGTAACTCATGCAGACGCAGAGGCCGCGCCAGACGCAGAGGCCGTCTCCGACTACGCTTGCCGCTACGCCCGCTGGCGGATGCTCGCCGGCAAGCTCGGCGAGTGGGCTACGAAGAAGCAGACCGCACCCTCCACTGATTAGGCTGTAACTTCTCGCCGTAGAGTGTGTATACAGGACAGAAAGGCAATTTCAAAGGAGCATAATTCATGACTACAGACTTTGACCAGCTGATGAAATTCGCGGAGACGCTGTACGCAGACGGCTTCTCGCGGATCGGTGACGGCGAATTCGCCGTCGCTGGCGATCTGCTTACGCTGCATTTCGCTTCGCTTCCGGGCAATCCCGCGATGGTGCTGGTGCGCTCGCGCGTTCTCTGGATGAAAGACGTTAGAAGGTCGGCGGACTTCGCCAAGGCCGTCATTGCCGGCAACTTCTTCTGGGACGGCACGCGCGGCGCGACGCTCTCGGTCGGAGAAGACGGGGGGCTCTACCTCACCGAGCGCCGCCCCGCAGACGAGCTTGCGGACGCGGAGGGTCTGGAGGCGTGCGTCGACGATTTCAACGAAACCGCCAACGATTGGCGGGAAAGGAGCGAACTTTATGCTTAAGGAGCAGCTTAGTGACGTGCTGGCCGAGTTTGGAGCATCGGTCGGGCAGAGTCTCGCCTTCGACGAGGACGGTACGGCGACATTTACCGTTGACGACGATGTGCTGGTGGATTTCGCTTACCTCGACGAGTCTGACGTGGTTGTCTTGTTCTCGCCCATCGGCGGCTTCGGCGGCATTGACGATCCAGACGCCGGCGAGAAGGCCCTGGAGTTGCTGCGCATGAATGACCTCGACGGCGAGACGGAGGGTTTCACGTTAGCCTTGGACGAGGATGGGGATCTCGTGCTGGCAATGGACAGGCGTTCGCCGCTGGAGATATCGTCCTCCGACGCGCTCGCCGCGTGGGTCGATTCGCTTGTCCGCGCCGTGCGCGCCGTGCGCGAGCGCTTTGCCGCGCGCTGGCCGATTGAAGAAGAAAGGGGGGCTTAGACCATGCCGCCGCCATCAGGAATAAACGACATCAATCGCACGATGTCTATGCCGGACTTGTCGCTCCGTCCCGGTCTGCCGATCGAGCCGAATGATCTGGATGTATCTGTCGATTCGGACGTCTCTGTCGACTCGGACGTTTCGATTGACTCTGTCGACTCGAACGTTTCCGTGGAGCAGCCCGACCATGCCATCGAGAACATCCAGAACAACGGTGGCGGTCTCGACATACAGCCCGGCAATGGGCAAGTCGAGAACTTTGTCGCGAACCACGAGGTGTCGTCCGGGCGCGACTGGGACATACACAGCCCCGAAGGCATGCTGGAGATGGTGCGCAATTCGATGGAGCACATCAAGAAGCAGATCGCCGGCACGGATGTGCTGGAAGCGCTGAACAGGAAAGTCGGCGAGGTGATCGTCGCCGCCGTGAACGCGCATCCCGCCGCCACCGCCGAGCTCGCCGAGGAATTCGCCGAGTTCAAGAAGGTGCTCACCGACCTCAGGGCTGTCCGCGAGAAGCTTGTGAGCAATCTCGACCTCGGCAAGGGCATTGCAGACCCTCGCAAAGCCCTTGCGCACATCCAGAAGCAGATGCGCGTGTTCCGCTGGGACGTCCAGGTCAGCCTTCAGCGCAACGGAATCGCGGGCGGTGAGATGGGGCGCATGGAGGATTTCCTGCGCGGCATGCAGAACATGTTCACCAGCGTCGTCCTGGGCGGTTCGATCCGCGCTGTGCTGAACCTCGAGCGCGCCCTTGACGACAAGTTAAGCTCCATCTCGAACCACCTCCGCGAACTCGACCGCAACGCTCATCCGCTCATCCTTCCGCAGGAGGCGAAGTTCGCCTCCTGCGTTGACGGCGCCCTCGAGGTGTCGCACAGGACGAACGATCAGATACGCGACTTCTGGGACAGAGACCGCACAGGCTCCGTGTTGCGCGACATGATCGGTCCGCTTGTCGAGAAGGGCGGCTCGCGCAAGGTGGAGTTCAGCGTGGGCATCGGCGCGCTCGTGGGTCTCGGTTTCTCCAGCGCGCTGACGGCTGGTCTGCGGGCCGGGGCGCGCGTGCGGCTGGTGGGCGAGATCAACGCGCCGGGGAAGGGGCGTTCGATCTCGGTCACATTCCGCATCGCCGGAGGCCTCGAGGGGAAGCTCGCGGCCGAGGCCGGCAAGGCATCCACGATCGCCGGCGCGAAGGGTCAAGTCTCCGCCGGAGGGGGCGTGACGCACTTCACGACCCGCGAGTATGCCTCGCTAGGAGACCTGATCGCCGACGCAAGCAACTGCAAGCTCGCCACCTCGCGCACGGTCGGCGGCGCGATCGGGGGTTGCATCAAGGCGCTTGGCTACTCGATAGGACGCCTTGGGCAAAAGCTCTTCCGCTGGATGGGGCGCCGGGACGGCGAGGTGAAGCAGGACGCCGCCGCATACCTGCAGTCCATGAAGACGCGCAAAGTGTTCGGGAAGCTCGACAAGCTGCTCTCGAAACGCGCCAATCCCGTGGTGGTCGCCATCCGCAAGGGGTGGTCATGGTTCGCGCAGGGCGACGCCAAGGCCAGCATCGATGTCGGCAAGGGCCCGCTCAAGTCCACGCTCGGCGCCGGGGCCGGGATTTCGCGCGATCGCGAGTTCAGCGTGGACAAGATAACCTTCACCCCGCTCGCGCAGCTGGCGCGCGCCGCGAAGGACGAGGCGGCACTGCAGTCGATGATGCGGGCCGGCCCGGACGGAGGTCCCGTCCCGCAGATCCCTGTGCCGGTTGTGGACGGCCAGTCAGTCCAGGAGTCGCTCGAGTCCATGTACGACGACATCGTGCAGGCGGCTAAGGATGCGAAGCAGCGCTCTTCCATCCTGTCCACGGACAAGGTGGGCTTCGCGCGCGCGGCGAACGACCTGCGCACGCTCATGCTCTCGACGGAACTCGCCGCACGCACCGGCAGGATATCCCGCGAACAGGCCGACAGGCTCCTTACGCGCTTCTCGAATCTCCCGGTCAAGATTCCGTCCGACATCTTCCGCGAGTACATGATGGACAAGACCGACGCGGCGAGCGCGCCCAAGATTCGCTGGAGCTACCGCGCCAAGTTCCAGGTGAACATCGCGTCCGGCTGGTCGAAGGACCTCACGGGTGACATCAGCAACTCGGTCATCAAGGCCGTGGCCGACGGCGGCGTGAAGGAGATGCGCCATCAGACGGGCCTTGACACCGAGATCGAGTACACCTTCTCACGCGAGACGCCTGTGGAGAAAAACGACCCGCGCCCGTGGGAGAACGTGACGCGCACCACGCATACGCTGTCGATCACGGCCTCCACGCCCGCGCGCCTCATCATCGACAACATCGTGAAGTCCATCGCCAACAAGGGCGAACGGATAGAGAACCAGAAGCCCATCGACTGGAAGAGCATCTCGAAGGACGCCCTCAAGGACGCCGCGAAGGACGCTCCCATGGGTGCGCTCTACGCGACGCTGCCGGGGCTTCTCCTTGCGACCGTCAAGGAGTCCGCCCTCGCCGCCGTGAAGAAGTGGCTTTCGGACCCGAAAAACGTCGAGAAGCTGATTCTGTTCGCCATCGACCACCTGGACGATGCGCTGGACTTCCTGGTTGGCACTCTCGAGTGGGTCGTCAACCATCCCGAGGCGACGCTCCAGATCGCCGCCAGCATCGCCGGCACCAGCATGATAAGCGAAGCATCCCGCAATAAGGTTGTCCAGTGGAGCTGCGTGGACGGCGCGTTCGAGAGCCTCACGCTTTCGACGCAGAAGACGAGCAAAATCGGCGTGAACGTAGATCCCGTGGGCGTAGGCCTGGGCGTTGGCTTCGACCTCTCGTACTCCGTGTCCGAAAAGTACAAGGAGATGGAATACGCCCCGCGCCGTCCGATGATGTCGTTCCTTGCGAAGACAGAGGAGTTCCTCACCGGGGAGACCGGTCTGGAGAGTCCCGGGAACGGCGAGGCATTCAAGAACTGGCTGGCGAGGAACCTGCGCGGCGTAGAGAATCTGCTGAAGAGTCTCAGGGATCCCGCGACTGCCGCGCAGCAGGCGAAGGTATATGCCGACGCTTTCGAGCGCGTCATCGGGAACGATGAAATGCGCGACGGGCTTCAGGAGGCGTGGCGCGCCGCGACGACGCTTCCCGCCGACGCCACGCCCGACAGGATGGTGGCCGTCGCGCACAAGTTGCTCGTGTCGCTTGTTTTTGCGTACAAATACGCGCCAGAACAGCAGATTTAACAAGCCACATCTAGCCCTATCGACGAAGTCCCATCTTGCGTGCGCGCGTTGCATGCATTATAATATGCGCCATGGAAAACAAGCTGGCCTTCTTTTTGTCGCTCCTCGTCCTCTGCGGATGGGGAGCTTCCACGCAACCCGTCGTCCTTGAAACGCACGAGTCGTTCAAGTTCGGGCCCGGCAAGGGCAAGAGCTTCCACGTTCACCTCAAGCCTGAATGGGGCGTACTCACCCTGCGCGCACGGATGAAGACGACGGCGCTCGTCCCGGGGAAGGATATCGGCTGGATGAACGGACGCATCCCGATGTCGTTCCACGGCAAGGACGGCAAGATGGTGGGCGGCTGGCCGAACGTGTTCGGCTTCGAGGGCTCGCGCGACTGGACGGACTGCGTGCGCGACTACCCGATTCCAGAGGGTGCGGTGAAACTGAACATCGGCCTCCACAACTTCGGCACGGAAGGAACGGCGGAGTTCGGTCCGCTCACGCTTTCGGTGAAGCGCAACCGTGCCACGCGTCCCTGCAACGTGCCGCTGCCGCCGGGCGCGCCGGCCGACCCGTGGTCGCTCGACGGCGCGTGGAAAACCACCTCCGACACGCGCGCGCGATGGTCCCTGAACGGCCTGTGGGGATATCGTCCGGCGTTGACGAACGAGACGACGGGCACCGTGCCCGGCGCGGAGGACAACTGGGGCTGGGGGAAGATTCCGGCGGTGTGGGACATGCCCGGCAGCTGGGGCTGCAAGGGACAGGAGGTGTGGATATCCAACTGGTTCGAGGATCACGGCATCACCGCGTTCGCGAAGGACCGCGCCTGGTACAGGCGTGACTTCACGATGCCGTCCGAGGCGGCGGGCAGACGCGTGGTCCTCACGTTCACGATGCTGCAGACGCGCGCGGTCGTGTACGTGGACGGCGCGCGCGCGGCCGAGGTGACGTTCCCGGGCGGCGAGGCCGACATCACGTCCTTCGTCAAGCCCGGCCAGAAACAGTCGATAGCCCTCGACGTGACGGCCTACCCGCTCAATCCGACGACGCTAGACTTCAACGCGCCCGACCGCGCGACCGAGAAGAAGAGCGAGGTGAAGTTCAAGGGCGTCACGGGCGACGTGTATCTCGATGTCATGCCAAAGGACGATTTTCGCATCGCTGCCGTCACGGTGGAGCCCGATACGGCACATGGCAAGATCACATTTGTGGCCGATGTCACGGCAACGGGAGGGTCGCGCTCCAGCGCGACCGCACGCCTCACCGCCAAAATCTACGACCTCTCCAACAACCCCGTTCGCGAGTTCGCGAGCGGCGAGCTGACTCCAGACGCCGACGGACGCCTCGCCTTCACGACCGACTGGCCGGATGCGAAACGCTGGGATACGCACACGCCCGGCAACCGCTACGTGTGCCGCCTGGAGCTATGGGGAGCCGCCGCCTCGGCGGCGGTCGCGCAGGAGCGCGACCCTCCCGTGTTGCTTGATGCCGTGCTGCCCTTCGAGTTCGGGTTCCGCGACGTGAAGATCGTTGGCCGCGACCTGCTTCTCAACGGCATCCCGATACACCTGCGTGCGCTCTACAATCGCACGATCAACGCCCCGGCGGGCATCGCCTGCAAGGCGTCCGCCCTCGAACTCTGCCGCCGCTTGAAGAGCGAAGGCTACAACTACATCATCGCCGGCAACTACAACTTCTCGCCCGGTGCGGTCTCGTACATGGACGCGCTCCTGGAGGCGTGCGACGAGTCCGGCATCCTGTTTTCGTTCTCCCTTCCGCACATCCGCGATTATGGTTTCCAGCTCGACAAGCCCGAGACCGCCGCCCGCTACCGCGAGCTGACGCGCTGGACCATCCGCCGCGCGCGCAACCATCCGAGCGTGATCTCGTACGCGATGAACCACAACACTACGGGCTACACCGGCGACATGAACCCGCTGCGCATCGACGGCATCTACGCGCCGAAGGACACGCCGCAGCGTTCCTTCCGCAACCGCAACCAGGCGCAGATCGCGGCGTGCATCGCGCGCTCGCTCGACGGCACGCGTCCCATCTACCACCACGAGTCCGGCAACCTCGACGACTTCCACACCGTGAACATCTACCTAAACTGGGCGCCGATCCAGGAGCGCAGCGACTGGCTCCAGCACTGGAGCGAGACTGGAGTGAAGCCGCTCTTCTTCGTGGAGTGGGGCATGCCGCATATCGCCAGCTGGTCGAGCTACCGCGGGCCGCTCTTCATCTGGCGGAGCACCTCCTACCAGAGCCTGTGGGCGAGCGAGTTCGCGGCGGCGTTCCGCGGCGACGCGGCCTATGAGTTCGACAAGCCAGAGGTCGTAGATGCCCTTCGGCAGGAGGAGATGCTATGGGCAAAGGGCGAGCCGTTCGCCTATGCTCGGCTCTGCAACCCGTTGCGTAGGCTCACGAACAACTACCACGGCGTCCAGGCGCGGTACATGTCCGACAACTGGCGGAGCCACCGCGCGTGGGGCATCACGGCCATGCTGCCGTGGGACCAGAGCGCGTTCCACAAAGACCTCGTCGCGTCGTCCTCGTCCGAGAACCCCGCACGCTGGCAGAACCTGAAGGCGCCCGGCATCGTCCCCGACTTCATCTATTCCGACGGCTGGGACACGGGAACCGGCGATGCGACAGGCATCGTGCGCACCGCGGTCGGCGATACGCTCGTGCGCTGGAACGCCGAGGATTGCGCGTTCATCGGCGGCGACGGCGTGTTTACGGATAAACGCCATCACTTCCGTCCCGGGGAGACGGTGAAGAAGGCGCTCGTCATCCTCAACGACCGTCGCGTGCCGCAGGACGTGTCGTGGACATGCAAATTGCTCGACAGCACATTGCATGGCACGGTCACGGTGCCGCCGGGCGAGCGGCGCGACGTGCCCGTCTCCTTCACGCTGCCCGCGAAGGCGGGCACGTTCGAACTGTCGGCCTCGTTCACGTTCGCGGGCGGCAACGTGCAGCGCGACACCTTCGCTCTTGAAACCTACGCGCCCGCGAAGGCCGCAGCGGTGAAGGGGCTTCTCCTCTACGATCCCAAGGGAATGACAGCAAAGCTGTTCAACCGCCTCGGCATCGCGCATGAACTCGTCGATGCCGAACGCATCGTGCAGTCGCTTGGGCGGAAGGATGCGCCGCGACCTTCCGTGGTGATAGGCAGCAGGTGCCTTGCCAAGGACGTGCTAGATGGCCTGGTGGTGCCGGTGGCGAAGGCCGGCGGACGCATCCTCGTGTTCGAGCAGGACAAGGCGGCACTGGAGTCCGCCGGTTTCCGCGTGCAGGCGTACGGCCTGCGCAACGCTTTCCCGCGCTTCCGCGACAAGGAGCTGGGGCTTGCGCTCGACGAGGCGATGCTGCGCGACTGGAACGGCGAGGCGACGCTTCTGCCGCCCTATCTCACGGACGTGCCCGAGATCGAGACGACCTACCGTTCCGACATCTGGGCCGGCCACCGCAACACGCGCGTGTGGCGGTGCCGCAACCGCGGGAACGTGGCGAGCGTCATTCCCGAGAAGCCGACGATCGGCAACTGGCGCGCGCTGTGCGACGGCGGGTTCGACCTCCAGTACGCGCCGCTTCTGGACTGGACGCTCGGTGACGGGCGCGTCACGTTCTGCCAGCTGGACGTGACGGACCGCACCGTCGACGATCCCGTGGCGGACGACATCGTCAACCGCCTCGTGTCGCGTCTCGGAACGAGCGCCCGCTTCTGGCCGAAGAAGCCCTACGCCTTCGGCCAGCAGGCGTACATGCTCGCACGCGACCTCGGGACGGGCTTCATCGGCGAGTACAAGGGCACGGAGTCGGGACAGTGGTGCGACTACGTCGTCACCACGGGCGCGAGCAAGCCGAAGGACTTCGAGAAGAAGATCGCGAACGGAGCGCGCGTGGCGTGCCTGGGCCTCACTGCGAAGGAGGTGGCGGAATGGAGCCCCGTGCCGCTCGCGATGGCGCCGACGAACGGCTGCTACGCGAGCCGGATCGAGAACCCGCCGCCGGAGCTGAACGGACTTTCCAACGCCGACTGGTCGTGGCACGGCGCGATGGACTTCGACGCGTTCACGGAACCGTCCCCGGAGGGCAACGCGGCGTTCCGCGTGGTGCGGCACGGGAAAGGCTACATCGTGTTCTGGCAGGTGCCGCCGTGGACGATCGACGAGGTGAAGAAGCCCTACCTGCGCACGACCAAGCGGCGCGCGCAGTACATGCTCTGCCGCCTCCTCTCCAACATGGAGTGCAACTTCGCCACGCCGTCAATCTGCTATGCGGACGTCCCGGTCGCCGAAGATGACCCCTACCGCTACTATCGGTGGTGACGCAAAAGCGGCCGCGCTTCTGTTTCTTTACCGCGAGTTCAAGGCAACTGCCGCATGTTTCTCGCGCGCCAGACTATGGGGGTGGAACCCATTTGGCGACGGAACGTGGCGTTGAAGACGGATGCGCTGGAAAAACCGCATCGCTTGGCGATATCGCACGCCGGCATTCCCGTGGATTCGAGCAGCGCGCAGGCCTTCTTTATCCGCAGACGCATCAGAAAGTCGGCCGGGGTAAGCCCCGTCTCTTCTTTGAACAGCGTGAACACCTGAGTGCGCGAGTACCCTATATGCGCCACGAGACGGTCTATGCCAATATGCTCGCCAAGGTGCTTCTCGAGCCATCTTGCTATATCCTCGAACGGCACGACCGTCCGTTTCGGCAACGGCATCGAGGGGTGCGTCATTCTGTAGAGTACGAGTTGGCATAGAAGGCGGGCAACGCCCAGTTCCTCGTCAGACAGCGATTTGGCGGTCTTGCCGGCGAGAGATTGCAGTTCCCGGCATTCCGAAATGAGCGCCTTTTCGCATTTTACCGGCATGAGCGCGCGCTTCAGAAGCGCAGAATGGAGCGTTCTGCAGGACTTCTGCGTAAAGACGGAATGGCGCATCGGCTTCGGAGGTGCCGGCGCGAGAAGAATCTCAAGACGTTCGCCGACAGGATCCACCGCCATGAAATGCCGGTGTTCCACATGCGCGGGAATTACGAGAAACGATCCGGCTGTAAGCGTTACGATGGGTATGCCGTGAAATTCGTACGCATATTCGCCGCGCAGGCAGCAGATGATCGACGTCTCGTTGTGGCGGTGCCAGAACGAGCCCTTTGCCGACTTCGACGACAGGTGGCGAACTCCGAGTATCCATCCGCTTGCGAAGTCCTTTGCCCCTATTTCCGGCGTGCGATGTCCGTATGTCTGCTTTTTCATGCTTGAATTGTACCAAAATTCCTCGCGCCAAGGATTGCTAAATAATACACTTGACCCTGGGCTAATGACATTTGGCGCCGCTCTTTGGTACAATCCCACCATGCTTTTGAATGCGACAGACTATCTTGTGGTGGCTCTTTTCTTCGCGCTGATGTTTGGCATCGCCGCCGTTTGTTCGCGTCGCGCCGGGCGCGACGCGAAGGACTTCTTCCTCTCCGGGAGGTCCATGCCGTGGTGGCTCATCGGCTTCTCGATGGCCGCAGCCGCCACGAGTTCCAACTCGGCCTCGATGTTCACCGAGTTCGTGCGCGAGGGCGGCATGTCGCGGATGTGGAAGTGGTGGGCCTTCCTGCTTACTGGCATGACAACGGTGTTCATATACTCGAAGCTCTGGGTGCGCTCCGGCGCGAAGAGCGACATCGAGTTCTACGAGCTCAGGTACTCCGGGCGGCCCGCCGCGTTCCTGCGCGGCTTCCGGGCGATATATCTAGGGCTCGTGTTCAACGCGATCACCACGGCATGGTGCATCCTCCCCGCCGTCAAGATGGGGCAGGTGCTGTTCAACGTGGACCAGTGGACGATCATCTGGGTGTGTTGCGCGTCGTCGATAGTCTATTCCGCGCTGGGCGGTTTCAGGGGGGCCATCATCACCGATTTCTTCCTCTTTCTCATAATCCTCGCAGGAGCGTTCGCCATCATGTACTTCGGCTGGTCGCACCCTGCGGTCGGCGGGTTCTCCGCGATGATGGAGAATCCGGCCGTGAAGTCCCACCTCGACTTTTTCCCCAGCTTCGCCGACACCGACACGCTGGTTGCCGTCTTCATAATACCGATAGCGGTTCAGTGGTGGAACGTGTGGTATCCGGGCAGCGAGCCGGGCGGCGGCGGGTATATCGTCCACCGCATGCTCTCGGCAAAGAACGAGAACCACTGCCAGGCGGGAACGATACTTTTCCTTGTCATGAACTACGTGGTGCGTCCATGGCCGTGGTATCTCGCC
>Ga0310786_10001114_pt1 | contig 43037 bp, 33 predicted proteins | sample AusTroGonzalo_MG_FD_203881 | JGI IMG/M metagenome (GOLD analysis project Ga0310786, IMG submission 203881) | Bovine rumen microbial communities from tropical cattle in Woodstock, Queensland, Australia - Gonzalo_03 (v2) (version 2) | ecosystem: Host-associated > Mammals > Digestive system >...
GTTCTAATTATTCTGGCCTTGACCTGACAGTGTCGCTTGTGAAGGTTGATTTCGGAGCAGTTTCCATCGCGAAGGCTGATGACGGCAAGATTCATGCGACCATCAACGGCGATTACTCTGGCAATGAAACGCTCAGCATTCCCGAAGCCATCGAAGTCGATGCCATTGACTACAACCGCGAAATTGATGTGGAAACCCCGGTGACGGCTTTGTTGCCTGTGACTTTGCCTGCAGGGACTACGGTCAATGCCGACTTCTATACGCTTGAAAAGGTCGAACAGGTCGCAGGGATGAAGTGGCAAGCCACGATGATGTATATTGGCAAGAATAACCTTCCGCAGCCGAATACTCCGTATGCGGTTATTTTGCCCAAAGGTCAAACTAAGCTGGAATTTGACTTGAAAGGCAACAAGGCTACGGTCCAGACCGGTGAAATCAAAAAGGTCTGCGGTATTAACACTGACTGCCAATACGAAAATGGAAAAATTACGAATGACTGGTTCTTTACCGGTACGTACGCTTACAAGCAATGGAACACGGGTGACGAAGAACTCGGCCTTGCCTATGCGTTCGCCGCTTCCGACAATCCGGACGGAGCTGCCAAGGGCAAGCTCGGTAAGATTAAAGCCGGGGCTTTTGCCAACGCGACACGTTGTTACCTCAGAAAACGCGATGCCAACGTGAAGCTCCAACAACAGAATCAGGCTCAAATGGTTGCTGCATCGCCTTACGTCGCAAGGTACAGCATCAATAACTTGCCCGAAACCATCGATGTCGAGTTCGTCAAGAATGATGAAAAAGGCGGCAGAACGGTGCTCCGTGGCCGCATGAACACCGTTACCGGCGAGTTCAAGATGCTCCGCGACTACGACCTCAAGGGCCGCAAGGTCAACAGCACGAACAGAGCAAGAGGAGCCTACTACGGAAAGAAAGTAATGAAGAAGTAGTGTCATGCCGGACTCCGTTCCGGCATCGGTTGGCACGGAAAAGCCGACCCCGGAATAAATCCGGGGTGACATGCAAAAGGAAACCGCATTGGATCCTTCGACTTCGCCCTCACGGGCTCCGCTCAGGATGACCTAATAGCCTCATTGCTCATTCCTCAAAGGGCCGTAGGCCCGACCTCATTCCTCTAACCCCTGAAACCTATAACCTAACACCTAATTATGAAAAAAGAAATCGAACAGAAAAAAGAATATATCACCCCGAAGATGGAAGTTATTGATATGGGCGATGATACAGTTTTGTTGCAGGGCAGTTGCGTTGATGGAAACGACTGTGACATCACAACCATCTTTAAGAAAGATGATGAATAATTCCATGAAAAAGACCTATGAAACGCCGCGTATGACGGTCGTTCTGATTGAACATCAATGTGCTCTGTTGCAACCTAGCGACGGCGAGGATCATACGCCTGGTATAGGTAAGGGCATTGCCATGGATTCGATAGAACAGCCGCATAACGGATAAAAACGTCTTTATCGCAAACAAGAGAAGACCGTATTTCTTCGGAATGCGGTCTTTTCGTATATGAAGTCAATACTGTAATTGGATCCTTCGACTTCGCTCAGGATGACCGGTTTCGCCTGCATGATTGTCACCCCGCACTCAGTTGCGGGGCCTGTTTTTTACACACACTTGCTGCAGTAAACAACCGATCCCGGCAGAAGGCCGGGATGACACTCACCGCTCATTGCTCAAAGCGGCTTTGCCGCGACCTCATACCTCACCGCTCTATCTTCTCAGCCTATATAGTACACACGCGATGTCGATGGCACGGGGGAGGCTCATTTCGCGGCTCAAGCCTTGTGGCAAATTGCGGAATCCGACATTCTTGATTTTTTCGCAGAGTGTGGTAATGCGCTCCATGATTGTCGCGGGTTTTGCAGCGCTGCTGTCGTTCGCGCTATTCGCAGATTCGTTGTTGCTCGCCGCATTTTGGCAAAGATTCAGTAGCATGAATCCGGCTCCGAAGCGTTGCTGCTTATCGACGAGTGCTCCTGCTTTGGACGTATCCGAAACGAGGAAACCTATTTGCAATAAAGTATCTCCAGCGATTTTTACCTTGACCTGTCGTTCCACGGCAGAAGTTGGGCGAAGCCCCGGTAGCAATGGCTTTACGTACTCCGCAAAATCACGGCATTGCGGCATTTCGAACGCAGGGAGGTTTGGCATTGTTTTCGCGGCAACTCCAACTGCATTTACATCAGCCGCAGCATTTAACCCTGTTGCCACATTTTTCCCGTTCACTCGAACACATTCTGCCTTGTACGATGTCATTATAATAATATTGTCTGCCAAGTCCAAAAAGTCGCCGCAAGCTCCCGCCACCAAGATAAAACTACGTCCTTGAATTTCGCGGATGCGGTCTGTCAGCGGAATCAGTGGTTCGCGGTCATCACCCAAAAGCTTGCGCACACGCACATCGCGAATCAAAAAATTCACTGCCGACGAATCTTCGTCAATCAAGAATGCGTCGCTTCCCGCTTCCATCGCTTCCATCAAGTTCGCGGCTTCGCTCGTCGAACCGGATGCACAAGCGGTCGTAAAGTTCTTCGTCGAAATTCCGCCTGGCAAGTCGCGCACGAACGGCGACAAATCCGTTCCGCGAACGCTGCGACCGTCTTCAACCCCTACACGTACTGCCGATTCGCTAATGACAATGCCTTCGCGACCGTCTCCCGGAACATGCGGGTAAACTGCTTTCGTCAAAGCTTGCAACAGTGTCGATTTCCCATGGAATGCACCGCCGGTAATCACCGTAATACCTTTCGGGATGCCCATGCCGCGAATCTTGCGACCGCAAACGTCAAATGTCACTTCCATTTCCGCAGGAGCCATAAACGGCACAGCCCCATCCATCGGGAGTTCGCTGAGTCCCGATGCACGCGGGAGCACCGCCCCGTCCGGCACAAACGCGACCAAGTTCCGTTTTTCCAGTTCTTCAAGAATCGCCTTGCGTTCCGCAAGCACGCGGTAATGTTCCAAAAGCTCTGGCTCCACACCTTCCGGTTTTGACTTGCCCGAATTGTACAGCCCCGCCGACACGAGGTCTGGCAACACCATCGTCAAGATTTCGGCGGCATCTTCCGCCTGGATTTTGCGCCCGTCACCCGGCAGCCGCACTTGCAGGCATGCCCGCAGTTCGCCATTATCGACCCACAGCGAATTTCGCACCAGCATTTCAGGTCCAGCGGAGTCAAAAACGATAGCCGCGTCTTTGCCGGGGTATTTTTCGCGTACCACTTTGCCTAGTCTGCGGTATAGGAAATCGCTCAAGGCCAGACGACGCTCGAAAGTGCCGCCCCATTCGCTTGGGTAGCCCAGCATCTGCAAATTTGACTTAATCATCACGCGGGAGGCTGGTGCATACGGGTCCCCCTGCACGTGGAGGAAATCTAGCACAAAGTCTCCAAAATCCCAAGAACGTTCCGCCAAGGATTTGTAAAGCCCGTAATTTTTCCCTTGTAAACTGCGAATTTTTTGGTAAAGCGCTTTCATACACAGAAAAGTAGTTAATCTATACCAAATATTTACGTACTTTTTACGGCACTTTAACACTTATTGTGTAAAAAAAGAATTAAATTCTTAGAGTCAAATAATTCATGTTCAAGTACAAAAAGGAGTACCTCCCATGAAAAAGCTTTATATTTTCGCCTTGATGATGGCATTCCTCTTTACGACCGTTGTCGCTGACGAAGAAGATCCACCTCCGCGCGGCAAGTCTGCAACCATCAATATCATCACTGAACCGCCTAACAGTGACGTGTTCCTCGGTGGTGAACCTCTCGGCAAGAGTCCGATTAAAGACAAAGAGGTCAAGTCCGGTCGTCAGACGCTCGTCGTCATTGACCAGGGTTTCGAACTCGTGAACAAGCGTGTGAACATTTGGCCGGGTACCGATACTCGCAACAACTTCGACTTCAGCACCAAGATTCCTAAGGGCCACATCAAGATTACGACGAATCCGCCGCGTTGCCTCATCTTTGTTGATGGTGAACAGGCCGACAAGACCGATGGTGCGGAACTTGTTGTTCACAACCTCGATGCTGGTGATCACTTGGTTCGCGCCCAGTGCAGCAACCGCAAGAACGCCGAAGCCCTCGTTAAGGTTGTCGGTGAAGAAACTGCTGAAGTTCATCTCGATGCTACGACTAGTACCGGTGGCAAGAAGAAGAAAAAACGCTAATCGGCATTTGGTCAACGAAAAAAACACTTTTTTCAAAGAACTCTCCTTTTGGGGAGTTTTTTTTGTATGTTTATAACAAATCAGTTAACTTATCATTCCAATTAGGAGTATATAATGTCAAAAATTTGGATTCTCGCCTTGTGCGCAAGCATCGCCCTTCTTTCTGCCTGCTCTAGTGGCGGCGGTAAAAAAGTCACACGTCTCGATGCCAATGAAGTCACCGATCTTTCCGGCAGCTGGAACGACACCGACTCCCGCCTTGTCGCCGAAGAAATGATTAACGACTGCCTCGGTCGCCCGTGGTACGAACAGTTTGCATCGCAGAAGGGTTCTGTGCCGACTATCGTGATTGGCAAGGTTCGCAACAAGAGCCACGAACATATCCGCGTCGAAACGTTCATCAAGGATATCGAACGTGCCCTCATCAATTCCGACAAGGCTGAGTTTGTTGCAAATGCCAACGAACGCGAAGACCTCCGCAACGAACTTGCCGACCAGCAGGGCAACGTTACCGACGAAACGCTCAAGGATGCCGGCATGGAAATCGGTGCTGACCTCATGCTCACCGGCGCCATCAATTCCGTCATCGACCAGGAAGGTGGCGAACAGGTCGTGTTCTACCAGATTGACATGGAACTCACCGACATCCAGAGCCACCGCAAGGTTTGGATTGGCGACAAGAAAATCAAGAAGTACATGTCCAAGAGCAGCGTGAAGATGTAGTTAGGGATTAGGTGTCAGGGGGCAGGTGTTAGGTAAATAATCACGGCGAGGCCGTCTTATAAAATACGTGCGAAGCACTTGATATTATCCTAAAACCTATAACCTGAAACCTATCTCTCGTCTCTCATCACTTTCCCCGGATTTTTTCCGGGGCTTTTTTAGACAGTGATTCCGCAATTAAAAAACTCATCCCTCATAGCTCACTGCTCATAGTTCATAGCTAATATCCCCTCATTACCTAGTATTTATATGTATTTTTTGCATAGAAAAGATTGTAATAATATTTTTTTATTGTAGATTTACGAACATGAAACGTTTAATTTTTCTCCTCGTATCAGCAATTCTTTTTACGGCCTGTGCCAACAAGTCCATTACGCGTTACGAATCGCTAGCACCTATCTTTGAAAACGAAGGATGCGAAGCCGCTATCGCCGAAGTTAAAAAACAGCAAGATGACTTGTACGGGGAAAAGAGCGAATTTCTCTATTACTTTGATTTAGGCGTGCTCTACCACTACAATGGCAATTACAAGGAAAGTTCAGATGCTTTTGCCAAGGCCGAAAAAGTCTATGACGACCTCTACACACGCTCCGTGACGAACGAAGCTGCCGCTATCGTCACTAACGACAACATTCGCCCATATAGGGCTCGCCCCTTTGAATTGCTCGCTTTGTACGAAATGCAAATCATGAACTACCTTGCTCAGAAGGACATCGACGGTGCGATGGTCGAAGTGAACCGCGCCCAGAAGGCGATGACCGGACTTTATCAGAAGGACAGCGACAAGACGAACGACAACGGATTTTTGCGTTACCTCTCCGCTATCGTCTATGAAATGGCAGGCGAACAGGACGAAGCAGCCATCTCTTATTACAAGACGGTCAAGGCTTACAACGAGAACATCTTGAACCTCCCGAAAGAGGCCCGCGAGTTTGTCATTGAAAGTTTAAGGCATGCTGAACGCGAAGACGACATTACATCGCTCAAGCTCGACAACTCGATTGAAACGCCCAAGGCGACGGCGGTTCGCAATCTCGGTCAAGAAATTATCGTGGTTGGCTATGCAGGTCACGGTCCCATCCTCAACGAACTCCGCATGTCGGGGACCTACGTGAACGGTGGACTCTTGAACCTCTCTTACAAAGACAGCAAGACGGGCAAGACGGAAAGTATGACTGTCAATGCAGTTCCTGTTGATGGAGCTACCAATGGTCAGACGTTCCATATCAGCATCGCTCTCCCCGAAGCGTATTCTTTCAGAAGCAAGGTCGATCATTTCAGTGTATCCGTTGATAATCAGGCGGTTGCCCGCCCTGAAAAGGTGGTGGCTCTCGACAAGGAACTCGAAATGAACCTCAAGGATGATTTTGCGAATACCATGACTCGTACGGCAATTCGCGTTGTCCTCCGCACGATTGCTGCCCAGGTTGCAAAGAAGGCTATGAAGTCGGACAATGCCCTCATCAACCTTTTCACGAATATCGGTACGGATGTCGCCCAGAGCCAGCTTGAAAAAGCGGACCTCCGCATTGCGCTTTTCTTGCCGAATTCTTTCCAGATGACCCGAATTCCTGTTGAGCCGGGGTCTCATCAAGTTACGGTTGCCGCAGAAGGCGATGCCGGGAACACGGTCAAGGTTTACGATTTTGGTAGCGTAAGTGTGAAAAAAGGCGAAAAGAAATTCATATTTGTGCCTGCGGTCAAGTAGAAAAATCACAAAAAACGCAAAAAAGCAATATTTTTATGAATTGTAAATACCTTTTTTCTAAATAATTATTTAGTTTCAAGGCAAAACATTTCAAGGAGAATGAATCCATGAACTTCAAAGTCATTTTTGCAGCAGCATCTTTGCTTGCCACTCAGGCCTTCGCTATTGCGGGCATTGGCTTCCATTACAGCCCGAACGTCGGAACGGCTCTCAAGTCAGCTGACAAAGCTCCTTTGAAATATAAAGATAAGGATTTGAATGTCGGATTCAGTCACGGTGATTTTGACTACATTCAGGGCTTTGGCTTCAAGGCTTGGGTCGATATTCTCCCGTTCATCGATATCGAAGGCACGTTCAACATCCAGTTTGCCTCCTATAACGCTTCCCTTTGGGCGGGCGACGACGAAATCCCTCTGGAAATCGAACTCGGCGGAACCCCGTTTGCAAAGGCTACTCCGAAGTTCATTGCCATGAACGCCGACATCTCCGTCACCAAGCCGTTCTCCATCCCGCTTTTCCCGATCCGTCCGTATGTCGGTGCCGGTCTTACGATTTATTGGAACACGTTCATCTTGAACAACGAGTTCGTGGAAGGTGTTCTTGAACGCAGTGGCAGTGATGTTTCCGGGAGCAATGCAAAAGAAGTTGCCGATGCTCTCGCCAAGAATGTTGTCGATGCCGCTAAAGAAAAGGGCCTCAACAAGAGCGTGGGTTTCCACTTGCTCGCCGGTGCACGCTTCAAGCTCCCGATTATCCCGATTGCAGCATACGCAAACGTCAAGGTGTATCTCGGCGGTGACTATGACAGCGATATCGATGCCGGTCACGTTGCATTCGAACTTGGTGGCGGATTTGCCCTTTAATACTTTAATTTTGTATAATACTTAAAAACGCAGGTTAGAAGAGAGTAGGATTCAAGAATGACTCAGAATACAAGCAGCACGAACATCCTTATCATCGAAGATGAAATTGCCATTGCCGAAGGTCTCGTAGATCTCTGCGAACTCAACGGCTACCGTGTCAAGCACGTCATTGACGGCGAAAGCGGCCTTGCCGAAGCACTTTCCGGGCAGTACGGACTGGTACTCCTGGACCTTATGCTTCCGGGCATGGACGGATTTACCGTTTGCGACAAGATTCGCGAAAAGGACAAGAGCCTCCCGATTATCATCCTTTCTGCAAAGAATTCCGATGACGATATCATCAACGGGCTCAAGTTCGGTGCCGATGATTACGTTCCGAAGCCGTTCTCCGTGCCGATGCTCCTTGCTCGTATCGAGGCTGTGCTTCGCCGTAGCCGCCAGACGATGGAAAACGAAGGCAAGCTTGTGGCTGGGAATCTCCGCGTGAACTTCCGTGAATACACGGGCGTCCGCGGTACAGAAGAACTTGCGTTTACCCGCAAGGAAATCGAAATTCTTGAATACCTCTGGAACAACCGCGACCATGCTATTCCGCGTTCAGAACTCCTCCGCAAGGTCTGGGGATACGAAAATGCGGAATCCGTCGATACGCGTACGGTTGACATCCACATCACCAAGCTGCGCAAGAAAATCGAAGATGATCCGGCTCATCCGAAGCTCCTCGTCACGTTCCGTGGTGAAGGCTACCAGATGCGTTCGGCTCCAGAATGCGAGAAGTCCGTATAAACAAGCTAACTACATACCTCTCTGGCAAGTTCAAGTCTCTTCGGAAACTTGTTCTTGCATCTAAAGATCGTCTCATTTTTGTGGCGATTTTTATCGTTATTGCGATTCCCGTAATCGTACTGTTAAGCCATTCTTACGCACAACTGCAAACGTCGTCGCTCTTCGGTTACAAGGAGCACGCGTTTTCGGTGTTGCAGAACGTGAACAAGAACATCACGACCGATTTGGCAATTGAAGACAGACGTTCTTATGCCGACTACCGTTTCATTCGCTCGGTTCCTGTATTCGGTGGCGAAGAGATTACCATGTCCGAACTGGCGGAATTCCCGCAGAGGAGTCATTACGTGGGACTCGTCGGGCATTTCCAGTTGGACCCATCCGGCAATTTGAGTACGCCGGTGCTCCCTGATGGTGTGCTTGAAAGCATTCCCATGGTGGATAAGGACAAACGAGTTGCCATTCGCAACAAGATAAGTGAAATCCTCAACACGTCGGGCTTTTCTGCTATTTCGTCTGCGACTACGAATGTGCAGTCTTCAAGCAGTGCCGGACAGAATGCGGATTCGACGCTCAAGAACGATAGCAGGCTCATTGACCAAATTTACAAGCAAGATCTTGATATTGCGAGTTCGCAAAGGAAAAAGAAGAGTAGCAAGTCCCGTGTTGAACAAATTACAAAAACAGGGGATTTCGCGTTTGGAGTTGAATCCACGAAACTCGACACGACTGGTCTTCTCGTTCGTTTAATTAATACAGAATCGACGCATTCGATGGAAGCTGAAATTGACTTTTTCCAAGCGATAGTTGATTCGAATTACATTATATTCCACCGCACGGTTCGGCGTGGCTTGGATGTCTTTATTCAAGGTTTCATAGTCGATGCCCGAGTCTATCTCACGAACCTTGTCAAAAATGAAATTGAAAAATACAAGGGCGTTACGAAAGGGACACAGCAGGATCCTCTAGTATTGGCGTTCTATCACAAGAAAAAATCGTTTGTCGCTTTTGGCGAACGCAATAACGTTACGACGGAACTTTTGTCGGAACCGTTGCAGGCGCCGCTTTCGGACATAACGTTCAAAATGTTTACCACGCAAAAAGCGCCCGGCGGTGAATTTGTCATATTCATCGGGCTTTTGATGCTTGCGGTGCTTGCGATTGGTCTTATTTCTATTTATCATGTGACGCAAAGCCGCATGAAGCTTGCCGCCAAGCGTCAGGATTTTGTCTCTGCCATTACGCACGAACTAAAGACTCCGCTTACCGCTATCAAGATGTATGCGGAACTGTTGCAAAGTTCTTGGGTCGCAAACGAAGAAAAGAAACAGAAGTATTACGGACAAATTGCAAGTGAAGCTGACCGCCTCTCGCGACTCATCCAGAACGTGTTGAACCTCTCCAAGCTCGATGGCAACCGTTGGAATGTGCAGCTCCGCATGGACAAGCCCAAGAGGGTTCTGGATGATTTTGTCTCGACTTACAGCAAGAACGTCGAAAAGCAAGGATTCGAACTCACCGTTTCTTCGGATACCGATGCGGATAACATCAGTCTCATGATTGACCGCGACGCTGTCATGCAGATTTTGATGAATCTCGTCGATAACTCGCTCAAGTTCTCGAAAACCGCCGACTACAAGATGGTGAACGTCGAGCTTAGAATCAAGGATACGGACATGTACCTCGCAGTCCGCGACTACGGCCCGGGCATTCCGCCGAGCGAGATGAAGAAGGTTTTCCAGGAATTCTATAGAGTCGAAAACGAGATGACGAGGCAGACGAGTGGCACTGGCATCGGACTTTCGATGGTCAAGAAGTTGTGCACGCTGTGTAACATGACCATTGAAATCGAAAATGCCAACCCCGGCCTGCGCACGAAAATACACTTCCCGCCATTGTCGATTTAGACGAAAGAACGCTTGCGGTGCTCGCTATAGACGAAAGACGAAAGAGGCGGCGGAGCCGCTTTGATGTTTAAGGTATGAGCTATGAGGTCGGGGCTACGCCCCTTTGAGCGGTGAGTCATGTGGCGTGTGTCATCTTGGAAGGGCGAAGCCCTGATAGGATTCATGGACTCTATCGCATTGCTCCAAAGTGACAGTAAATAGGAATCGTCATTCTCATTGCTCGTAGCTCAAAGGGAGCCAACGGCGACCGACCTCATCCCTCATCCCTCACTGCCCAAAGCTTTACTATATTTTTTTATGGAGTTCCGCTATGGCGGAAGCATAAAATTCAAAGAGGCGAGGTATGACTCAGGACGATATCATCAAGAATCCGTCGGATTATGATCTTTCTATCGAAACTGTGGGCAAGGGCACACTCAAGTCCCCGATGAACGGAGTTCCGTTTGTTTCCGAAAGCGACAAGGTCAGCTTGACAACTGACATCAACCTCATCTCCGATTACATATCCAGAGGCATCCAGATTCCATCGCTCGAAGCCGCAGGGCCGCGTGAAACGATTTTCCACGATCCGGCTTGGACGCGTGCGGGCATTGTCACGTGCGGCGGCCTTTGCCCCGGCCTTAACAATGTCATCAAGGGCCTTGTGCAAGTGCTCTGGTTTGACTACGGCGTAAAGAACATCTTCGGTATTCCTTATGGCTACCGCGGCCTCAACCCGAATTACGGTTATTCTCCCATCGTGCTGGACCCGGATGTCGTCGATGCCATTCAAGAAGACGGCGGTACGATTCTTGGAAGTTCCCGCGGTGTGCAGGACCCGTCCATCATGGTCGATACGCTCATGCGTTTGAACATCAATATGTTGTTCTGCATCGGCGGTGACGGCACCCTTCGCGGAGCGCATGCCATTGCCGAAGAAATCAAGAAACGCAAGCAGCCCATTTCTATCATCGGCATCCCGAAGACCATTGACAACGACTTGAACCTCATTGACAGAACTTTCGGTTTTGAAACCGCAGTCCTCAGCGCAACGGACGTTATCACGAGTGCTCACATCGAAGCGAACGGCGCCTACAACGGACTCGGACTCGTGAAGCTCATGGGCCGCGATTCCGGATTTATCGCCGCATACGCATCGCTTGCAACGACCGTCGTGAACTTCTGCCTTGTGCCCGAAGTTCCGTTTGAACTCGAAGGCGAAGGCGGACTTTTCAAGGCTCTCGAAAGCCGTTACGCGAGCGGCAAGACGCATGCCGTGATTGCCGTCGCCGAAGGCGCCGGCCAAGAACTGTTCAAGGATCAGGAAGAACGCCGCGACGCTAGCGGAAACGTGTTGAAGAACGACATCGGCGAATTCTTGACTCGCAAAATCAAGGAACATTTCGATAGCGTCGGCAAAGAAATCAACATCAAGTACTTTGACCCGAGCTACATGGTCAGGAGCATCCCCGCTAAGGGCACGGACGCCATTTTCTGCTTCCAACTCGCTGAAAGTGCAGTACATGCAGGCATGGCCGGCAAGACGGACATGGTCGTCGGCAGCATGAACGGCGCGTTCTCGCACGTTCCTATAGAATACGCAGTCAACGAACGCAAGAAAATCAACCCCAACGGAACGCTTTGGCACGCTGTCCTCGGTGCAACCCGCCAGCAGGACTACTTCTCCGGCAAGGGCAAACGCAGCAAGTAACCATCAAATTAATTTATACAACTATGCTTAAAAAAGAAGAAAAAGTCATTATCCGCACCGCCTTGATGGAATACCGTAACCTTCTATTCAAGACGTTCCACGGCACCGACGAAGAAAAGACCCGTATCGCCTCGGTCAACAAAATTCTCCAGAACTGGAAAGTTTGAACGCAAACATGAAAATTGCGTCCAACATATTCGTCGTTTTGCTTTTTGCCGTGAGTCTTGCCAGTGCAAATGAACACCTGCGCTTGGCTGATTCCTGTTATGCCGCAAGAGCGTTGAATGCAAGTGGTATCAAGGCAAATCCCAAAAACGCGGAAATCATGAAGGACGCATACAAAAAGGCGATGGAGGACCCTTCTGTGCTTGAAAAAGCGACCGAAGGTTACGTCAAGTCGCTGTATTTTTGCTTCAGGTTCGTCAATTTCGATAAAAAACTGCGAGAATCAAAACTCGACAGCCTTAAAACCGTAAGCGAGTCTGCTTACAATAAGTTCCCCAAGAACAAAGAAATTGCACATGTGTATGCAAGTGCGCTTTCGATATGGGGGAACGAACGGGGAGCCCTCACTTCGGTAAAAGAAGGAGTTGCTACAAAAGTTCGCGATGTTGCCACGGCTGCCGAAGACTGGCAAGTTCTCGGGCGTGCTCATACAGTCTTGCCTTATGTGCCTGTTATCTTGACATGGCCGGATTCCAAGCTTGCAGACAAATACCTCAATCTTGCACTTGAAAAGAACCGCAAGGACGTTTATAATTATTACTACCTTGCCGACTTTTACAACAGGCAAAAGCGTTACGATGATGCCGTGGAACTGATTGTGCAAGGGATGGGCTTAAGCATTCGTCCGGGATTTGTCTTTGAAGATAAACGTGGCCGTTGGCATTTACAGGAACTTTGCAAGACGATTTATAGCAAACAAAAGAAAAAATTGTCGCCAAAGCACTTGGAAGACTGCGAAAAAATACAGAAAAGTATTGAAGCGAAGCAAACCATAAACAAGAATTAAAAAAATGACGGATTGAAATCCGTCATTTTTGTTCTCTGTCATGCCGGTCTTGTACCGGCATCAGTTTTTTATGTAAGCAGCTTCCGAGAGCCTTCGACGGAGTTTACCCTGAGTTTATCGAAGGGCCTAGATGACATCGCTCACACCTCAAAGCGAACCGAAGGTGAGCGACCTCATACCTCATACCTATATTACTTCTGAGCCTGCACCGCGGTCAAAGCGATCGTATAGACGATGTCTTCGACGAGGGCGCCGCGGCTGAGGTCGTTCACCGGCTTGGCCAAGCCCTGGAGCATCGGGCCGATAGCGATCGTGCCGTGGGCAGAACGCTGTACAGCCTTGTAGCCGATGTTACCGGCAGAAAGGTCCGGGAACACGAACACGGTAGCCTTGCCAGCGACCGGGCTGTTCGGGGCCTTGAGGGCGCCAACGCTCGGGACGGTTGCTGCATCGTACTGGAGTGGGCCATCGACGAGCATTTCGGGGCGGGCGGCCTTGGCGGCGGCAGTAGCAGCCACAACGAGGTCTGCATCCGGACCCTTGCCCGAATTGATGGTGCTGTAAGAAAGCATGGCCACGCGGCTCGGGAGGCCGAAGGCCTTTGCGGTGTCATCGCACTGGAGAGCGATATCGGCAAGTTCTTCGGCGAGCGGGTTCAGGTTGATGGCGCAGTCGCCGTAGATGTAGGTCTTGTCCTTCATGCACATGAAGAACACTGAGCTCACGGACTTGACACCCGGAGCGGTACGGATAATCTGGAGAGCCGGGCGGAGCGTGTCGGCGGTAGAGTGGATGGCGCCAGAAACGAGGCCATCGACTTCGCCGAACTTGAGCATCATCGTTGCAAGCATGACGTTATCAGAAAGAGCGACACGAGCAGATTCCGGAGTCATGCCCTTGGCCTTGCGGAGATCCACGAGAGTCGGCACGTACTTTTCGGCAAGTTCTGCGCTCGGTTCGATGATTTCGATGTTGGCCGGGAGCTTCACGCCCACAGACTTTGCTGTAGCTTCGATGTCAGCCTTCTTGCCGATGAGCACCGGCACGGCGATATTGCGTTCGACGGCGAGGCATGCTGCCTGCACGGTACGCGGTTCGGAACCTTCCGGGAGCACGATGCGCTTCACGCACTTGGAAGCCTTAGAGAGGAGACTTGCGCGGAACATGGCCTGGCTCACGCGGCGTTCGGCAGCCGGTTCAGCGAGGTCAGCGGCGAGGCACTTTTCGCAGCGGAGCAAACGCTTCGGGCAGAAGAGTTCTGCATCTTCGCCATCGGCAAAGACCTTGGCATCGAGAGCGGAGGCGAGATCGTCGTTATACTTGTGAGCAATGACATCGTTCATGCCCGTTGCACCTTCCACGACCACGGCATCGACCGCGTCAAAATCCTGCTTGAGGAAATCGGCGCAAATCTTTTCCATAAGCACGGCAGACTTGCCTGCCTTGATTTCTTCGATACTGTCGGCTGCATTTACAACTTCGAGCGGTTTATAGACCGAGGCGATGAGTCCTGCCTTGGTAACGGCATCGACAATTTCCTGAACTTTGGCTTCCATCTTGGAGGCCGCCGTGGCAACTAGGTAAACACGATTCATTTTTTTTCTCCAATTTTGAATTTACAAGTGTAAAAGTAGGATTTTATATCCCCTAATTAAGATTGTTTTTAATTTATTACACTGGAAAAGCTTTATTTTACATTCAAAATTTATTGATTTTGTTTTTTTATTTTTATTTTTAGAGATACGTGTATGGGAAACACTGTGGGATAGGGGGGAATTGGTCTTTTTAGGAGTCGCAGATGAGGTTCATTGCGCTTATTAGCAGGGGTTTGGTGTGTTTGGCGTTTTTTTGTGCCTGTGCTTTCGCTCAGACGGTTGCAGTAGCATATATCATTTACGACGGTAATACATTGCAGTATGCCGACAACGAAAGCAATTTCGTCTATAAGTCTGTGGAGAAGGACTCTACAGGCTATTTTGTCATTTCGTTCGACAACGAACGATTGGCGGATGGCAAAAAAGACGTGCGTCGTTTACGTTTCGGCATTGGCTGTAGTGGCAATACATGCACTACGGATCTGAGTCCCGATGTCAAACCGACTCTCGGAGAGCTGTTCCCCGGCTATAATGAAAGCGATTACGCGGACAACAACCAAAAAAAGACTCCTAAGCAAGAAGTCTGGATTGTCCTTGACGATGGAACGTTGACGTATTCCTCGACGAAACCAGCGACGACTACCAAGCCCAAGACTCATATACGTTTCCTCACCCCGTGGACGAACACGAACGCGATTTTGAACATCAACGGCATGGAAAAGCCGATGAGTCCTGTCGGCTCGCCGTATTGCGGCTGGTTCGAGAGCAAGATTTCAAAAACACTTGACACGGCTTCTAATACTTATAAACCCCTTGACTCTGCAAGAGTTTATTTTAGGCAGACGATTGGTTCGATTTACGTTGGAGTGGAAGGCTTGACAGAAGACAAGTCTGCCGTAGAACAGATGAATTTGGATTCTGCGATTGCTAAAAGCGATACAGTCTGGGTTGTGGCTTATCAGTACGGTGCGCCTGAGGTCCATACCGAATATCCCGGTGTGCTTGGTGAATGCCTCCCGAAGATTCTCCCCGTGATGATGTTCGACTGGTACGACGGTTCCATCAGCTCCGATGGCTCGAAAGATGGATTCCCCAATTATGGCGCCAAAGGCGGGTCCGGTCGTACGGGCTTTGATGTTCGCGGAGTCCCGATGTTCGGTACTGGAACAAATGAAGATTTTGGACAGGGCGGCTGTGAAGCAGCCCCGATGACTGGAATGGTCGAAAAGCAACTTGGCCCCAACGGCGTTCCCGTCATGTCGAAGAATTTCCCCAGTGGGTGCAAAAATTCCACGCACCTCAATAGCTGGTTCCTCCCGGAAACCGTTGCTGAAAAGGACGGAAAGAAGTATTCCAATGTCACTTGCCGCGATTTGGAACTGACTCTCACGGATGACGGTTTTTGGCTTGGGCAGAAAGATGACGAAAGCCCGGAGCACGGACTGTTCCTGCTGGACGACTTCCGTTGGCTTGATAGCGCTCATACCATCGAAAATCCGCACTACGATTCCATTAGCGGAGGAAACGATGTCCCGGGGTATCACAACTTCGGTTTTGCGATGAAGATTCAAGCGGAGTTTGTCTATGTCAAAGGCCAGTACTTTGAATTTAACGGTGATGACGATGTGTGGGTGTTCATCAACAACAAGCTCGTTGTCGATATCGGTGGACAGCACAGGAAAGTCAAGAGGTCTGTAAATTTGGACGACCTTGGACTCACGCCGGGCGAGACTTATCCGTTCCATATTTTCTATGCCGAACGCAAGCGCAATCAGTCGAACTTCATGATGAGAACGTCCATCGACTTGAAGGTGGAGTCCAGCATAATTCTTACAGACCATTCCACGGATTCGACGCTTATCAAGAAAGAAGTATGGCAAAACGTTCGCGAAAAGACGCTTGCTTGCGATTTTTCTGCAAACTCAGATTTGGTTCACCAAGAACGCGGTCCTTCGAATTTTACGTTGTTCGGGAAAAGCCTCCCATCGACAGGGGTTATCTTGAGCAAACTCGATTCGCTTTATTATAGCGGTATCACGATTACGAACGATTTCACGTTCCTTACCATCAATACGACTAACATTTCCCGTATGCAGACGCTCCCGCCGGGAACCTATTACGTACGCGTAGCTCTTAAGAACAACCCGACTCAATATAAAGATGTTTACTTCACGATTCCGCCGACGGAACTTCCGAACATAGCGTTTGCGAATATCATTGATTCCAGCTACAAGTATTTTGATGTCATCAAGCAAGATACGCTTTACTTCAATAAATTCTGGAAACCGTTCGGGAACGAAGCCAGTCGCGACATCAGCAGCGACACGCTCCCCATCAACTTGGATAAAAACGAAAAACTCTGGGCGGGGCGCATCTATCCTATCAACGTGACCTACGTCGAAGATTGGGCCTCGAATTATAGCGGGATTGTCGTCAAGGTGACTACGTCGGATTCGAAGCTTGTTCCTTGCGATTCGCTTGGCAACGCTCTTGCGAATGGTGAGTTTACGCTCATGGAAGGCAAGAAAACGTTCTATGTCAAGGCGACGGGTGCTGTAACGGATGGCGTGATAGATGTTTCCACTACGTCGGCAAAGAACAAGAGCATCAAGTGGACTAAGATTAATATTGCAGAACCCCCGGTTCCACAGATCGAAACCGCGTTTATTTATGACCGCAATGGCGACGGACGTGGCGATAGCGTCTGGATTAGCTTTAACAAGCCGCTAGGCGGCAACAGTGTCTTGGATTCTCTCAAGTTCACGTTTGGCACGACGCATTATGAACTGCCAAGAGTTGCATACAACAATGGCGATTTGGCTATTGCTATTGTTGCTGATGGTGATGGCTTTGGCACGTCGATTTCTACGGGCGGGGCTACGGAACCGTACTCTGGAAAAATTAGCATTTGGTACACTTACACGAATCCCGAAGACCAAAAGGTATCGATTTTTGCCGTAGATGGACTACTCGGAGATGGTATCGGCCCCATCATCATGGCTGCAGAAATTGGCTACACCGATGACGGCAAAACCCAGCTCACTCTCACATTTAGCGAAGGGTTGAACTCCGAAAATGCAAATTTCAATCTGTTTGCGTTCCGTTGCTATGGCGGTGGTATGATATCTACGATTATTCAGGAAGCGGATTACATAGCTCGCACGTCTGCGAATCGTTGGATATTGGTTTATTCGAAAAAGTCTGTTAACGATGTTGTTCCCATTGTGGGAGATTCCATTCGCTTCAGGCCTCCTTCTGAAGGTGGGCTAGCGCTTGATCTTATTGGTGTCCGCGCACACGAATTGAATCCGTGGGTGCGTATTACAGGTGAACAGCAGATTACGGTCACAAGCCCGGCGGTAGTCACGATGGACAAGGATTCTCCGAATTTTGAAAAGACCAAGGAAATTGTCCGTAGTGACTCTGCGACTGTACCGATAATTGTCAAGAGCGATAAGCCGCTTACTGCAAATCAGGTTGGCGAAATTTATGGTACGCAGGGACATTATCTCGGCGATATGAGCATGTCTGAACTCGTTGAAAACGAAATCAGCGAAATTGTGAAGGTGGTGAAGGCGGGAACCATTTTCGAAGATAAAAATGCTGTAGAGGAAGGACGTCCTTCGACGACTGTTTCGCTTGAATCGATTATTGCGATGATGGATAGGGGCGATATTTCGCCCAAGGATGCGAAGAGCCGGTTCGGTTTAAGTGATGTCATCATTGATGGCTACGAAAATGGTTTGTTGACCAAAGATAACTTGAACAACTATAGGCATGGAACCACAGAAGATATCAAAAATATTGCGGAATCCATGGCGGATAGGACTGCTCTCGGTTATAAAACGACATACTATTCAAGTCTCGGCCATTTTGTCAATAGCGATGCGGGCCAAATTGCCTGTAATGATAAAATTTTCAAGAAGGACGGCTCTCAGAACTGCCTTGGCAACGAGGGACGGCTTTATCTCGCTTGGAATATGCGTTCCAAGGATGGACGCCTTGCCGGTACGGGAGTCTATATCGCTCGTCTTGAAATTCGCCTCATCGTGAACGGCAAGAGAATCACTAAGCGAACGCAAGACTTCCTCTGGGGATTCCGTCATGGGAACCTTGCCATTATCGATTTTGACATAAATCAGTAATTTTAAAGCTGCCCCGGACGAATCCGGGGCTTTTTTTACTTTTTTTCAAAAAACGGAACTTTTTTCCCTCCCGAAAGTTCATTTTCTTAAGTGTTGCAGTATTCTCAATTTATTTTACAATCCTTAGAAAATTTTTTGATAAAAATCACAAAATAGAGTGTATTTTCATTAAGGTTATTGCCTAAAAGTGTTCAGGGAGTCATGGATGCGGTTTAAAAAAATTGTCTCGGCTTTATTCATTACACTCTTGTGTGCGGTCATTCCTTCAATGGCTGCGGATTACAACATCCTTGTAAAAAACGAAACCACTCAAAACAGTGGGACGAATCTTTACGTTCTGGTCCAGACGACCCGAGCGGGGATTGGGGGGCGTAATCAAACGCAAAATGGCAGGTGTACCGCACTTAGCAGTTATGGAGACGGTTCCTACTACCTGAAACAGGCGATGGAACAAGCCCAAAGCCCCAAGCTTACTTTTTACACGACCAATACTTGTCGTGCGACATCTTCTATAGGTTCAATTTCACCTCTTGAAGGAACAGATCCTGTCGCCAATGATATCATTATTACGATTACCGATGCCGGGGTGACTCTAGCCAACAGTCTAGACCCTATCACGGCTCCGGCTGTAACGCCCGGTGGTGGTGACCGTCCGGGTGGCCCTGGTACGACTCCGACTCCATCTAACAGGAAAGTCATCCGTTTCTTTGCTCCGTGGACGAACACGTCTGCAATCGTCTATGTCGCAGGTGGCGATTCCGCGAAAATGACGACGGTCAAGAACTATTGCGGCTGGTTCGAAGCTCGAATTACCCCGCCGACGGGTTCCTTGCAGGTCTATTTCAAGCAGACCATCGGTAGCACTTACGTAGGCGACAATGTCTATAACAAAATCAATCCCACGACGCAAGCGATTTGGCTCTCTTTGGACGATGTTGCCGAAGCGGATACGATTTGGGTCAAGGCGAACAAGGTGGGCGCACCGGTTGTTTCTGCGAAGTATCCGGGAATTTTGGGTGACTGCCCGACCAAGAAGCTCCCTGTGATGATGTTTGACTGGTTGCATGGCACAAAAGGCGATGGCGAAGTCAAAACATCGACCGATCGGCGCGATTCAACAATAGTGACGACTACTTATGGAAACGGGGCCAAGGATAAGGACCCTAATCTTGGTGCTATTTACGCAACCAGTAACGATTTCGGTTCTGGCGGATGTGGCGGCTCTAATGCCAGAGATTCAAAAAATAATGGGTACATGGCCGGAATGGTTGAAGAATATCTGGGACCGAATGGGGTTCCTGTGCGAGCTGCGAACTTCCCTGAAGCCTGCAAGATTACGGAACATTTGAATCAGTGGTTCTTGCCGCAGGTCATTACCTCAAAGAACGGTAAGGACTATTCGAATGCAACATGCCGCTCCATTGAACTTACTTTGGATAGCAACGGTCTTTGGCTTGGGCAGAAAGACAATAGAAGCAATGAAGGTGCTCTCTTCTTGCTCGACGACTTCCAATATCTTGATGAAGAAAATACGATAGTCAATCCGTTTTACGACAATATTTCATCTGGCAACAAGAGGCATAATTATGGCTTTACGATGAAAATTCAAGCCACGTTTGAATACATCCCCGGTCAGTATTTTGAATTCTTTGGCGACGATGACGTATGGGTGTTCATCAACAACCGTCTGGTCGTGGATATCGGAGGCCAGCATCGACAAGTTTTGGGAGCAGTTGATTTGGATACGCTCGGTCTTGAAGAGGGTAAGAATTATTCGTTCCATATCTTCTATGCTGAACGCCATACTTCCGAATCAAATTTCATGATGAGAACTTCGATTGACCTGAAGACCGAAGCGAGCTTGTTCTACCAGGACCTTTCGACGGCGAGCGTTCTCGATTACAAGATTTACCAGATTGTCCGTGAGCAGGCTCTTGCTTGCGACTTCTCTGCGAGTGCGACGACCAAGGACACTGTCGATGCTCCGTCGAACTTTACGTTGATTGGTAGCGGTGCTTATGCCGAAGGCGTTCCTCTCGATAGCGTGGGGGTCTGGTATGGCGGTATTACCATCAAGCCGGGCTATACCGGGTTCACCATTGATACTGCTCTAATCAAGTCCAAGCGCTCCCTCCCGCCGGGAACGTACCAGTTGCGTTTCTCGTTGCAGAAAGACGAATCGCAGTACGACGAAATCACGTTTGTCATCGACAAGTACGCAGCACTCCCTATCGTCTATGCTAGAGTCGATGACAGGAATCGTTGGACTTCCCTTGGAGCCGATGTCGATGGAACTGTTGAAACGCTCAACAAGGAGTCCAATACCCAATGGGTGAATACGCGTTATCCTGTAAATATCATGTTCGAAGACGGCTCTACGTTTGACGACATGGTCTATGTCAACACGTCGAACCCGGCGTTCTTCGCTTGTGACGAAAACGGTAGCAAGATTACTGCTGTTACGCTCAAGAACGGCAAGGCTACGTTCTATGTCAAGGCGACGGCTCCTGTTCAAGACGTGACAATCCTTGTCGCCAGTGCCGATGAAGAACAGAAATCATATTGGAGACACTTGTCGTTCATGGAACCGCCTGTACCGCAGGTTGTATATGCTTACATCTTCGATAGGGATGGCGATGGCCGTGGCGATAGCGTCTATGCAAAACTCAGCAAGCCTTACGGTAGCGCATTAAGAAGCAGCTTTGTCAATATGGATTCGGTCCAGTTGGAATTTGGCGAAAAGTTCCCGACCATTAAGGTCAATGGAAACAACATTTTGCATAACGACGCTGATAGCTCTATGTCCATTGTGACTCCGGGTGGTTTTGGAACAACGCCGTTTACAGGTGGGGCAGAAGCTGTCTATAGCGGAAAGATTACTCCGTTCTGGAATTATTCAGAGGGGGGTGCGCAAACGACTATAAAGCTCACAAGCGATGTGACGGATTCTATCGGGCCCGTCATTACGTCGGCGGATATTTCTTACAGCAAGGATGGTTCCACGGTGTTGTCGCTCACGTTCAGTGAAGGCTTGGACTGCGAAAATGAAGCCGATGCCCATTATTTCTTGTACTTCTTTAAGAGAACTAACACTGAAAGGCCTGATATTGTTCCTGATATGCTTTCTAAGGAAAAGAAAAACAAATGGAAGCTTATCTTTAGAAGCATCAGTAATGACAAAGACAATATTCCGGTCATGGGTGATTCCATCAAATTGGTGGCCGGTGTGCACATGGATCTTTTGCATAGAAGTACTGACCCGCGCAATCCGTTCGTCCGCATTTCCGGTGAACAGAAAGTTGTCGTCACCAGTTCTCCTGTCGTGACCATTGGCGAAAAGGAAGAATCGAGAGAGATTATCCAAAGCCAGACTCCTACAGTGACGAAGCTGTACCAGACGGACGAACCTAAGACTGCCAAGGAAGTCGCAGAAGAATATGGGGTGCAAGGACATTACCTCGGAGATATGAGTATCTCCAGTTATGTGAAAGATGAAGTGACTGAACTTGAAGCGGCTATCAAGGAAGCTAACAATAAGAGCATTGCAAAAGATGGCTTGACTCTTGAAGATCGCCTGCAGACGGAAAGTATTGATGCTTTGAACAGAGAGTTTAAGATTGGTGATAATATCGCTAAGGCTTATAAGGAAGGATTAATCGATGCCCATGATTTGACGGGGCTTTTGAGTGGCGATGCTTCCGTAAAGGAAAAAATCACGAAGATACTTGTCGAAAAGACGACTCTTAAATATGAGACGCTTTACTTTACGAGTCTCGGCGTATTCGTCAATAGCGGTTCGGGAACACTCTCTTGCATGGACACAGTCTATAACGGAAACTGCCTTGCCAATGAGAAAAATGGAAAACTTTTCCTCGCTTGGAACATGAGATCCAGTGAAGGTCGATTGGTGGGTACTGGTGTTTACATTGCAAGACTCAAGTATAAGATTACTGTCGGGTGGGAAGTCAAAGTAAACCGCACGCAAGACTTCCTTTGGGGTGTGCGTCATGGACGGACCCAAGGATTCGATATTGATCTAAATTATTAGAAGTAGATTTTCTCTCGCTCTCTCTAAAAAGCGTCTGCGGAATGCGGACGCTTTTTTATGCTTAAGGACAACGTAAAAAAGAACCGCCAGCGGAGCTGGCGGATTCTTTTGTCTTCATTACGGATGATGCAACTTATGCTTTTATGCGAAGTTGTACAAATCCGTGATGTCGTTGTTGTTCTTGTCGTACATCCAGAACTGGTTGATGTGTGCGTATTCATCTTCGACGAGCGAAATCGTGATGTTATGCTTGTATTCCAGATAGTTGAACATACGGTTCAAGTCCTTGCAGAGGACATCGATGACTTGGGCGCTGACCACGAGGGTCACTTCGCGCAGACGTCCCTTGGCATGGGCGCGGGCAAGCCAGCGGTCAATCATTCCTAGCGTGGATTCCAACGTGGCAATGCGGCCACTGCCGTTGCACACCGGGCAGCATTCGGTCTTCTCGGTCATGAGGTTCACGCGGACGCGCTTACGGGTCACTTCCATGAGGCCGAACTGGCTAATCGGGGCCGGGCTGATCGGGGCCTTGTCGCGACGGATTGCCTTGCGGAATTCCTGATAGACGGCTTCGCGGTCTTCGTCGGTTTCCATGTCGATGAAGTCGATGATGATGAGGCCGCCCACGTCACGCAGACGCAGTTGCTTTGCGATTTCGTGGCAAGCGTCGAGGTTCGTTTCAAGAATGATCTTGCTCTGGTCCTTGCCATGAACCTTCGGACCCGTGTTCACGTCGATGGACACGAGAGCTTCGGTCTGTTCAATCACGAGGTTGCCACCGCGCGGAAGCGGGACTTGGCGCTGCAAAGAGCGAGCGTAGTCGTTTTCAATCTTGAAGTATTCGAACAAGCTTTCGCTGGAACTCCAGAGCTTCACCTTGTCGAGCTTATCTGGAGAGAGAACCTTTAGATAATCGCGAAGGGCAAAGTACTCGTCGCGGTTATCGATATACACGTAATCCGTGTTGTCGCCGAAGTATTCGCGAACGGTCTGTTCGATGGAATCGGATTCTTCGTAGATGCAGGTCTCGGCAGGCATGGTTTCAAAGTTGTACTTCGTCTGTTCCCACTTGCTTTCGAGCTCGCGCATCTGCTTGTTGATTTCGAATTCGGATTCGTTGAGGCCGTTGGTGCGGACGATGTAGCCCACGTCACGACCCTTGAGACGGCGGACGACCTTCTTGAACTCGCGGCGCTTGACCGGGTCACGTTCACGCTTGGACACGCCCACAAAATTTGTACCGGGCATGCAAACGAGGAAACGGCCTGCAAAGCTCAAGTGCGTCGTCAAACGGGCGCCCTTGGTGCTAATCGGTTCCTTGACCACTTGCACCATGATTTCTTGGCCTTCCTGGAGAATTTCATCAATGGAAATTTCCTTGGCGGCATCGCCTTCGTCATCATCGTCACCATATTCGCGGCGCAACAGTTCGCTGCGGTCCATGGCGTCTTCTTGATGCAAAAAGCCTGCCTTTTCAAGACCTATGTCAATGAATGCCGCCTTGAGTGCGGGTAGCACCTTCTGTACGACACCTTTATAAATATTGCCCAGAACTCGATTAGACGAAACACCTTCAACAACCAATTCCGCGAGTTCACCATCTTCCATGATGGCGATGCGTTTCTCGTACGGCGTTTTACTAATCAAGATTCCGCGCTTACACTTATTTGCCATTAAAACTCCTAAAGGGTAAAGCAAAACTTGATAGATATCCCCAAGACCAGTCCAAAAGTATGGACCGCATCCGAGCTCCCAATGTTTCTTGACGGAAAGTACCGCCCACCCGCATTGCAAAGCCTGGGGACTATAAATATAAATAAGTAGGAAGTAGGAAGTAGGAAGTAGGAAGTGAGAAGTGGTTAGTAAATAGTGGTTAGGGTGTATGAGGTGTGAGGTCGCTCCGCTTTGAGGTCGGTGCTACGCCCCTTTGAGGTATGAGGTTTAATAATTGCGGCTCCGCTACCTAATATAAGCTCAGAGTGCGTAGCACGACCTCACCGCTCATAGCTCATGGCTTACCGCTATATTCTCTAGTCTTTCGTCTGTAGCCCGCAAAGCGGGCGTTCTTTCGTCTAAAATGGTGGTTGGAGGCTGTGAGCGATGAACCCGCTACGCTATGAGGTCGCTCCGCTTTGAGGTATGAGCTTTTTAATAATCGCGGCTTCGCCGCCTAATATAAGCTCACGGCTCACCGCTCAGTGCTCATAGCTCATGGTTTACGTGACTTTGTTTGTAATGTTTCGCCCGGCTTTTCAAAATAATATGGGAAAAATGGCAAAAAAACAGAAAAAACACAAAATGACGTGCTTTTATATTTGTAATTTGTAATTATGGCACGATTTTTGCATGTGGCTTTTATGGCTCCGGCTACCCCCGATAGAGCATCCCGTCTATTCGGGATTTTTGCTTGCATTCTCTGTGCCGTTTTAATGCTCGGTTGTGAAGAAATCGAGGAACCCAAGCCTTGGATTCGCGTCGAGCGTCCGCAGATGCTTTTTACCGATACAACGCTTCTCGACAGTTACGACAAGGGCGTGCTCAACTGGAGACTGAAAACGGCTTACCTCGAACGTTGGGCGGATAAAGAAATTGTGACGGTGCGTCCGGTGTTCGTGGATATTTACGATTCCGTGGGTGAGCGTGTGGCGTTCTTGCGTGCGGACTCTGGAAGTCTTGATATGAAGTTCACATACGTGTATGCTTATGGACATGTCTATGCGTTGACTCCCAAGGGAGCTTCGGTTCGAGCCGATTCGTTACTTTGGAATAAAAAAGATAATTTGGTCAAAACGGCAAGCTATGTGCGCGTGGTGTCCGAAGATGGCGATGTGCTGCAAGGTGTTGGCTTTGAAAGCGATGCCAAGCTCGACAACTGGAAAATTCTTTCGAATGTCACAGGCATTTTCCAAGATGCGGCCAAGCGCATGAAGGACGAAGACAAGAAACAGGCGGAGGCGCAGCGACTCAACAATCCGCCATCGTCGTCTTCACAGGCGGTGTCATCGCAGTCCGCTAAACCGTCGCGTCCTGCAGCACAAAATCCAGTACCACGCCCTGCGGCTCCTGCTTCTGCATCTTCGCAATCAGCTTCATCGCGACCTGTTTCCCAAAAATCGGTTGCTCCTCCTGCTTCACAAAGTTCAGCTGCGCCGCACCCTGCAAATCCAGTTCCGCGTCTGCATGGTCTGTTTCCTAAGCCCAATGCGGGGAATCCGTGATGAAGTTTATTCACCTGTTCGTTCCCGCAAAGGCGGCAATCTTTTTGCTGATGGCGTTCGCACTGTTGGCTCCTGTCCTTGCGTTTGCGCAGTCGTCGCCGCTCATCATGTACCATGCGGATAACCTCGAAGTGGCCCGCAAACGCGGTACACTTTTGTTGCAAGGCAATGTCCACTTTGTTCACGATAGTGTCTCGTTCAAGACGCAACGTGCTTTCTGGAACCGCAATAGCGAAACAGTCGAATGCGGTGGCGGATTCCTTTTTACGCACCCGTCCGGCTACATTCGAGCAAGGAGTGGTTCCTATCAGCGAAAAAGTGAAATTGCAATCGCTTCTGGCGAAGTGAGCGCGGGTGATTCTGCGGGTAATTACCTCATGACGGGTCAGTATTTGAAATACGACCGCAAACTAGACCTTGTGACCATTCCGATGGCGCCTCGCCTTTACCAGTATGAAAAATTGAAAAACGGAACCATTGATACAGTGACAATTCAATCGCGTTCCCTTGTTTTCGATAAGAAAAACGGCTTTGCGCAAGCGTTCGATGATGTGAAGCTCACGCAAAAGGATTTGGTGGTCACTTGCGATACAGGTTACTTTGACCGTAAAAACAACTGGCTTAGCATGAAGGGCCATCCGACGTGCGACATGAAAAATTACCACCTCACGGGCGATTCCATTTTTCTCGTTCTTGATGAAACGGGTAAAATGCTCAAGTCGGCACTTGTGATTCGCAATGCCCATGGCGTTCAGAACGAAGCCCCCAAGCGTGGCAATCCCGGAAGCGTGACCGAAGCTTTTGGCGATACGCTTTATTGTGAATTTGTTAAGGGTAAAATTGAACGCCTTTATGTGAACTTGAACGCGAAGGGATTTTTCTACGAGACAGATTTGAAGGAATATCGGAATCTCATGGACGGCAACCGTCTAGATTTGTTTTTCAAAAAAGGTCGCATGGATAAAGCTGTTGTTTCGGGCAAGGCGCAAAGTACTTACTTTTACGTTAAAAAGGATAGGACTGTTTCCGGGAAGAACGAAGCGACCGGTGACACCATCCATATCACGTTCGATGCCAAGAAAAATGCGGTGAAATCGCTGAGACTTTTGGGCAAGGCGACAAATGCCAGTGGGCGATATATCGATTTGGAAAAGGCAAATCGCATCAAAGAAAACGCAAAGCGGGATTCTCTGGCGAAACTTGATTCGCTTGCAGGGAAGGACTCGAAAGAAATTTTGACTGGAGCGGATTCTTTGAAGATAAAGAATTCTTTGATAAACAACAAATTTAAAGGCTTGTTCAATCGTCGGAAAAACAAGGATTTGCAGACAGACGAAACTTCGAAAACGGAGGATGCACAGTGAAAAATTTGGTCAGCACGATACGCACCGACAAACTGCGCAAAATTTATGGTCATCGCCAAGTGGTGAGTGATGTTTCCATCCAAGTTTCGCAAGGCGAAATTGTCGGACTCTTGGGACCGAACGGTGCCGGAAAAACGACGACGTTCTACATGATTGTGGGCATGGTTCGCCCCGATGCAGGTCACATCTTTTTGGACGATATCGAAATGACGGACAAGCCGATGTACAAGCGCGCCCGTCTCGGCGTGGGCTACTTGCCGCAAGAAGCTTCCATTTTCCGCAAGCTCTCCGTTGAAGACAACATCATGGCGATTCTTGAAACGCAGGACATGAAGCGTTCTGAACGCAAAAAGAAATTGGAGCAGCTTCTCGAAGAATTCAAGATTACGCACATCCGCAAGACGAAATCCATGAGCTGTTCGGGTGGCGAACGCCGACGTTTGGAAATTGCGCGTGCCTTGGCAAGCGACCCCTCGTTCCTTTTGCTTGACGAGCCTTTTGCGGGCATTGACCCGATTGCCGTTGCCGACATCCAGTCCATCATTTCGGAACTTAAGGATCGTGGCATGGGTGTGCTCATTACGGACCACAACGTGCGTGAAACGCTTTCGATTACCGACCGTGCTTACATTATGTACAAAAGTCAAGTGCTTACCGAAGGTTCTTCAAGGCATCTTGCCGAAGACCCGGAAGCAAGGCGCATTTATCTTGGTGACAGTTTCCGTTTGGATTAGGAGTTTATATGAATATTGGGATGCAAGCGTATATAGGACAATCGCAGGATCAGGTTATTGCCCCTGCGGTACTCCAGTCCGTGAAGATGCTCCAGAAAACTTCACAGGAACTGGAAACCGCCATCAAGGAAGAAGTCGAAGTCAATCCGCTTTTGGAAGTCGATGACGGCGATTTTGACGATCAGGAAGTTCCTGTGGATAAAGACCCGGAGGAACTGGACCCGCGTGCAAACGATAGCGATGAGTTTCCCGATGATATAGAAACCATGGCGCAGGGTTCATTGGACGATACTGCCGATGTCGATGGCAGCTATCTTGACGGTGAATCCGCAGATGTGAACTGGGACAGTTACTTGGGCGACGGAACGTCTTACGATGACGCTCCGTTCAATGACTTGAACTCGGGTTCCAGGGATCCGGACGAAGATTGGGACCGCCCCATCAAGGACGTGGGCAAGGGTCTTCAGGAACAGCTCGAAGATCAGCTCCGCTTTTGGAACGGCACTCGTGAATTGCAGGAACAGCTTGAAGCATGCGGTGTCTCCGAAGAATATTTCCGCAAGCTTGTTCTTTATCTCATCAATTCCATCAACGATGACGGATTCCTTTGCGATGCGAATCATGGCAATGATGAAGCCATGATTGTCAAGTCGGATGACCCCTACATCGAAGAAATTGAACGTGTTCTTCGTAAAGAGTTGGTTCTCGAAAAGGCAAGTCTTCCGGTACGCGAGGCGATTCATGTGTTGCAGTCCTTCAAGCCGGCAGGCATCGGAGCGCGTGACCAGCGTGAATGTTTCTTGCTTCAAGCTTATGCGATTCCAAATTTCCCTGAGCTTGCCATCAAGATTCTAGAAGAGGAATACGAAAACCTCTTGCAACTGCGTTATCCTAAAATTGCGAAATCGTTGAATGTTACACCCGAAGAAGTCAAGGCGGCGGTGGCAAGTCTTTCTCGTTTGCGTCCGCATCCGGGATTTCAGTTGTCGCGTTCGTATTCGCATATTATTAATGCGGATTTGAAGGTTGTCGAAAAGAAGGGTGATTTTGAAGTCATCTGCTTCAAGACGAAAATGCAGAAATCGTTGCGTATCAACCAGACGTACAAGGCGATTCTTACGGATCCGTCTGCTTCGAAGGAGGACAAGGAGTACGTACGTACGCAGCTTCTCAAGGCGACGGACCTCATCAAGGCGGTCGATAACCGTTTTACGACCATGGAACTTGTGATGCGTTCTATTGTCAAGCGTCAACGCGGATTTTTCGAAAATGGCCCTGCGTTCCTCAAACCCATGATATTGCAGGATGTCGCCGACGATCTCCACATGGCGGTGAGCACGGTTCAGCGTGCGACGGACCAGAAGTATGTCGATACGCCTTACGGTCTCTATGAACTCAAGCAGTTCTTTTCGACGGGAATCAAGCAGGGGGCGTCCCCGGATGCCGAAGAATTGAGCTCAGCCCATATTCTTGATGCCATAAAGACGCTTATCGATGCAGAAGACAAGTCCTCTCCGCTCTCCGACCAGGACATCAGCGATGAACTTTTGAAGCAGGGAATCAAGGTCGCAAGGCGTACTGTGGCCAAATATCGTGAAAAAGAACTGAAAATTTTACCCAAAAATCAAAGAAAAAGGTAAAAAATACTCCAAAATGGATGAATTATTTGTTTAAAATTCAATTTAGGTATGGTTTTTTGGTAAAAAAAGATATATATACTTTAAATGCGGAACGGAGGTTCCAAAAGATTTTTTAAAAAGTTAATCATTCATTAACATTAACATAACGGAGGTTCATCATGGATATTCAGTTTTCTGCTCGTCATTTTAATGCGTCTGCAGGTCTTCAGGACCGTATTCAGGAAGAAATGGATAAATTGGCCAAATTTTACCCGAATATTACGAGTGCTTCTGTTATTCTGGACCACGAAGTCGAACACCAGCGCCATTGCGAAATTTCCGTCAACATTACGGGTTCCGTCATCAACGCTTCTGCCGACGAAGAGAATATGGGCAAGGCCGTCGATGTGACGCTTGAACGCATCAAGGTCCAGCTCAAGAAGGCCAACGACAAGCAGAACGATCATAGAGCACAGCCTATCTCTGAACTGACGTAATGGCTGACCGATTGAAAGATATCAAGATCCTGCACCGGGAACGTTTCCCGGTGCGGGACTTTTTTATTCGCTACGGCAAGGATTTGCAGTTGGTGCAGCATTGCCCCGACGAGGACATGGAATCCTGTATTGCCGAAAGCGGACTTCACCGCCCTGGCCTTGCCATGGCGGGTTATACTAAAGTTTACAGCTCCCAGCAGATTCAGATTGTAGGCCATACGGAATGGAACTACTTGGAGTCTGTCGGCCCAGAAGCGCGAACGAAAATTTTTGAGAATTTGTCTGTGTTCCGTGCGCCGATGTGGGTCGTGACACATGCCCAGACTCCGCATGAGGAGTTGAAGGCGATGTGCAACCGTTTGCATATTCCGCTGTTCTCGACGACGCTCCATACGTTTGAATTTTTCAAGATGGCGCAGCGGATTTTGGAAGAATTCTTTGCGCCGCATGCCATTATTCATGGAAGCTTAGTCGATGTCTATGGCGTTGGAATGCTCTACGTGGGCGACAGCAACGTGGGCAAGTCTGAATGCGTACTAGACCTTGTCGAAAGCGGACACCGCATGGTGGCAGATGACGTTGTTCACATCAGTCACGTGGGCAAGTCTATCATTGGGCGCCCGGATCCGCTGATACGGCACCACATGGAAATCCGCGGGGTCGGCATTCTGGACATCCGTTCGATGTTCGGTATCCATGCCATCCGCAAGGTGAAAAAGATTGAAATGATTGTCGAACTCCAGCAGTGGCGGCAAGAAGTTTCTTATGAACGGACAGGTCTTAATGAGCTGGAAGAGAACGTCATGGGTGTGAGCATCCCGAAAGTGGTGTTGCCTGTGGCTCCTGGCAAGAACATGACCGTCATTTCCGAAGTTATTGCGATGAATGCCCTCATGAAAATGAGCGGGCAAAACGTGGCACAAGAATTCAACGAGTCGCTGTTGCAGAAGATTAAGGCGAAAGCGAAGGGTGAATTCAACGATGATTTGCTAGATTTTAATCCGCAGAACTGGTCTTTCTATGAATAGTTTGCTGAAAAAAATCAAACAGAATCTTCTTGCGCTTTTTGTCTTTCTCGTTATCGTGGTCTCGTGCGGGCTTGCGGCTTACTTTTTCCATCCGGCAAGTCCGTACCACAAGCGTTATACGTTCGTGGTCAAGTACGAGACGATAGGGACGCTTTCTCCGGGGAATCTCGTTCGTGTCCGTGGCATTGCAAAAGGTGAAATCCTCGATGTGAAGCTCACGGATGAAGCTGTCTATGTGACGGCCCGTGTCCTTGCGGATACGAAAATTCCCGTGAATTCCGAATTCCGTTTGGTGACGGCGGGCCTTATGGGCGAACGCGAAATGAGCATTATTACAGGAAACTCTGACCGGCTGGTTGCCGAAGGCGATACCGTGAGCGGTCTTTATGACGAAGGTACGTCCGGCATTTCGAAGAATCTTGCTATAGTTTTCAAGAACCTTGAAGAAATCAAGCTCACGAGTGTTGCTTTTGTCGATACGATGACGAATGGCGAAATTGGGCAGCGGGTTGGCCGCGTGAAGCATAAAGCGGAGAAGTTTGTTCGCGTGACGAAAGCCGATGTCATGAAATGGAAATCTCTCGTGAATGGCTTGCTTGATGACTGCCACGAAATTGCTGGAAAGCTGGAACGCTCGTTGCAGGAAATCTCTGACCGTGGTGGCGAGAGTGCCGCAAAGGCAAATGAACTTATAGACCGCGTTCGTGCGGTAATGGACCATGCAAACGCGTTGAAAGAAAAGAGCGTTGCCTTAATTCAGTCGATTGACGAACGCGAAGGCTCGGTCACGCTGTACAAGAACCAGTATTCTCAAATTAATGAAGAGGTTGACCTCTTGAAAAAGAACTTTGATGCGTTGATTGCTGGCGTGAAAAGTAGCGGTCTCAAGCTGAACGTGGATATTTTCTAAACGATAAATCATGAAACAACGACCCTTGCAGGGTCGTTTCTTTTTATTAAAAATCATCTTTCGTAAATGTTGTATATTTGCGATAAAGAGAATTATGTTGGGAGAGATGTACATGACATCCAAAAATATGATGGCTATCCTTTTGTTTGCATCTTCGCTTTTTGTGGCATGTAGTAACAATTCGTCGTCTACGGGTAACGATTCTGTCGAAACAGGATTTGAAGACAAGCCCAAAGTAGAAAAGAAACCTTCCAAAGAAGCTATTCATATTGCAGGAATCGTGACGGACAAAGAAGGCAAGCCTATACCTCGTGCCCGCCTTTACCTTTCCGATGAATATGTCAATCACCATTCCATCATAAAGGATTCTACAATAGCGGATAGCAAGGGTAAGTTCTCTTTTGGATATATCGATGGAGATCCGAAATACAAGCCTTTCAGAATTTTAGCCACGTTACCAACAAAGTCCGGAAAATCTGATTCGCTTATGGGATATGATATTATATACTGCGACGATAATTGTGAGAATTTCCTGGACTTCGATATAAAAATGGATGCTCCAGCCGCAATGCGAGTGTATTTTACCTATATAAGTAGGTGGGAAGGACGTATTCCTCCGGATTCCGTTTGCTTTAGCGGTGCTAGGTTTGTTTGCGATGTTTTTTCTGATGAAGAAAAGAAACGTGGCTATGCCGTTATCACAGGAATCCCCTCCTATGGTTTGCGCGGCCATTTCGCTTGGCTTGGCGATAAAACTTCAGATGTAGGGCATACGATGGAACTAAATGCGGGTGATACGCTTTATGTCAGTTCTTACACCGCTGGATATCCAGAGGATTCATTCAGTGTTGCGTTGCCTAAATCGACAACCCGGATGCTGGATTCCTTGGGACTGGACAAGTCCTTGGAAAGGCTTTTTATTCCTGTGGACAATTCCAAAAATTATAGTTGCAAAGCCGTAGTGGACGAATTGGGCAACGAAATCCTGTGCGATTACGCTAAAAAAGAATCGAACAATCGTTCTTGGCTTACGTTATATGAAATAAGGAAGGATTCCATAAAGGCGCATTGGTTAAGCGGCGGCTGGATAAGCTCATTTACTTGGAACGATGATATCAAGAGTTTCTATGCGTCTGTCAATCCGGGCGATACGGTTTTTAACGATACACTGTTCCAAAGACATCACCATGTCTACTGTCCGGACGATTATATTTTATACAAAACGCAGGACGAAGACGACTCGAAAGACAGCTGTACCGTATCGGACTGGCAAGAAGAAACTTTAGCATTGAGCTTTTGGATAGATTCGAGCAAAAAGCCGGATAGCAGCAGAGCCTCCAGTCGAACCATTGTTTCTGCTGGACGGGACGCTCTCGGTTTCAAGATGGAAGAATGTGAAGAGGATCCAAAGTCCATTTGCATTAGCATCAACTCCAGCAAGGATACTGCGGCAAGCGGCATTTACGGAAAGGCGAAAATCCTTGACGGCAAAAAACACCATGTCTCGTTTGTCGTCTACAAAAAGCACTTATGTATTATAATAGATGGTGTTACAATCCATGACTCCGACTTGGAGTTTTCCGATGAATTCTTTGGAAGTTTTGCCGGGATCCGCGTAGGAAGCTACCCGTTAAACGACATCGTGTTTTTCCAGCCGGATACCTACATCCACAAGCAAAACGACAAGGGCTGGGGACGGCTCCATGCATGGTTTAACGCATTTTACGAACTGCAAAAGACCCGTTGATTACGATCCGACTACATCCAATACGAAAGTAAAAGCCGATTTGCATGGTCTTTTTAACTTTTTGTCAACAATTTTTTTGAAAAATTAATATTTTAGTTGTTCTTTTTGTAAAAAAAAAGATAATTTAAAGCGGTACTTATCACAGTGTAACTCACAGAGAAGGAGTTTAATATGGCTGAGAAGAAACCCGTAAAGATGAGCGATGCTGATCTTAAGTTTTTTGAGGAAATGCTTTTGGAAAAGAGGCGCGAACTTGTGACCGCCCAGAGCGAATCTGAAAAAGCGAACGTGTTCCAGGGCCAGAAATCCCAGTCCGGTGATGGTGGCGATTCTGATAGCGCTGATTCCGCGACGGATTACAATTCGCTTGAAACCAACTTCTCGTTGGCGGCTCGTGAAGGCAAGTACCTTGTTTATCTTGAAGAGGCTCTCAAGCGTATCAAGAACGGTACGTTTGGTGTGTGCAAGGTCTGTAACCAGTTGATTCCGAAGGCAAGGCTCATGGCCGTGCCGACGGCGACCAAATGCGTGAACTGCAAGGAAGAGACGAAGAAAAAGGAAATCCTTGATAACCGCATGGAAATGGCGAAGATGTTTGCCGAAGCCCAGCGCAAGGAAATGCTCCGCAAGGCCGCAGGCCGGTAACGGATTTCTATTTTTGACGGCTTTTTCATTTTGGCGGTGAAATGCGGAATTTTTCGTCGTTTTCACCGCCATTTTTTAGTTTGTACGTGCGTTTTTTGCGTAAAGACGGGTGAAAATGATTTTTTGGGGCGGTGTTTTTATTGTTTTTTGCGCTATTTCACCGCCGACAGTGCCCTCAATGGTAAAAAACAGCCTGATTTTGTATAGATAAATTAATTTTTGGCGGTGAAAATGCACATTTTTGTTTCATTTCACCGCCACTTTTGCATTTTTGGCATTTTTGACCGCTGAATTAGTTGTTAAAGTTCTTCAAAGAACGCGTCCGCGAGTTTTGCGCGGAACGCATGGATACGGTCGGCGTTGGGTTCGCGGTGCGGGTACGTGAAGTTGCTGAGCAGCACGATGGCGCCACCTTTGTCGGGGTCTGCGACGATGCTTGCACCGGTGAATCCCGTCTTGCCGAATGCTTGCGGCGAAACTTTAGTGCCCATGAAACGCGGCGCGTTCAGTTCCCAGCCGAGTGCGGCACAGGCTCCAAAATCATCGGGGAATGCGTTGTGGCTTACGATGTCGAGCACTCCGGCGGGGATGATTTGCTTGTCCTCGAATTTCCCGTCCATCATAATCATTTTCACGAATTTGAGCAGGTCGGGGACACAACTGAACATGCCGGCACTGCCGACAGGGAACAGCTTTTGCAGCACCCAGGCGCTTTCGTCGTGGACTTCGCCTTGGATTTCGCGGTGGCGGAATTCGCAGAGTTCCGTAGCCGCGATTTCTGATTTCGGGACGCGGGCGAGCGGATCGTAGCCGGTGCGCGTCATGCCGAGCGGCGTAAAGAATCTTTCGTTACCTTGTTCTTGCAGGGTCTTGCCCGTCAACCGTTGCAGCAAAATGCCGAGCAATACACTTGCGGGGTTCCCGTAGTTAAAGACGGTTCCCGGTGCGGCTTCGAACTGGTAGGTGTAGAGCGCTTCGAGAATCCCTTCGGGCGGGAGAGCCGTGAGGGTTTTCATCGGGATGCGATAATCGAGACTATGCGTGAGCAAGTTCGAAACATAAATCTCGTCGCGATAGTTTGTCTTGAGTTCCGGGATGAAGTCGATGACCTTCGCGTCAATTGAAAGTTTGCTTTCGAGGATGTACGTCAGTGCGAGTGTCGAGGTCGGGCAGACCTTTGTGAGCGATGCTATGTCGAATACCGTATTTTCGGCGGTGTTCAACGTGACGGTGTGGCTTGAACCGTCCGGTAGCAGGTAGCCTACAACTGCTTTGTCAAATATATCTTCTGTTTCTGCGTTCTCTAAAAGTTCTGATATCTTCTCGGAAATTTCCATTTTTGCCCCAATAAAAAAAGGGCATCTCCTACGGTGCGAACACTCGAAACTACTTATCTATAAATGATAGCAGCGCCTCGGGGATTTGTTTTTCGCGTCAGAGCGCGCCTAAACTGAGCCACAAGAGCAACGAGCTGAATTTTTCCTGTTAGATCGGGTGTAAAATCCGTGGGATGCCCACTTATAATATACTTTCTTTAATTTCAAAATCAATAGAAAAATATTAAAAAAAAGATTTACTGCTATGAATGTTAAAAAAATCCCGGTTTTGCGACCGGGATTCTGAATATTGAAAAAATGCGGTTTTTGGCTTAAATTTGGCTGTTGGCTTTGGAAACGCCCTCGTCCAGCAGGAGGGAAAGTTCCCTAAGATCCTTGTCCATCAGGTCGTGATGCGTTTTGGCCATGCGCAATTGCTTGCGCAGTTCGATAATTTCGGATGTAAGTTCCACGGCGAGCAGACAAAGCTGCTTTTTCAATTCCAGCTTGAATTTCGAGGAATTATCGAGACGACTTTCGATGAAATCGACGATTTCCTTCAAGTCCGTATCGGGCAAGTCCGTGCGGATGTGGATGCGTTCTTGAGCGACGTTTATACTAACTGATCTAAGTGTCTCGTTTGCCATATTACTTCATTCCTACGCCAAAAGGATCGTTATCCAACATCCACCTTAGCCGAAAAAACCGGGTTGCGAGCCTCCATTGCTCGCGAACAGGTCTGGGGTTTCATCTTGCGGTTTTTGAACGATGGGTTCAGCGGCGGGCTGTTCCGTCTGTTCTGCTGCGGATTCGGGGGCCGAATCGTTGATGTTGAGTTCGGTGCCGAGTTCCGTTTCGATGGTGGAGAGAAGCTGCTGGAACTTGCTCTGGGCTTCGGCGATTTCAGTACCTTGGCTCTGCACCTGGACGTTGAGGTTGTCGATGGTGTCGTTCTTTTCGGCAATCTGACCGTTCAGGCAATCGATGATGTTATTCTTTTCGGAAATTTGGCCGTTGAGGTCGTCAATGATGTTATTCTTTTCGGAAATTTGGCCGTTGAGGTCGTCAATGATGTTGTTCTTTTCGTTGATTTGGCCATTGAGCGCGTCGATGATGCCGTTCTTCTCGTTCATCTGGCCGTTGAGAGAATCGATGATGCCATTCTTCTCGTTCATCTGGCCGTTAAGTGAATCGATGATGCCGTTCTTCTCGTTCATCTGGCCGTTGAGAGAATCGATGATGCTGTTCTTCTCATTCATTTGGCCATTGAGACTGTCAATGATTCCGTTTTTCTCGCCGATTTGACCGTTTAGGCTGTCAATGATGTTATTCTTTTCGGCGACTTGTCCGTTGAGGTTGTCGATAATACCATTCTTTTCGTTAATTTGTGCGTTCTCGGAATCCAGAGCGCCGTTCTTTTCTGCGATTTGCGCATTGAGAGAATTGATGGCGTTGTCCTTGTCGGCGGCTTGTGCGTTGAGCGCATCAATAATTTCGTTCTTCTCGGCAATCTGTGCGTTGAGGGAATCGATGATGTTGTTCTTTTCGTTAAGTTGTTCGTTCAAACTGTCAATGAAACGAACCTTTTCGTTGATGGCTTCGTCTTGTGCGGCGGCCTGATTGGCTCTGGCGTTAAGAGCCGCTTCGTAGTCGGCAATCTTTGCATTGGTCGATTCCAACAGATTTTTCTGGTCTTCGGACTGTGATGCAAAGCCTTCGATTTGTTGTTTGAGTTTGGCGTTTTCTTCACGCAAGGCTCGGACTGTCCCGAGGACATTTTCCACCTTCTGTGCCAACAAGTTCATATTTTCAAAATTCATTGTTTCTCCATAATTGTCGGGGTACAAAACTTCCTACGTAAGATATATAAAATTTTGTTGTAATGGGATGGATGTAAAATGTAAAAACGCCTTTGTATTTAGAAAAAAGCGTTTTCTATGAAGTTGTCATCCCGGCCATCGAGCCGGGATCGGACGTTTAAAATTGTAATCTGACCCCGGAATAAATCCGGGGTGACAGAATGTACACTGAAGCCTCAAAAAATTAAATAGATTTGCAAAACCATGATTCCTGTAAGTGAACATATTGAGCGACGACTGGCGGAACTCCCTCTATTGCCGGGAGTCTATATCATGAAGAACGCCCAAGGAAAAATCATTTACATCGGCAAGGCGAAGGTTCTCAAGAACCGCGTGTCGAGTTACTTTGACGGTAGCGACCACGCCGGGCATCGGGCGGCAACCCTTATGCTGCCTTACATCCGCGACATCGAGTGGATTATCACGGAGAGCGAAACCGAGGCTTTGATTCTCGAAGCGAACTTGATTCGCAAGCATACGCCTAAGTACAACGTATTGCTGAAAGACGACAAGCATTTCCCGTATTTGGCGTTTTCTGTGAACGAACCTTTCCCGCGATTGTTCTTGAGCCGTTCCGTGAAAAAGGACGGCTGCCTGTATTACGGCCCTTACATGAGCTCGCGAATGATTCATCAGTTGCAGGATATCGCTGCGCGTTTGTTCAAAATTCGTGAATGCAAGTTGAAGTTGCCTTTGAATCGGACGGTGCGGCCTTGCCTTAATTACCACATCGGGCGGTGCGAAGCGCCGTGTGCAGGGCTGGTGACGCGCGAAGAATACGGCAAAAAAGTGGCGCAGACGCAAATGCTGTTGGGCGGAAAACGCGATGACTTGATTGACCTTTGGGAACGCGAAATGTTCGAGGCGAGCGAACGCATGGACTTTGAAGCGGCGGCGAAAAAACGCGATGCGATTCAGGCGCTCAAGGCGACGAGCGCCCACCAGAAAACGGACGTGACCGATGCAAGACTTTGCATGGACGTGATTTCGCTGCGTCGTAACGGCACGATGGCTGCGGCGGTGATTTTTGAATACCGCAACGGTGTGCTTTGCGGACGTAGGCATTACCGTTTGGAATGCAAGCTCGAAGAAGATGAAACGGAAATTTTTAGCCAGATGGTAGTGCAATGGTACATGGACGTGGAATTTATTCCCGGCGAAATTGCGACGGACGTGCCCTTGCCTGAAGATTTGGCAGAACGCGAATCTATGGAACTGGCGTTAGCCTCGAAGACGAACCACAAGGTCGTGCTTACGAATCCGCAGCGCGGCGAAAAGCTCGGTTTTTTGAAACTTGCGGGCGCGAATGCCGACATGATTCTCGTGGAAATGCGTGCCGAAGTGCAGAAGTACAGCGAAATAGACGGTAGCGTTTTTGAACTGCAAAAAGTTTTGGGATTGAAGAAGACGCCGTTCCGCATCGAGTGCGTGGATATTTCGCATTTGTCCGGCACAAACACTGTCGCAAGCTTGGTCGCGTTTAAGAACGGTCGCCCCGACAAGAGCAATTACCGCAAATTCATTATCAAGACTGTCTCAGGCGTTGACGACTTCGCGAGCATGCGCGAAGTGATGACGCGGCGTATCCGCCGCTTGGAAGAAGAAGGAACGCCAATGCCCGATTTGTGGGTGTGCGACGGCGGTAAAGGTCAAGTCGATGCCACGATGCAGATTTTGAAGGAACTTGGTCACGACAAGGATTTGCCTTTGATTGGTCTTGCAAAACGCTTGGAAGAAATCGTGTTCCCCGATGACCGCAAAAGCATAGTGCTGCACCGTACAAGCCCCGCGCTAAAGCTTTTGCAGAACGCCCGTGACGAGGCGCACCGATTTGCTATCACCTACCAGCGCAGCAAACGCAAGAAAGACCTCGAAGTCGAATGGCTCAAGATGCCGGGAGTCGGACACGAAACCCGCATCAAGATTCTAAGCAAGTACAAAAGCGCCGAAGCGTTTATGGAAGCCCCACTTGAAGATGTTATTGATTTGCTCGGGAAAGTGCGTGGCACGAAACTCCGCGAAGATGTCGCCGCCTACTGCGCCGGGGATAGCAGCGTTCTTTCGTCTAACCACTAACCACTGTTTACTAACCACTATTCTCTCTTTTTTCCATCCTTTTTTGCAAAGAACAGTTTATATTTAGGTCAAGGGGAGAATTTCTATGAGGTATTCAAAGTATGTATATCTGCTCATTGCGTTTGCGATACTTCTTTTCGTGACGTTTTTTGTGCGTGACTGGATTGTATTTTTTCAGTGCGGGGCCGTCGATTCGTGCATAAAGAGTTCTAGCCATTATCAACATGCAACAAAGTTCATTGTTCCGATTATTGCAGCTGTGATAACTTTGTTTATCGGAAAACGGTCTGTTTGCACTCGCGACCGTCTATTATTGCAGGCCGCTTTTATGATGATTATCTGTGCGGATTTTTGCTTTAAAATTTTGCATAATTACTTTATTCCTTACGAAGAAAATCAAGGTGAGTTTATTTCGTTTGGAATCATATTTTTCATGTTGGCTCAACTTTTGCTTACTTACCGCCATACGCGTGTGAGTGATACGGACCACACATTCCCCTGGATTCTTTTTTTCCCGTTCGCGGTCTCGATTTCGGCGGCGGTTCTTTTGATGTTCCGCATTTACGATTCGATAATGTTCTTTGCGGTTATTTCGTATGGGCCATTTCTATTTTGTTCGTTGTATGCCGCGTGGAAAACGACAAAGAAAAAGTATTTCCCTAAATGGAATGCTCGCCTGATTAAACGCGGGCTGGTTTGCTTTACTTGTTGTGACTTGCTTACGGGGCTATCGCTTATGACTGGGGTGGACCATTCCGCTTGCGAGATTATGGCGGTCATTTCGAATAATTTTATCTGGTGTCTTTACACTCCGGCCCTTATATTCCTTGCTTTAAGTGGTTTTCGTCACACGGACTAAGCATCTTGATTGACATGCGGACTTAAAATTCTATTATTTTACCGTTCAAAGAGGTCATGATGATTATTGATTTAAAAGGCATGGAAACAACGGTGCTTCCGAATTTCAAGGGCGGCGAAAAGGAATACAAGGCCAAGATGTATTTTGATGGCTCGACGCGTATTATGCATGGTACGCTTGAACCGGGTGCTTCCATTGGACTGCACAAGCACGAGACGAATAGCGAAGTGATGTTCTTTGTTGCAGGTAAGGGCAAGGTGCTTTTTGACGAAGGTGTTGAATTTGTCGAAGCTGGCCAGTGCCATTTTTGCCCGAAGGGCCATTCTCACAGTTTAATTAATGAAGGACCGGAAAATCTCGTATTTTACGCGGCAGTCCCGGAACTTGGATAAGTTTATTTAAGGAGCTAAAATGTCTAAATTGATGCGTTCTATTTCTGGTATTCGCGGAATCGTTGGCGATACCCTTACTCCTCAAGTCTTGCAGAGCCATGTGCGTGCTTTCCTTGAAATTACGAAGGCAAAGCGTGTCGTGATTGGTCGCGACAGCCGCCCGACGGGCGAGGCGATTGTACAGTTTGTTGCAGGTATTTGTCGTTTGTCTGGTGTCGATGTTGTGGATGTCGGACTTTCGACGACTCCTTCCGTGGAACTTTTGACGACGCATTTCAAGGCCGATGCCGGCATCATCATTACGGCAAGCCATAACCCGCTTGAATGGAATGCTCTCAAGTTCCTCAACAGCAAGGGACTTTTCTTGGGGCCGAACGACGTGAAGCAGCTTTTTGCTCTCGCCGATGCAAACCAGTTCTCTTATCCTAATTACCATGATATGGGCAAGTACGAAGTCGCGCCGGATGCCGATGGAGTCCATATCGAAGGCACCCTCAAGATTCCGTTTGTGGATGTGGAGGCTATCAAGGCGAAACATTTCAAGGTCGCCGTTGATGCTGTGAATGGTGCTGGAAGTTTTATTGTTCCGCGTCTTTTGGAAGAACTTGGTTGTGAAGTTGTTCGTGTTCATTGCAGTCCGGATGGAACATTCCCGCGTGGTGCAGAACCGATTCCTGCAAATCTTGGCGATTTGCGCAAAGCTGTCAAGGAGAATGGTTGTGCTGTGGGTTTTGCGGTGGATCCTGATGCGGATCGCTGTGCCTTGGTCGATGGTTTGGGACAAAGTATCGGTGAAGAATACACGCTTGCCATCGCAGTCGATGAAGTCCTTGCGAAGCAGAAGGGTGGCGTGTGTGTGAACCTTTCCACAAGCCGCATGAACGAAGATGTCGCCGCAAAGTACGGTTGCGAATTTAGCCGTGCCAAGGTGGGCGAAATCAACGTGAGCCTTCAGATGATTGAAAAAGGTTGCATCATCGGTGGCGAAGGTAACGGCGGTGTGATTTTGCCTGCACTCCATTACGGTCGTGACAGTCTCGTGGCGGCAGCGCTTGTGCTCAGCTGGATGGCCCGTCATGGCGGTGGCCCGGAAAAGTTTGTCGCGGAAAATCCGGCTTACGTGATGCCGAAGAAAAAATTCGAGCTCGGCGACAAGAAGGTTGCGGAAATTCTCCAGAAGGTGATGGTCGAATTTGACGGTTGGAAGGTCGATGAACGCGATGGCCTTTGGCTTGGCAAGGAAAAGTCGTGGGTGCATGTGCGCGCCAGCAACACCGAACCTGTCATTCGCGTGATTGCCGAAGCCCCGACTGTCGTCGAAGCCGAAGCCCTCTGTGCAAGAGTGGAAAAGATGATATAAGGTGAGTCTCGTTATCCCCGCAATTTGATTTGTCATCCCTGCGAAAGCGGGGATCTTTTTTTATTGTCACCCCGGACATAGTACCCAGCTACATCCATAACGAAATTGAAATTTCTATGGATGAGCAAGTTACATCGGTGGCTATATCATCATAAAAGAACTGTAAATGGAACTAAAGTTCCGAGCCACACAGAGTGCCGGTGGCAGCTTACACAGAACCCTTTGCATTCCTAATCGCCAACCACTGTTTACTAACCACTAAACATTTTTTTACAAAAAATTCGTGGACAAATGGCTCGAAAAAGCATGCAAAATGAGTGTCGCAGAAAAATGCTTGCATTTTTTCTAAGACAAGTGCGACGTTCTCGATGCCGAAATCTGATGTAACCGTTATCCCGTCTTGGAATGCCGTTCTCGTTGATGACGGAGATGGTGTCCTTTACGTGAACATGCCCGAAACCGGTACAAAGACAGTTGACATTCCCGAAAACGTGAAGTCTTTCAAGGTGTACGATGACGGAGGAAAGGACGAAAATCACAGCTTACATGCGGATGGCTACCTTGTGCTGAACGCTCCAGAAGGATATCAGTTACAGGTGACTGGGACAGCACGTTATAGCTATGCATACTTTTTCATCTACGATGGCGATTCTGAAGCAAAGAAATTGTTTGATGGAGGCAATTATGCCGACAATGGTATTGATGTTGGAACAATCCGCAGTTCAGGCAATAAACTGACGGTTTATT
>Ga0310786_10001115_pt1 | contig 43036 bp, 66 predicted proteins | sample AusTroGonzalo_MG_FD_203881 | JGI IMG/M metagenome (GOLD analysis project Ga0310786, IMG submission 203881) | Bovine rumen microbial communities from tropical cattle in Woodstock, Queensland, Australia - Gonzalo_03 (v2) (version 2) | ecosystem: Host-associated > Mammals > Digestive system >...
AAAAACAACAGAAATAACGACAGTATCTACAAACATTAGTAATGTAAATAGTGTTGCTAGTAATATTTCTAATGTTAATGCGGTTGCAGGAAACGCTACAAATATTAATGCAGTAAATTCAAACAAAACAAACATTGACAAAGTTGCTGGTGATATAAATAAAGTAAAATTGGTTGCAGATGATATTTCAAATGTTAATACTGTTGCAGTAGATATATCCAATGTTGTAGATGTAGCAAACAATTCTACGAATATAAATACCTGTGCAAGCAACATATCAGCAATTACATCTGCACCTACTTATGCAGCGCAAGCAAAGCAATGGGCTATTGGTGACCCATCAGAACCATCTGGTGGTTCTTCTAAGTATTGGGCAGAAAGGGCTCACACATATACAGAAGACGTGTTGCACTATGATAGAATAACAGATTGTATTACAGAAATTCCACAAGACATTGATTTGTCTGTTGATACTTTGTATTTGAAATTAAAATCTGGTAGCAAGGTTGTTTATCCAAATGGTTTTGAACAAGATGGTACAACAAGAAAATTTACAGAGGTTACTATTGCTAGTGATTTAACAAGAACAGATACTGGTACAGGTACAAAACTTCCTGTTTTCTACATTGTTGATGAGAATCGTATTCTTCCTTATGCAAACACATTTTCTGGCTCTACTGCACCAACATTTACTGGGCAAGGTGTTTGGTATGATACTACAAACAACCTCATTAAACGAAGCGTTGATGGTGGTTCAACTTGGAATACTGTTAAGGTGTCGTTCCCACTTGGTTTAGCAACAAATGATGGTACTGGTTATACACAAATTAGTCAGGTGTTTAACGGATGTGGGTATATTGGTTCTAACGTTTCTACCGTTTTCGCTTTAAGGGAAGTAAAAGGACTTATTCCAAATGGAAGAAACACAGACGGAACATTAAAAAATATTTCTTTTGATAGATCTTCTGTTTCTATTGCAACACTTTCTTCTTCACTTACAAAATCAAATACAACATTTGATGTTAATATAAGTGCGTTGGTATATAATGACTATTATTATGACGAAACAAACAATTACAACAAACGTACATCAGATGATGTTATATATAATGCAACAACTTTAGCTATTGCTGATATTGCGAATGGAGTTGTTACATCGTTTAAGATAAAACAACCGTTTCATTCTGCAGACTATTCTGATTTAAAAAAGATACAAGATAATTATGTTACAACAAATACGACACAAACAATTTCTGGAACAAAAACATTTGCAGGAACAAATCTATTCAACAACGGATTGACAGCTAATGGTTCAATTTTTGTCAAACGTGGTGACAACTATCATTACTTTATGGATAGAACAGATTTGGCAAATAACGCAACAACACCAACTTCCACAAAATACGAGATTCTTTGTAATAGGTCTAATAATGGGACTATTGTAGGACAATTTTTGTCTTGCCAAGATACTTCTGGTAATTATATCACAAGAATGGATGTTAATTCAGGTGTTAGTGGAACACAAAAAACGGCATCTTTGGGGGTTGCGTTAGATTCATCTGGCAATGCTTTTACCACTTGCCCAACTCCATCATCTGCAACAGACAATAGTTCTAAAATAGCCACTACTGCTTGGGTAAATAATGCTAAATCAATGATTACTGGTTGGGGAATGCCAAGCTTTTCTGCTCCTATAAGTTCTTTAACAGGAACGGCTGCAAGCAATGGTATGTTTGTAGCTAAAAATAATGGAGGAAGTGGAAGCGATGATGCAACTGTAACTTTGACATATAATGGAAGCTCTACTTCTTTTACTTTGGCGTGGTTTAGTTATATATCAGTTATGATACCAGAAGGAACAGTATGGTCTGTTACAAGCGGCACAAGTCCATCTGCAACGTTTTACCCTTGTTTAGGAGGTTAATATGAAACTATATGCAAAAATAATTAATGAAGAAACAAAAGAATGTTCTGTTGGATTGGGTGATCCAGATGCTCCTTTCTTTGAAAAGGTTATTCCTGAAGTTAAACACGAGGGTGTTATTCCTGCCGAATATGATGAAGAAGGTAATCTTATAAAAGAAGAACAGATAGTAACTATTGTTGATGTTGAAGAACACACAGAAATCATAACGGTTGGAGATTATTACGAATCCATCGGAATGGAAGAAATGGATGTAGAACAAGCATACAATAATCAATGGTATGTTGAGGGATATGCACCACAACCAAGTGTAGAATATCAGAATGAACAAATTAGTCGTCAAAGGAAACAACGTTATGAGAAAGAATCTGACCCATTACGTCTTGATTATGACGAAGCATTAGCTCGTGGAGAAGATACTGCTGAACAACTTAAACAAGATTGGCTTGCAAGTAAAGATAAGATTCGTGAAGAATTACCATATATTGAAGGAGAAAAATAATGGCATATTGGACGCTTTTGTTTTTCATAATTGGTGGGATATTTAGGCGCATACTTGGAACACAATTTTATATTGGTAAGTTTAAAATTAGCCGTATTTTTAAACTTATTTTCCTGTGTCTTCTTGTAAGTTTAATGTATAAGATTAAGGGTGTGTTCCCAACAGATTGGAAAACGTTCTTGATGTTTGCATGGGCTTTGGGGTGGTTTGTCAGATACAACAATCATACACATGGCGATTATTGGATATTGGATGACGAGAATCCAGACGAAGGAAGAAGTTGGCTCATAGACAGGATATTAAGATTAATTTTTGGAAAAGGAAAGTATTACAATTTTGCTGGTAATTTTGTTGGTATGTGTCTTGGTTATTTATTTCCTGCCATATTAGCAAGTGTAACAATGAGCAATCATTGGTTTTGGATAGCTGGATTTACGGCTCCTTTTGTATATGCAATATGCGAATTTACATTAAAGTTTACAAAAAGACCAACTGAATTTGCAGAATACTTCCATGGTGCATTGATGATGTCTTTGTTCTTCATAAATGTTTAGGATTGACATTTTAATTAATTTGTGCTATATTACTCTGTAGAAATGGAGACAAATATGCCATTAAAAAAAGGTTCTAGTAAGAAAGTTATTTCAAGTAATATAAGAGAGCTTCGTAAGAGTGGCAGACCTCAGAAACAAGCTATAGCTATAGCGTTATCAAAAGCAAGAAAGAAGAAAAAGAAATGACAATAGAGCCACATAAAGTTATTGAAGATGGAAAGGTTGTTGGTGCTGGTGCTTGCACTATATGGCTACAATACTCACAAGTACTAAATGAAACTTTAACACTGTTTATCTCTATTTGCACAGCCGTTTATGTTGGAAGAAAAGCGTTCAAGGCCACAATGGCTACTATACGTGATATTAAAAAATATTTAAAAAAGAAAAGGAAAAAGAAGTAATGGGAACGAAGCATTTTTCTGATAAGGAACTTTCTTGCAAATGTGGCTGTGGTTTTAAGATTACAGACGCTGTTTTATTAACACAGTTAGAAAATGCTAGATGTATAGCCAATATTCCATTCACGATTACTTCAGGGGCTCGTTGTAAGAAACACAATAAAACTGTGGGTGGTGTAGATAGTTCCGCTCATACGAAAGGTTTGGCTGTTGATATAGCTTTTAAAGATAGCCATAGTTGTTACGTTATATTAGATTCCCTTTATAGAGCTGGCTTTAAGCGTATAGGAATTAACTTCAATAAGAGTTTTGTACATTGTGATGTAGACGAAAGCAAACCGCAGGAAGTATTGTTTAAATACTAAGGAGGATATATGTTAAGGGTTAACTCTGAAAATTACAACGTATACGGCTTTGAAGGAGAAGGTGGATACCTTAGGTTTGATGATGTACCACCAACGTATGGAGAGATAGTATTAAAAGTAAAAGGAAAGGAAACTGTTGAAAAAAGATCTTTAGTATTTGGAGATACATCTTTTGCTTTTGTAGTTACCGATGATGATGTAGATAAAATAGGCGTAGGAAGTTTCCCTTATTATATAACAACCATAGATGAAAATGGAAATAAGAATACGTTGATACCAGATTTGTCTACTGGACTTAAACCAACATTTAATATTGAGGCACAATAATGCAAATTAAAAACGATAATGAATCTTTAAAGCTTTATAGCAATAATCCAATATTAAAAGTTATTGGAGGTTCTGTTATTAAGGGAGAAAAGGGAGATAAGGGTGACACTGGTCCGCAGGGGCCTATTGGTCCACAGGGGCCAAAAGGAGACAAGGGCGATAATGGGGAACGTGGTAAAGACGGTATAGACGGAAAGAATGGATTAGATGGCAAAGGTATCAAGTCTGTAACTTTAGTAGACACAAAAGATAAAGTTAAAACGTATCGTATAGAATACACTGATGGAACATCATTTGATTTTCAAGTAAAAGATGGAGAAGATGGTGCTAATGTCAAAGGTATGTCTGGTGGCGCTGTATTAAAAGGAGCTGAAAAGACATCACGTAAGTCACAAAATTATAACGACAACAGTAAAGAAACATATCCATCGTCTTATGCACTGTCATCTGCCGTTACTCAGTTGAGACACGAAATTGGAGAAGTTACAATACAACTTCGTAGAGTTGATGAACTACCAGAAGAGGGTGAGCCATATATACTGTATTTAGTTCCAGTAGATGATCCAGAAACAAGCAACATATATGATGAATACATTTGGGCAATACAAGATGATGAAACATATGCGTTTGAAAAGATCGGAAGTACAGAGGTAGACTTATCTGGCTATGCAACAGAATCTTGGGTAGAAGGTAAAGGTTATGTAACATCAAGCTCATTATCAAATTATGTTACAACTAATACAACACAAACCATTACAGGGCAAAAGACATTCAAAAGGACTGAAGCAGATTTCCAAGATAGTGTTGCCCGATTTGTTTCAACATACAATTCATCCTCTGCTGGATGGCGTGGCCGTGTTATTATTGGTGCCAAAGACTATACGTTCTTAATTGGAACTTATAACGGTATGGCCGCTATGGGTGGTCATAAGTTTACTGATAGTTCTACTGAAACAGGTGCTTCTTGGAGTGATATATATTTACAACCAGATGGGGATAAAGCTGTTTATTTAGGTGGTAATTCTTGGAGACCTAATTCTGGTTGGTTTAGAGTACAAAATAGTGGAAGTAATACTGGTGGAACTGTTCAGGTAAATATAGGTAGTGCATCTTCAACAAACTGGAAAGATGTTGCCTATAAAGGAGAGAATGTGTCTGACTTTAACTTCACATCAATAAGCGGATATAATTCATCAAGTAACCAGATGTTAACGCACGACACTAATGGAAACTTAAAATGGATAGATATTTAAACAAAGGAGAATACAATGGCTTTAAAACAAAAAGAAACATATAAAGGTTTTGATGTAGAATATTGGGTTATTACTCAGCTTATCTACGATAAACGTGGCAATTGTACAGATATTGTTGTAGATGGATACAAAGATAGACCAACAAGGGATGAAGATTTAAATAACAGCATCCAAGACATTCAAAAAAGATTTACTGTAGATGGGAATATTACTTTAGAGCAAGCATACAATGCTTTAAAGACGCAGGAGTTTGGTGGTTCTGAATATTCTGGCATTGAAGGTAAAATACCATTTGAAAACGCAGAGGATGTTTAATGACAGAACAACCATTTCTTGACGGCTTTCTTAAAGCAGAAGCAGAAGCTAGGGAATCTGTTATAGATTACGACACTTGGTTTAGGCATAAGAGAAACACCGCCTTACGTTGGTTTAAATATTATAAAATGTCCAAAGACCCAAAGAAGAAAGAAGATCTTGCCAGACAATATAATTTTTTAGCTACTATAATAAGACAAAAGGATTAATATGGCTCCAGAAGAAATAAGAGAATATAATAAGATAGTTATAGAAGTATCAGAAAAGATGATTAGACCATGGAAATGGTCAACAATCATATTATCACTATTGTTGGCTGGTATGGTCTGTCTTTATTTCTTTAATCCAGTCGTTATTGATGTTGATCAAACAGCTAATGATTCTGTTAACACATATAGTATAGTGAGGTAATAAATGAGAACTAATTCTTTTAGAGGTAGGGTTAGATCTGGCGGTAGAACAAAGATACGCCAGTCTGGTTTAGGCAGTAAACGTGTTTCCATGTCTGTCCCACGTGGTATGAGAGTTAATATTAAGGTTAAAAAAGGATGAAGCAGTCTTGTAAGACTACAAGATGTTACCTTAAAACTCTGTCTCCTAATAAAGCAGATGTTTATCTTAAATCATTTAATCTACCAGATGTTGACTACAGAGTTATGTATTATCTTTATGTGAAGAAAGTTCCTGATATAATTCAGGTTAAATATATACTTGAATCTGAAGGTATATTTATATCTGAATTTAAAGCTGGAGAGCTACATAGACGTAGCATTGAATGGATTTGCTCTGAACTAAAAACTTAACTAAAACTTTGCTAAAACACCTTCTTTGTTTTGTGCTATCATAATACACAAGCAAGGAACGTTTTGTACTGCTTGTTCCTTGTAAGAACGCTGCAGGTGTGTGTTGCTGTAAAATGCTTTAAGCACACATCTGTGGCAAGCAGAAAAGGAGCACAAATGAATTATCCATATAACTATTACGGGCAACCCATGATGCCACAGATGCAACAACCGATGCCTGTTCAAACTATCCAACCTGTACAGAAAACAGCTCAATTCTACTCAGTAGAAAACGCTGGAGAGTTAGACGGTATAAAACCTACTCTTAATGTATTGTATGTTGGATTCAACAAAAAGAAGAAAGAGATATACGTTAAACAGCTAACGAATGATGGTCTAATATCTGTTGAAACGTATGGGCTTGCTGACGATAAAAAGGAAAAGTCCGAGTTTGAAACGATACTTGAAAAGATAAAAAACATTGAAAGTAAATTAGGAGGAGCAGATGTTTCAAATAACACCGCAAATGGTACAAATGGGAATGCAAATGCTAATGTCGGGTAAGCTCAATAGCGACCCTCGTATGCAACAATTTAATCAATTAATGAACGGGAAAACCTACGAACAACAAAAACAAACACTGTTGAACTATGCACAAAGCAAAGGCTTTGACAGGAATATGGTTGCCCAGTTCTTAAACTCTCACCCATAACCATTTTTCCCAAATGGTGAAAAAGGTGATGATATTCGGCTGAGAAAGCTTGAGGTATTAACTTAAACAAGGAGTATAAAAATGGCTGAAAATGACGGCTTATTTGGAATGGGTGGAGTAGGATTATTGGTTATCCTGTTCTTCCTTATGTCTGGTGGCTTTGGTGGTTGGGGTGCTAATGGTGGCGCTGCAACTTCTGATGAAGTCCAACGTGGGTTTGATGCCCAAAACGATATGGCTAACCAACGTGAAATCTTGAGTGCTGTAACTGCTGGCACAGCTCAATCTGTGGCTGCTACAAACCAAGTGTTCCACGATTTAGTTGGGTATGTCGGTGATAAATATTCTGAATTGGACAGAGATGTGTTAGGCGTTTCTGCTGCGATTCAGCAATCTATTGCTAACGAAAACCAATGTTGCTGCAACACCTTGCGTGCTATTGACAGCGTGAAATATGAAAACGCCCAAAATACAAACAAGATTTTGGAAGCTATGGCACAAAGCAAGATTGAAGCTTTGCAGAGCAAAGTTAGTGCTCTTGAATTGGCTCAAGCAACAGCAGGTATTGTTCGTTACCCAATGGCTTCAACATACAACGCAGGCTACTCTCCATTCTGTAATGGATGTGGATGTGGTGTGTAATTTAATCGGGGTGGGGAAACTCACCCCTGATAATAAGGAGGTATAAATGACTTGTAATTGCTGTGCTAATTTACACAAAACAACAAACTTGACTGCTGCTGGTATATTGTCCGTAACTAATTCAAATAACATCGGGAACTTTGACACGTTCTGCTTGTTACTAACGATTAACCCTGATAGTATTGTCACTACAGCTCCAGTAGCTTATACTGTAACTGTGAATGATACTAACGTTCCTTTGGTGGATATGTGGGGTTATCCTGTTATGACAGACAGACTTCGTACTCGGAAGGTATACAAAGGTCGCTATGTGGTGGTAGGAACGGAAGCTCACGTTACGTTGGTAAATGTTCCATGTGGTGCATCCGACATAACAGCAACAGTTGCTGCAACAACTACGACAGATGAAACGGAAGGTGACTAATGAAGACAGAAGAAAGAATGAAGCTTTATGAAGATTTCCATTCTGGAGTTCGTATGATGATGGACAAGATAGAAAAGATAGCTAAAGAGAAATCATCTTGGACTCTATGTGAAATGGGACAATTAGCTGATATAATGAAGGACTTAGCTATGACTGAAAAGGGAATTGCTAAAGCTCATTATATGTATTCCGATAAATCGGAAGAAGCTTATTAAATTTTTGTATTGACATTTTAATTATAAAAAGCTATCTTATTATTTGGGGTAGCTTTTTATTAAAGGAAAAAGATATGAAGAAAAAAATAAATAAACATAAAAGGAATAAGCTGTTAATTATATTTATATTATTAATTATATTTTGTTTATGTATAAAATATAATACTACCACGGCTATTTGTTCAGCCCTTTTGTAAGATTTTTCAGCTGAACAGAGAAAACAAAGCACACACCCTTCGCAACTCAGCTTTGTTTGTCCCCCGATCTGACCCTATCGGGGGTTTTTATTGTCTTGACATTTCTTTTAAAATGTGATATATTAAGACCATCAACGAAAGGAAGGCCAATGTTAAACAAAATTAGACAATTCTTGTTAGATGAAGACAAGGTTGAAACAATTATTTGGTGGACTGGTTATATTGTTATTGGTTGGGTTTTAGACGTCCTTGCTTGGATTGCTTCTAAAACAAAGACAACAGCAGATGATATAGCTGTAGCTAATGCCAAAGAAAAAGTAAAACAGGCTAAGAAGAAGAAAACGAAATGAATAAGATAAAACTATATATTGCTTATGTAATAGCTTTTATGGTGTTTATTATATCGGTTTTCTTTTATGGAAAACAAAAGGGGAGAGAAGATGTCAACAAAAAATCTGTTAAAAAAGTTCTCAAAGCAAAAGATATTGATGCTTTGTCTTTTAATGAGCTTGTTGACATCTTGTCAAAACGTATACACAAATGAATGTATGTGGTATGTACCTCCAACAGACGAACAGCTTTTGTCTATAGCTTTTGAGCATTCGGAGTTATTTAAGACAGAGGCTTCAAACAAACTAAAGTATGAGGAGATTTGTAAGTGAAGCAGACTCTATTAGAAATGGTACAACGTATTTCTGAGTTTATTGATGGTGAAACAATTAACTCTATTGGTGATACCCGTGAATCTTCGCAGATTGCAAACATTGTTAAGGAAACGTATCAATATTTATTGCAGACAAGAGAAATCAATACACGTGATAATATTGTGCATTTTGATGATGTTGTTCAGGCAGAAGAAAAACCAAACTATCTCAAATATAAAGATACAGTATTTGAAATATTTGATCTTCAATACAAAGATTTAGATAGTGGTAGATACAGCAGAGTACAATATCTTGATCCAGAAGTGTTTTTGCAGAAAGCTTTGTCGTTAGATCCTAATGATGAAAATGTACAACAGGTTGTTGACTACAGCAATATAACATATTATATTCGTAATGATAAACAACCTTCTTATTACACAAGCTTTGATGATATACATATTGCTTTTGACAGCTATAACAGTTCATTAGAAACAACGGTACACGATAACAATGTTATAGCTCAAGGTAGATATATGCCTGAGTTTGCTCTTGAAGATGATTTTGTTCCTAATATGGCTCCGCAACATTTTCCTCTGTTGTTGTCTAAGAGCAAAGAAATTGCTGGAGTAGAATTAAAAGAATATACTAATCCATTAGAATCTGACAGGGCAAACAAGCTTATGATTATTACAAACAAACTTGCCCATAGAGAAATAAAGGAACCAAGAATATGGCATTACAGGAAGAACACAGGTCGCAAATAGTTAAAGACTATTTTCAAGACAAAGAAGGGATAGTTCAAGAACAAACTCCATCAACATTCAAAAGTGGAGAAGAAATGCCAATAGAATTGGTTGGTGGATTGTATCGTGTAAAAGGCGTAGAAGGGTTGTTTACTAATCGTGTATATGCTGAGAGAGCTTATAGAGAATATTTGTATTCAAGAATTGTTCCCGAGCTTGATAAAGAAATAAAACAAGTTAAGAAAAGGGCTAGATTTGGTGTAGCACAAGAAAAAGAAGTTAAACAAGCTGAAGAGAAGAAGAAAGAATGGTTAGAAACACATTAGACATACCAATGCCATCGCAAGGGTTAAATACTGAGTTATCTGACTTAGTAGATGTACCTCAATACACTAAAGATGAATTGAACATGGATATACTTTCTGACGGAAGTAGAGCAAGGCGTCTTGGTCTTGAATATGAACGTGGATTTAAGTTATCTAATATATCTGCTGCAGAATCCATAACAACAGAAGGTGGTCAGATTGTTAATATAAATGGATCTATGTCTTGTTACGAATGGGCTAACTATAAGGGAGATGGTACGTCTATTGTAGTTGTTCAAATTGATGGCAAGCTTTGTTTCTTTAAGGGTATTAATAACGGTGTTTTGTCTGATGAGGAAGAAGATTGGGTAATTGATTTAAAAGAGTACGCTGTAGCAAAAGCGGATGCTCCAACAATGTATGCTTGGACGCACTCTTTAAGCGGTGGTGGTACTGATATTGTGTATACAGATTCAGACACTTTAGATGAAGGTGACGCTGTATATTTAGATACATCCAAAACTCCATACTACAATAACATAACTGTTTCTTCTGGTTCTGGTAGTAGTTATACTTTGTCAGACAGTACAACAATGACAAGAAATTCTACTGAAGATGATAAATATATTTCTACAGACTATAAAGAAACGCCCGTTTCATTCGCTTCTGCTTATGGTACTTTATTCGTATGCTCTCCATATATAGAAGTAATTAAGATTAAATTTAAAGAAACGTATACTTATCCCGTTTCATCTTCTGGTAGCTGTAGTATATCATTGTCTCCGATGGCTTATGGGGGATGGGGAGGATATAACATATGGAATGGTTGTACTGTAACAATTAAAACAGTTAATGAAACGACAACATTTGAACTTATGTCTTATGGAGGATATAACAGCGGATGGAGAAGCACTGCTGCGTTTGTATCTGCATTTAACTCTGTTCCTTCTGCATTAAGGCAGAATTTTACAGTAACTGGTGATGGGTATTTAACATATACATTCTTTGCTCCATCTGGGCAACAATATAATGGTGCGGAAATAACATTGAATTGTGGTGTTTTGAGCACATATAAGAATAGAAACTGGATGGATGGCTGGGGTAATGGAACATATTATGGGCCTGGAACCGATAGGCCAATAGGATCTGTTGATAAACGTCCTGTGGTTGGAGTTATTTCTGGCGGAACAACTCAAAATGTAACTGTTAATGGCTACAGAGAAGTCAAGGTTGTAAGTCCAATGGTTAGAGATACGGCTGGTATTGAAGAACCAGGCTACAAAGGTAATGATTTTACTCCGTCTACATTGACTAACGAACACTTCTACAATCTTCTTAACCAAGGATGGGACGGTACATATCACAGGGTTGATGATGATACTTGTCTGCCGTGGGATAGCGGTTCTCCAGATACAAGCTTAAAGATATATAAGTTTCACAACACACATTCTGTTTATCCATCAAACGCATTGTCTTGGTATGTACTAAAAGATGCCAATGGTGATTACGCTCCATCTGAATTAGCTAATTGTGCTTTAGGAACATCTTTGGCTCCAAGAGGAAAGATGATAGTAAACGCATATTCTATGAACAGAGGTGAGATTTCTGGAGTATCACCTATTGCACCGTCTCCATATGGTGACCATAGGCCAGAAGACATTACATTCTTTGCTGGTCGTTTGTGGTATGCTTTAGATGGACGGGTATTGTATAGCCAAATTATATCAGAGGATACAACTCTTGTAGACAAATGTTATCAAGCTGCAGATCCAACAAGTGAAGATGTGTCTGACCCAATAGATACAGACGGTGGGGTTATGAATATCCAGCACTGTGGAAAGATACTTCGCATCGCTTCTTTAGGTACTGCTTTGTGTGTCTTTGGCGACAAGGGGGCCGTTGCTATATTGCCAGGTAATGCGGTTGGGTTTACTCCAACGTCTTACTATCAACAAGTTATATCTTCTGTTGGAACAGTCTCTAAAAGAGCTGTAATTAGTACTGGAGATGCAATTTACTATTGGAGTGCGCTGGGTATTTACAGAGTTGGATTTAATGAACAAGGGCAACTGACATCTGAAAATATATCTTTTGGTACTATTCATACATTCTTCAAAAACCTTGCACCTGTTTCAATTAATAACTGTGTTGCTAAGCTTAATGCTATTAAAAACGATATACATTTTATGTATCCTACAAATGAAAATGCCCCTAAACAATTAGACGCCGTTTTGAAATATAATATTATAAGCAATACATGGACGCCTAGAAAGATTCCTTTAACAGAACTATCGTCTCCGTTTATTGTTGACGCCATTGAATTAAAAGTTCCTATTAATACCAAACCTAAGGCTATTGTAGAAGTAAATGGAGAAACAGTATACGTCAACTCTTCTGTTGTGGAGATAACAAAAAAGGATGAAGATTATATTGGCTTTGATAGTTTGTCTTATCTTGTAATAGATGGTGATAGTATGCGTGTTACGTTTGCTAACTGTACTAATATTGAACACAAAGACTGGGCTATTGGTGATCTAAAAGGTAATGGTTATGATTATTCAAGTTATCTCATAACGCATCCTATATTGTTTAATGATAAATATATGTATAAACAAGCTCCTTATATTACAACAACATATAAAAGGAGTGAAGAAGGAAATATGTTCCAGTCTGGATGTTTTATGTCTGCTCACTGGGGATGGGCGTTAAGTAACGACTCTTTTGAGTGGGATTCAAAACAACAAACATATCGTCCAAATGAATTTGATAAATATAGGGAGTTCGTAATTACAAAGACAAGAGTACGTGGTACTGGCAAAGCGTTACAATTAAGATTTGAAAATGACGGAAACAAAGACTTCCGTCTATGTGCAATAGGTATAGATGCGAGAGGATTTAAAAAATGAACGAACAAGCAAGCGGAGCAACAAGTGGCGCATTAGGTGGAGCAGCAACAGGGGCAGCAGCTGGAGCAGCTTTTGGAGGAGTAGGAGCTGTTGTTGGAGCAGTTGTTGGTGGCGTAATTGGTGGTGTTGGTGGCTTTATGTCTGGAGGCAAGGCAAAGAAAGCAAGAAAGTATGCGCAGAAAGCAGCCGCTATACAACAGCAAAGAGAACAAGAAGCATATCGTCAAAGCTTATTGGCCCAGATTAGACAAGCTCGTATCTCTAGAGCTTCTAACTTAGCTGCAGCAGTAGCAGCAGGAACAGAAGAAGGCTCTGGAGCTCAAGCCACGTTATCTTCTATCGGTAGTCAGACGGCTAACATAGTTGAATATATGTCTGTAGACAGGGGTAGAGCCGTAGAACAAGCTAACTACCTATCAAGAGCTAAAAAGAATGCTGTTTCTGCTCAACAGATTCAATCTATTACGAATGGCATTCTTGATCTAGGTTCTGGAATATCAAGTGCTTATGCTACAACAGCGAAAGCGAATACGCCACAGCAAACAACTCAACAAACAACTGTGACGGGGGTTAATTATGGACAAATGTATGGTCCATATTATCAGTACAATGAACAATTTGGCCCGAAACTTAATGCTTAATGGAGAAACAAATGGCAGATAAAGATTTTGTTACAACGCAAGAAACAACTTCTAGTGATTATGTTTTACCACAGATGTGTTACATACCATCTAATCAAGTATATACTCCATCAAACGTAACTGATGAACTTCAGTCAGAACTTCCAGAATCTGTTCGCAATATATACAACAGTAAGCTAGACGAATTAAACAATGACGTTGCTAACGCCATTAACTCATATCAAGATGCAGATGAACTGAACCGTATCTTTGACGAGACAGCTAAAGACAATATGAAGAATCAAACTTACTCTACTATTACAGAGCTTGTTGAACGTGGACTACCTTCTTCTATGGCTGTAGAATTATATAAGACACAGCAAGCGTATAACCAAGCATATGGCGCAGGTTTATATGTAGCGTTAGCAGAACAAAGATGCGTTAATCAAGCTAGTGACAATCTTATTATGCAATCTAGTTATCTTGATGCAGAAGATGGGTCTGCTCGTTTGTACGAGTCTATGCAGAATACTATGGCTAATTATCAAGCACTAGATGATATGGTTACCAAAGCAGATGCCCGTAATAACGAAAGAAACATAGCTACAAAGGCAGCGATAGGTGTGTCAGCTATCCTACCATTTGAAGAAAATTGGAACGCTGCTAGACGCTTTAAAAACATAATTAAAAACAGATTGGGAGACGCACCAGAAGTAAAAGCTATAGGTGACAGTTGGAATATGAACAAGGTAGCAGAAGCAGCTAGGAATGGTTTACGTAGAGCTGCTACTGGCTCTATCAATGACTTCAAACAATTGCTTAATGATATAGACCAAGACTTGTTAGAAGACCCTGGGTTAACTCTAGGTGACCGTTCTAACTTCTGGAATCAAGTACGTAACACAACAATAGGATTAAATCGTTTTGCGTTTGGTGCAGAGATAGTTGGATTAGTTCCTATCGTAAAGGCAGGAGCAACTGCTGGTAAAGTGGCAGCAGTCAGCACTGGTAGTCTGGCAAAGGGAGTAGCTAAGAGTGCCTTAGAAACTTCTAAAATCGCTACTAGCTTTGATGCTTTAGCAGGTATTGGAAAGTTAGCTACAAAGCCATTAAGTATGCTTCGTATTGTTGGTAACAAGAAAGCGGCACAGGCTGGATTAGATGGTCTTATGTCTATGTCTGTGGCAGAAAGAACGCTTGATCCAGTAGCTACATCTAACGCTATTAAGAATGCTGGTAGAGAGTGGTTAGAAAATGGTATGCCGTCTGCATTTAGCGCTAATGCTTATAAGACGTCATCTGTCCTGTCTACTCAAAAGATGGATATACTGTCTGATGCTATGCAAGGAATAGAAGATGCTCAAGATGCTTCAAAGGCTATCTCATTAGCAGAAGCTTTAGACGGTGGATTGATTAAAGACATAAAAAAAGAAGTAGAGGGAGAAGTATTACAAAAGTTTGCAAACAACTACTTAAACAAAAAGCTTAATTATAAAGTTAATCTTGAAGATATTAATATGTTATCTAACGACAAAGGGTTTTCTTTATATACTAAGGTTGGTACTGGTAAGAACTACGATAAACCATTTGCTTCTGTTAAGAAAGCAAAAGAATTTGCAGACAAACTTAACTTGAGCAATGGTACATATAAAGGATTTGTAACAGAAAATACAGCAGAAGTAGTTGTAGACAGTACTGGGCCATATGTTAAGATACAGCGTGACTTCTTAGATAGTGACAAGACTGCTGCATTGGGAGATTTAGTTTCTAAAGCTATTAAAGAAAGCGAATTAGCAGGAAAGACAAAGAACAAGGAGTTCTCTAAATCTTTCATTGGACGTTATTTGCTCGGAGCTAATTTAACATCTGACTACGCAAGCCGTGTATTAAACAATTTAAAGCAAGCAGACGAAGGTAGAGTCTTGCGTCTATTTAATCCGTACTTTAAAAAACTTAAATCCGTCAAGAGTAAGAACAATATTGTACTTGATGCTTTAAGAGAAGAGACATCTAAGCAAGGAGCTTACTTTACTACAGCTGCGTTAAAGAAAGCCGGTGTTACGGATGATGTTATTGAAGGATACAAAGCATTAAAGATTATGGATGATGCTTCTTGGCTGTCTAAGATGAAGAGTACATCTGAAGGTATGATGGCTAATGATGTTAAAAATATTTACTTCGGTAAGTCTCGTCTTGGTCTTGGACAGATAGTAGATAGGCCTGACAGAGCATATATTAATATGGTAACAGATGTAGTTGAGGAAGATAATCAGCTTGTTCCAAAGGTAACAAAGATTCCTATGTCTGATATTAAGAGTGCAAATGTTAACTTTGTAAGATTAACACACGCTATAGATGGGGATAACATCGTTGCTATTAATAATGCTTCTTTTAATGCCACGACACCGACAGTAATGGATACTATGTTTGCTTATAAACCAGGGCGTATGTTATTCTCTCAAGGGTCTGGCTTTGTTAAACAGGTTATTCCGACTACAGTTGAGTTAGCCAGCGGAGAAAAGAAAACAATTCCATCTGAAATAAGAACGCTGTTTGCTCATCCAGCTGTTACACAAGTTGAAAAGGCTACCGATACATTAGAAGCTTTTAGGCAAGAAGCCATTAAAGTATCTAAAGGAAAGAGTATGGCTGCTGCACAGAAAGACATACAGAATATTGCTGGTTGGGAAGCGGTAGGAAACTTTGAAGATTTTTATAAGCTAACGCAGGGAGATGATGCTTTAATTAGTTTACACCCAGATGCTAAGCTTGTCTTTAAGAGAGACGGAGAACAGATATTGTTTGAAGGACAAGAGGTAAAGGATTTTAATTTTAAGGGAGCGTCTACGTCACAGTATACGAATAGCGAAAAAGTCCTTCAGAAGAAAATGAGGAGTGATTCTAATATCTTTAATCCTTTCAATTTTGAAGAAGCTCCTCGCCTAAATGCTATGGAAGAAATGACTGTAGCTGCGGAGAATATGGCAAGATATAGTAGTGTGGATGATTACACGAAGTTATATGCTGACAACTTCCAGTCTGCTTTTGATTTGTATTTAGACAAGAACAGATCGCCATTGAATAACTTATTATACTTTAACCCAAGAGAGCATAAGAGTAAGATTCCAGATGATGTAGCTAATCAGATATACAATGCTCAAATGAACTATAGACGTATGATGTCTACCGTTACACCATGGGATGAGATGCTAGAAAGAAGTATGTATAAGATCGCAGATAAATTAGTCCCAGATTTGAAAGATGCTGGGCCAAACAGACTAGCTTTCTACCGTGCATTAGCTGCCGGCAATCCTGTACGTAAAGCAAAAGCTTGGACATTTAACTGGTACCTGTCTGGCTATAATCCTAAACAGCTTTGGACACAAGCTTCTGCTTCGTTCAACGCTATTAATATGCACCCAGTGTCCGGTACATATACAGCCACATATCACTTCCCGATCCTTGCTTATATGAATAGTAATGATAAGAGTGTATTGCGTAAAGCGGTTAAGACTTTTGGTCTAGGTAAAGCTAATGAGTTAGAAGAAGTAGCTAATATAGCTAAGAAGTTAGACGTATACACGCAGGCTTCTCCTGCCGGAGCTTTTGAATTAGGAACAAGAGAAGCTGCTTTGTCTGGTACAAGCTGGTTAGATCCCGCTTCGTTCTATCTTAAAGGGGAATATGCTAACCGTACATTTACAGCTATACAGGCTGCTAAGATGGCGTATGATGAAGGCTTTAGAGCTAGCACTATGACAGCTGCTGACTTTGCTAACCTCGTTGTTAAGCAACAGAACCTATATATGAATATGGGTAGAGCTGGTACATCAGAAATGCAGAGAGGTTTCTATGGTTTCTTGACTCAGTTTAAAGGATACCAGATGAGATTCTTAGAAAGTATGCTTGATGCAGAACTAACAGCTGGCGAGAAGTCAAGATTATTATTAGGTCAGGCAGTATTCGGTGGCTTTAAAGGTATTGTTGGTGGTAAATATGCTCCAAAGATTTACGCTTCTATTACTGGAAACGAGAACGAACATTATACACCAATGGAAGAGATGGCTTACCATGGTCTTGTAGACTACATATCTATGGTAGCAGGTAACAATAAGAGCTTTGGTGCTGCTTGGTCTGTAGGCCTAGGAGATTTATTCTCTATGGCGTTAGACAACAGCTTGGTAGGTATGCCACCAGCTGCTTCTATGTTGGTTAAACCATTTGGTACAGCAGCTTCTATCTACAAAGACTTTGCAGATTACTTGTCTTTAGATGTAGAAGACAGAGACTTCGGGGCTTTCTTAGAAGGAATGAATCAACGTCTTGCTGCAGAGAAACAACTGCCTGGTGGTATGAGCAATATGTTAGCTGCTTATTATTCGCTAAAGACTGGATCTAAACTTTCTTATAATGGACAGCTATCTGTTGGTTCTCAAACGGCTTTAGATAGTCTATGTACGGCATTAGGAATTAAAGATATAACTGACGATCAATACTCTTTAATACTTGCAGAGAAGACACGCTTAGAAGAAGACGAAAAAGAACAAAAGAAAGTAGCACAACAGATGCTTGGTTATGCTCTTAACGCTCCTTCTGATGAAGTTCAACGCATGAGATTGAAACAGATTAGAACATTCATAGGAGCTATGGCTGAAGATAATCCAGATTTAGCCAACAAAATATTCCATATGATCTATTCTCCAGATAATATGCGTGGCGTAAAACAAGAACGTTATATTAAACTTCTTGAAAATATGTTACAAGATGGAGAAAGATATAAAGAAGAATACAGAAAAGCATCAGAAGAAGCTTTTGAACGCCAACAAGAATACAATGATTAAGGAAAGGAAAACAAATGGCAAACGAAACTTTAGAAACAAGAACACTAAGACAAGCTAAGAACGTTAATCTAGGAGCTTTTATGGCTCCAAGCGGTAGCGTTGGTAATGCTACTCCAGATTATGTTAGCAACTACAATCCGTGGGAAGGCGTAGGTGAAGGTCTTGGTCGTGGAATCAAAGGCGTTGCAGACACTTTCAAAGCACAACAAGATCAAGCTGCTAAAGAAGCAGAGAATAAAGCAGAGTCTGATATGTATCTTGAAGTGTATAATATTCAACGCACACCTAGCAATATGATGACTGCAAGCCAAAAAGAAATTGAAATAGATAAGGTTGTAAATAAATATTCTGGCATTGTATCTGTTCCCAAGATTCACGCAGTATTAAATGCTAACGGTGCTCAACCAGAAAAGACTTATACTCGTATGTCTGAACAAAAGGGGAAAGAACAGTTGGTGGCAATGCAAGAAACACAGAATGAAGAGATGGCTAAGCTTGCTATAAGTATGGACCCATCGTTTGCTTCTCAAACTCCTGCTGCACAGATAGAAGCTGGTAAACAAATATCTTCTGTGCAAGCTAGGTTAACAGCTGCTTTTGACCACGCGATAACTCTTGGGGATTCTTTGGATGAACAAACGTTGGCAAGTAGAAGTGGATTATTAGATGAAACAGCTATGTATGCAGCTCAATTATTCCCTAGAGACGCTAGAGTTGCTTTATACTCTGGCAAGTGGACACCAAATGACACAGAAGCTTTTGTTAATAGCTTGTCTATGTCTCTATCTCAGAAGGTTAACCCAGTTACTGGCACAGTCTTAAGCAAACAACAAGCAGACTTCTATGCTAGAAGTGTTGCTGATAGATTGTTAGCACAATCGGATAAAGAAAGACAAGAAGCATTAAAGAAAACTGTAGAATATCAGAACTCTTGGATGGATTTTAAACGCAATCAGATAGGTACTACTGGCTCAGCTGAAGATCAAGCTATATATATTATGTATGGAAAAGATCCAGCAACACTAGAAAAAGCTTATGGTTCTCTTAATGCAAGAAAAACATTAAGGGAAGACCTTGAGTTAATTGGTGCTACAGCTAACGGACATACGCTTATCCCTGGTGGAGTATCTAATATGTCTGTGTCTTTAATGGCTCAGAATAACAATATGCCGTTACAACAGTCTGATGCTCGTGCTGTATTAACGGGTAGACAAGCAAGCCAACCACAGAGTATAGCTTCTAATCAAAACTTATTAGAACAAATTGATTCTTATCAAGATAACTGGCTGCTTACATTGCCGTCTGATTATGCAGATCAAAACATAGACGCATTAAAGCAAGCCATCCCTGCTGATATACAGACAAACATTCAATCTCTTGTCCAAGCTAACTTAGCTCCACAAGAAGGAGAAGGATGGTTGCAACGTGCGTTTAGAGCTATTAATAATGTTGCTGTAGGTACTGGTACTACACAAGACGTAGACGATCCTATGCAAGTAAGAGGTGCTAATGCTAAAGCTATTAATAGTATGCTTAATGACTACGCCAACAAGCTGCGTAGAATTGGTATGTCTGAAAAAGATGTTAAAGATATTGTATCGCAAGGTATCACAATGGCTGGTGTGCCAGATGCTAAAGGCAGTATTCAAAGTATGATTAACTCTACAGCCAATATGGCAGCTAATGGAATGCTTAAAGGAACACCTCTTGAAGGAACGGTAGTTGAAAGTGTATTGGCAAGAGGTTTAAGAGCTGGTATGGAATCCAATCAGAAAGAAGAACCGACTGCTAATGCTAATACGGCAATAGAATCTATTGGAGAGCAACCAAAGACAATAGAAACAGACAATGGTAAAGTCAATATGACTTCTATTTACGATACTAAGCAGTATAAAGACCTAAGAAAGTTTTTGACTGGGGAAGTAAAAGCACAACGTATGACAGCAGAACAGGCAACCAATGAAATGAGTCAGTTCTTGTCTAAAGTTGGAAGCACTATAGCTGATACATTTAATTCTATTGTTGGCGTTAAGAGTGCAGAGGCAGCTGTGCTTCCAGTTGAAAAGCTGACAGAAAACAACACACCAATAGAAACAGTAAATGATTTTGAAATTGTTAGCATGGGAAAGTCCGCAAAAAAGAATAACAATATATTTAACACAAGAGGAAAGAACAAATCTACAGGGTTTGCCTCATTCAAGACCCCACAGGCCGCAATAAAAGAAGCAATATATGATGCTACAACTAAGGTGGAACGGTTTAAGGGAGATGTTATGAAACTTTGTGAACAGTATGCACCAAGATCAGACAATAATTTAACTAGCAGATACTGTGCTGGGTTATTGTATAGGACTCCAGGTGTGTCTGACGCAGACAAACAAACCCTTGAAGCTGTTGCAAAACAAATAAGAGAAGAGAAGAATCCTAAAAAACAAATGCATCTAGACAAACAGAACGAGGGTATAATTCGTCACATAGCTGCTAAGTATACAGATCTGTTCTATAAGAACGGAAGAGTTGTAACAGTTAAGCCAATAGTAGTATGGCAAGCTATGATGGAAACTGGTACTGAATTAAAATAACAATAAAGGGGCTACTTAAAGCCCCTTATTTTTCTTCTCCATAAACAAACTGAAGAATGTCTACTACCATCTGTTGTAATAGATACGCTTCCCATTCATTATCTTTCCTTTCAGATTGTCCAATAGCATCACATATATAAGCTAATGTATGTACACACTCGTGAGCTACCAATCCAGCAGCAACACACCTATCTTGTTTCTTAAGATACTTTAAATCAAAACAAATACATATTACAGGTTCCTTGTCTTTTTCTGTAATTAAACGTGTCATAGCTGCGTTTGAATCAAGATAAGACATATCAATATCATACTTCTTTTTCTTACACAGTCTATTATATCCGTCTGCACAAAAAGAAACAAACACTTCTACTGGTAAAAAACTAAGATTAAATCTAATTAGGTCCATTATTTTACACACCACTTCTCTTTATATCTGTTAATTCGTCCAACAGTAAAACAATCTTTTGCATCGTGTAAATAGTCATTTATTAGCTCACTAGCTTCTTTCAGTTGTTCAGTAATCCTTGACAACTCCTTTTTCAGTTGTTCGGTATTTCCGAACGACTCATCAGTATTACTTACAGGTCGCTTTGACTTCTTCTTCTTTCACTTTCCAAGCTATACGATATGGTTTTCCGTCTTCTCTTCTAAAATACAAATCTCTTTCGTTAGGATTATTGCTAATGGCTTTCATAAATAAAGATAGATGCCCATAAACTTCATTATTTTCATCATCAAGAAAACAACATAGTTTTCCATAATCCTCAGCACCTTTAATTTGTATATCTTTCATCCTTCCTCCTTTATTGTAGAGCTTTCATAATGGAATACATTTGGTCTGGGGTTCTATCCTTTGATACAAAATGTCTATCCTCTAAAGGTAGAAAATCTGGATAAGTAATTTCTCCATCTCTATAAAATCTAAAATGATTAAATACAATAACTTCGTATGTTAAATCGCCAACAATCCCCTTGATTATTTCAGCCCCCATTTTTTTAGCTTCTTCTTTTAGTTCTTCCCAAGTCATAACTACCTCCTGTTTATTTTTATACCGTCAAGTATATCTTCTTTAAGACAGTGTATATCTGCATTAAACAATGACGTATCTTTTGACAACCAAAGTATTACTTTGACTGTAAAGAATATAGCTAAACGTTCTCTCCAAGTAAATCCTGTATTGTCAATGATGTTTAGTTTTTGTAACGATTGTTTAATTTGTTCAACGTCTTCTTTTTCTAATTCTGTTTTCATTATTTAACCCTTTCTTTTTTATTAGTTTCAAATACCTGAACAGTTTTAATCTCGTACAAATCTTTAGGATGAGTCAGGCTCTCATTCCACGTCACTAATTTCTTAGCTTTGTCGTAGCTGTCAAAGCTTTTTATAAACTTACCCTTAAAATAAAAATCATATCTTAACATATACACCCTTTCACTTTTTTATAAGTATTTATAATTCTTAATAAAGTATATCAACCAACCAATAATCAGCGGCATAAACACAAACCACCAAGACCAATCTATTTGATTAGTTAACTTTAACCCTAAAAATAATACAAATAATAATATATCTAACATTTTATTTTTTTCCTTTCATTTAATAATCCATAACGAGCAATAAGCAAAGCTTCTGCTCTACCATCCTTACTAGCAGTAAGGTGCTTAGCACATTCAGGGAACAGCTCTTTAGCTAAAGCTATTGACCTATGTTTGTATGCTGTTTTATTCTCTCCTTCTATACGTTTCAACCCTAAAGCTTTCTTCCATACAGTTGGAGAGACTAGTTCTACATTACCTAAGCACTCTGATAATAGCTCTGCCTTGCCTACGTTCTTTCCAAATGTAAACGAAGCTACAGTAGATTGTCTAGGTAATGCGTGAACATCTTCAAGATAAGTTTTGTCTGGTTTGTATCTGTTGTTTCTGATAATATCTACAAACGTCTGATTGTCCTTAGGCATATCAGCTACCATAAACACATTAAGATCTGAGTCTATAATTGCTATAGCACCATTAGCGCCAGGATCAATACCACATACTATCATCTAGGCCTCCATGTCACAGATGTCAACAAACTCATCTCTATGCGACAAGACAAGAGACTTGAGGAAGTGTTTAATAATATACTCATCATCAAGATTCAACAAGTTCATTATGTCTTCAACTGTATATACATCACAGACGGCATTTATAAACGATTCGTTCCCCATAGTCTCCCTCCTCGTCTCTTATTGTTTGTTTAACTCGGCAGATTCTTCTTGGAAGACAGCTTTAGTTTTAGGATACTTATCAAAGAATCCCTCTTGTGCTTTAGCTCTAGCTTCTTCTTCCATCTGTTGATGAATCTTATCTTGTTTAGCAGCCAAGTTGTTAGCCTTTTGTTTAATACGGCCTGGAGTTTGTTTAACTTCAATAATTACACAGAAGTTTCCACCCATGGATAATCCAATTTTAGTATGCGTATCTTCTTGTTGAAGATATACAATGTTTTTAGGATTTAAATTAACAACACCACCATTAGTTCCTGTTAACGTAATGTTCCCAAACCCAAATACATCTTTAATTTTCATAGTTTAATTTCCTTTACATTAGGGACTTTCTTCACAACAGTTAAGTACTCAGTCCCAGTTGAATACTTAAAAGCTCTGGCATTAGGCCAGCATTTCTTTAAGTGAGCACAATACTTACAACAAGTAGGCACTGACATATTCCCAGAATTACCAAATGGTATAGGTTGTTCACACGGAGTTAATGGCATATCCTTTCTGCTCATCACCTGTTTAGAACAAGCTATTACCGCCTTAGCATTCGGTAAATCCCATTCTGGATCTGGTAAGTACTCGCAGATTTCTCCTGACTCTTTATTAAGTGCAATGAAACCAGGGTGAGCAGACTTGAAATGAGTATTATAGCCAGCAAGTTGAGCACAATATCCAAAAGGATCGTTTTCAGGAAGCGTACCTTCTTTGAACTTTTTAAATGCGTGTGATGAACAGCTTTTGACATCTCTTAATTCTCCATCTAATAATAAATCAATACTACCAGGAACTCCATTGACTTCAACTTTAGCTTGAGTCTTAGTAACCTTATGTCCCGTTTGCTGCAATAACCATATAACAAGCTGTTCTATGATGTCGCCATAAAGGAACTTAAGTCTAGCTTGTCCATCTGGTTTCTGTGGATACTTAATGTCCATCCATAAGCGTCTAGCAGGTTTGCCAATAGAAGACATAGACAACGATGGCTTACGATAGTGCTGTAGCTTTTCAGTAACTACAGCAGCTATCATATTAGCTAACCGTTTAGCATCCTTGTCAGATACCTTAGGATACTTCTCTAAGTAAGTATATATATCTTTAACTACATTCTTCTTTTTCATTTGGCCCTTTCAGAGGAGCTTAGAACGGAGATTCTTCTGTCCCTACTGATTCTACAACAGCAGCATAACCATCGTCTTCAAATCCACCGACTCCGCCAGCTACGTATTCTTTTAGTTCATTTACCTTAATGGCATCTAAGCCAATGAAGTCTCCGAACTTTGTGTTGTAACTGTAGACTCTGATTGTTGCAATAGTTCCATTACCAATCTTAGATACTTGTTCTTGCGGCATAACGATTTGGTTACGGTCAAGAATCTTAATTGGATTGTGTCCGTCTTTTGGTTTGGCTTTAAAGCGGAACTCATAACGACCATCCACTTCCTTAACGTTTTGTTTAGGACTGTGTGGAAGAGCCATTAAAGCTTCCTTCTGGTCGTAGTCCATAGATACAACTACTTCATACTTATAAGAAGGATATTGTCCTTTGTCATTAACCTTATCTAAGAAGGCCCATTTAAGTTGGACATTATTAATTTGCTTAAAGATTGTTTGTCTTGTCATTTTGTTTTTCTTTCTGTTAATTGTTGTGCCACTATTGGCTATTATCTTGACATCAACCCTTATAGCACAAAATGCTTTAAATGTCAAGATATTTTTTTTTACGATGCTTACTGCACCGTTTAAGAACGAATAAGCAAAAGTTACTTACTCGCTATCCTCTGTAAAGACTGCGTGTTCAATATCCATAGCAACCTCTTTAGGGATCTCGTCTAAGCGTGTAGTCTTTCTGTCGTACATAAGGCCACAAGCTAATCCTTTTTCTCCAAAGTCTCTGTTCTTTAAGACTCTGACTTTAGTTAAGTTCTGTATCTTTTCTACATCAGACTGTCCGTTACGTTCAAATGCAATAACGACATCAGATAATTGTTTGACTGATGATGAGTCTTTAATATCATCTAGTCTAACCTCTGCACCTGATTCGTGGTCCACATTAGACTGTGATTTACGGAGGTGGATTGCAGCTATTACTGTGATACCCAAGCCTACACACAGCTGATGTACATCTTTACATAGTCTATTTAAATCCATACGAACATTGTCAGATGAGTCTACTAAGATAGACAGGTGATCTAAGAATATAATCTTACAGTTCTTAGCCATAGCCATATACCTAATCTTATTAACAATGTAATCTGGTGTCATATTTTCTTTAGGTTCAAACATTTCAATACGACCATCAAACAAAACCTCTTTAAAGTAACCTGTCAGTTCTTCTTTAGTCTTGCTGTCCCATATTTCTGTTCGCTTTAGGTTTTCACCTGCAGCTAAAGACATCATAGATACAATAGTTTCTTCAATAGATTCTTCCATAAAGAAACAGCCTACCTTAATGTCTCTGTTCTTACGTAACAAATCAAGCATCCAAGCTCTCATAAACGAACTCTTACCTTGTCCGCTACCTGCAGTCAAGACAACTAATTGTCCTGCTCTAGTACCCTGTATAAGCTCATTAAGACCAGACCAAGGAGTAGGTATATAGTCGTGAGACTCTCTGTATGTTAAGACTCTTTCTAATGTAGAGTTGATATTAACTACATCTTCAGGCCTTTGATCTTCTGCTTGCCACCACAATTTCTTAAACTCTTCTACCTTACCTAGCTTTAAGAAATCATTAGCATCCTTAGGACTCTCTGGCATCTTAACAACTCTTACCTTTCCAGGTGGTAGTACCTCAGCTATCTTATGTGAACATTCTCTTCCAGGTGCATCGCCATCTACACAGACAATGATATTTTCAAAGCTATCTAACCATTCATAAGCATCCTTTACTGCTTTTAAATCCTTGCTACCGTTCTTTAATGATACATATGCACCAGTACCGCTAAACATTTGATAGCAGGCCATACAATCACATTCTCCTTCGCATACTGTAACATACTTACCACCCTTAGGGAAGGCATTCATACCAAATAGTACACTATCTTTAGCATTACCAGTCCAAGAGAATGACTTACCATTAACTATTCTTTTCTTGTATGCTATAAGATTGCCGTCCTTATCGTAGTAAGGATAGAAGTGTTCTGTTACTCCTTGATTATTTAATGTTACTTTAACCCCAAACTTTTTACACGTATCAAGAGATATACCTCTGTCTGGTATACCATACTGTTGCCCAGGTAATGTTACTGTCTCTGGCATAAATCTACTCCTTTCTCTTTGCTGATACATTTTATATTGTTCTAGTTCTTCTTTGTCTATTTGCCACGTCCTATTACAGCCAAAGCAATATGCGTGTCCATCATCATATATGCCCACGTTATCTTTGCTATGGCAGTATGGACAGGGTTCGTGACGAATAAACTTACTCTCTTCTCTGTCCATAATACCTCCTATGATATTATTTGTTGCGTTATTTTAACTAACGACTCTCTTAGTGTTGATATGTTTTCAAGTATCTTAACAACCTCTCTTAAACATTCAACAGTATAGTTAAGTTCAATAAGCTTTTCTTGTTTACCTTGAGTCAGCTTATCACTAAACTTTTCTAAGAAAGCTATCTGTTTATTTACTGCTTTGATTTGTTCTTCTGTTGTCATATTAAGTCTCCAAGAACTTAACCCAAGACAATACATTACCACAAGTTACAGTCCATTTACTTTCTTCTTTGTCTCCGTTGAAAGCAATAATGACCGGCATCTCGTCAATGTTATGGGCATCAGCTTCTTCAGGGTGCTTATCTAAATCAACCACTTCAAACTCAATGCCGTTATCTTCAAGTTGTTTCTTGACAAACCTACATTCAGAACACCATTCAGTAGAATAAACTTTTAATTTATATTTCATATGACCCCCTTATTTTTCAAAACAATTACAGCTACACCGTCCTGTTTCTTGTATTTCCCTATAGCATTTAGCTGATATACACCCTCTATCTATATCGTGTTTATGACATGGACAGACAGTAATATCTAGCCCTAGTTTACAGCGTGCTTTAGCTACAGCAAACAGGTTCTGATTAACCAAGACATTGCGTTCATTAGCTTTGATTATCATAGCTTCAGCCATGTCTCTTTCTTCTTCTGTTAAGTCTTCATAATTAGTCATCGTCCCTCCTTATTTCTTTAAGACAGTCATCACAAATCCAAACTTCTTCATACGACCCAATAGGGTATACATCACCACCATCTACATCAAACTCTTCACAACACACACAACACTTAACCATAACTGGATCGTCTACTTCTGGTCCTACCACAACGTGAAACATATTTACCTCCTAGTCTAATAACATTTTAACAAAAATAATTAACAAAATTATAATAACAATCGTTGTCATATTATTCCTCCGTATCTATTTCACACCCACAAGCTGCATAGCCACAGATGTCTATCCAACTATCTTGAGTTGATGTCCCACTCATTAACCTGGCTACCTTTAACAGCATCATCATAATTGCTACGTCTTTAGCAGTAAGATAATCAAGACGTTCTTCATTGCGTCCAGATAAGTATGTAGTCCACATCTCAGCTATACGATTAAAGTTGTGTTCAGGAGTACCATAAGACTGTTGTCTGTCTCCGTTCACTATTTTGTTTGCTACATCCAAACATTCAGATCTCTTCATTTTTGTTCTCCTTTTCATATTGTTTAATGTCATTAATAAGTTGTTCTCCTTTTTCAGTTACATAATAAATAGCGTCAGTAGTTCTGCTGCTAGCATAGATAAAGCCCTCCCTCTTCATAGGACAAAGGAATAGTCTAGCACCATTGCCAAGACGTTCTCCAATTAAAACAGAGTCATTAGCTCCGTTCTTAATGGCAGACAAAACAGCGGCCCACTTGATGTATTTATTAAGTGTTTGTTTTAATATCTTTTTACCATTAAGGTAAAACTCTTCTCTTTTTGCTGGCATTTTTCATCTCCCCTATTGAATCATACAACTTAGTTGCTTCGTGATACACTCTAGCTATATCATATTTCTTAATCTTTGTCAAGTATAAACAGAATAAAGTTGGTGTAATTGTGTATACATCTTCTTTACCTGTAGTAAAATACTTAATCAACCCTCTTTTATTTAAAAAACGAACAGACTTCCAGTCATTATTACTAATGATATGTGTAGTCCACGATCCATCAAACTCATTACACTTTCCTACTATAACTTCAAGTAAGAGAATGTCGTGGTTTAATTCCCCAGCTTTTTTAAAGATACTAAACATAATCTAACTCCTGTTGTAACATATCGTTTAACTGACGAGACAAGAACTCTTTTACTTCTATGTCTGTTGTGTATTTATCAACAACTTTCTTAATGAATTCTCCCTTGCACCAGTCATATTGGTCGTCTATAAAGTCGCTATATTCATATCTTACACCAGCTATAGATATGAAAGCAGAAATAGGACAGTCCCATAATTCGTGGTCAATTAAGTGACGATGGTTCTTTAATGTTTCTGCACGACATAAGACGTAAGCGAAGTCCCCCTGACAATAACCACTTGAACCATACAAAGCATAGTTCTTATCTAAATGATAGTAGTGTTGGAACTCGTTGCTTTCTGTAATCCGTGGCAAGTACTTAATATCTATACTCTTAAGCTCGTCATATAATTCTTTTGTTGTAAACGATTGTGTATCATAACAGTAATCTGAATACTCATTAAGAATATCAACCATAACCTGCTTAGGTATTGGCCCGTGCTTGCCCGTCTTAAATACACCTACATCACTCAGCTTGTCAGGCGTGCTATCTTTAAAGTCATAGCGTCTAATACACAATGCTCTTGTGCCCCTACGATTCCATAACGTCTCATACGTTTCTTGATATATTGAATGAGCAAAGCAAGTATCATAGCAGGCATCAACCTCAATGTTAATGCCCGTGCTACTGCAGTCAAAGTTATTCTTATACATTTTATTTTCCTTTCACTTCATATCCAGTTAATTGTTTAACTTCCTTTGGTGTTATTACCCGACAATGTTTGTATGCTGAACCTAATTCTTTTTGATACGCATATACGTGTTCATCTTTGTCCCAAATTGCTTCAAGTAACCCAAAGTTATTAGAATCTTCTGCTTCATCCCAGAACTTACATACTTTTCCGATGTCTTCTTTTGTAGCTTCAACAACTTGTTTATCTACCAAGATATACTTGTCACTGTTCGTGATACCCAAGTAATCATTAACAAATATTGTGTCGTGCTCAAACGAACAGAGAACTCCATTGACAAACTTAAATGTTTTGTCGCTATCGTCCATATAAATAATTGTATTTGTATCTTTAAGAGCTGTTACTTCTTCAACAGTAGTAAGATACTTTTTCTCTTTATCAACGAGTTCGTCTTTAACCTCAATAACTTTAACATCTTCAGTGGGATTAACTTGATTAAAAGCTTCTAAGATTTTGTTCCGCATACGAGTAGACATCTGATAGTCTCCATTCATAGCGTGAGCAATGTGCCCATAGCTGTATCCAGTTAAATCAGCCAAGTCTTTGTATGTTAAGTTAAGTTTCTTCATTTTATTAATGAGTTTTTTCTTTTTGTAAAACATATTTTTCTCCTTTACCAAATGTTTCTATAATACAAACGAGCTTCATCCTCATTGAAGAAGCTCTTACTTAGACCCATACTATCTTCTGAGTCTTCTATTTTGTCACACTTATCTCTAACTGTGACTCCATACATCCAACTACCCATAAAGAATCCTTTAGCTAGCTCTACGTAATAGTTAGGTGTAGTCTTGTAAGCGATAGCATCAGGTGTTACAAAGTTAGGACAACCACTGTAAAACCTACGTGCTTCGCTAGCATCATATTTATTAGTCGTCATAATGACCTCCTTTATCTTGTTCTCTTTTGATTTCATTAGCTTGTTCAATAGCTTCACAATATACATCGTTAATCAAGTCATACATTTCTTCCAGTTCTGTAGCACATTCAACAAGCTCTGCTTTCCTTGCTAACTTAGCGGTCTTTTCAAGACTAACTAACAGGTTGTAATACTTTTTCAAGTCCATGTTAAACCTCCTTATTGTGGATATAAAATAATATAATCCCCATGCATATCTTCTTTATTCATAGTGTATATGAAGTTAGCAGGGTCTACAACGGTTCCTTTTTCTTTGTCAAAGTTACCAGCCCCATAACCTATATCTAATGGACTATAAGAATTACCATCGTCATCACTAGACAACAAGACTATAGCATCTTGCGGTAACTTTTTCAACAAGCTAATTAGTTCTTTTACTTTCATACTATACTCCTTTCAATTAAAGTTCTGCATCAAACGTGCAGTCTCCATTTTCTTCTACGCACTTTAAAATCTTTTCACCAAGACCTAAGTCTGCGTATTCAGACAACAGATAGTTACGTTTTTCTTCGTCTACACCCAGGTATTCCTGTAGCTCTTCAAATGTATAGGTTCCCTTACCGTCAAAGAACTTATCAAGAAGTTCCTTATACTTACCCAAGTTCTTTTTAATATGTTCTAGTTCGTCCTTAATATCTTGCAAGTTATCTGTATCAAAGTAATAAGTTACGTAGCAAGGTTCAGTTCCTTGAACCCCAAACCTATCTGCTGCTGTGCTAGACTGCACACCAAACCAGAACTTACCTTCAATGTCACCGCTATAATAACGTCCCATTTTAATATCCTTTCACTTGTTTGTAATTGATTTCTTCTAACCAATACCGTTTATACTTAACAGGTTTACCATAGATGTTATGAGTATACACCCACTTACTAGCTATGTTAAAACCTTTCTCTCTTAAGTTCCTAATAACCCCCTGTAAATCTAAGATATACAAGTCGCTAAAGGACTCTGCTGTAGAAATATACTTATGTTCTTTCCACCAGCGTAACACACAGTCTTGCTGTGTAATTCTATCTTCTCTCATATTATTCTCCTTTCAATTCATTATTTATTTCCCACATAAGCTCATCCATGTCGTCATAGGTTCCACGCCCAACATAAGACTCTGGGTTTTCTGTCATAAGAGTAACCTTTTCTAGCTGTTCCTCTAATTCTTGTAGAGTATGATACTGTTCTTTAGTATAGTTCTTATTATGAGACAACAACCAATGAACTTTATCCATTACACTAGGTTTTGTTTCTTCCATCTTATTCTCCTTCCACCATTCTATTATAAATTGAACAAGCTATAAGATAGCAACCAACAGTAGGAGCAACAACTGCTGCTGCTATACTTATAAAAAATAACAAACCGCTAAGTCTCATAATTATACTCCTTCCATTTGAATATAGTTATTCCAACAAGTTTTATTCTTGTCTTCTTCTGCTGACATCATATCCTGATAGACTTCACGTAAGTTTTCTAACAAGAAACAATGACAACCTACACGTAAGAACTTATCTGTAGCATCATATTCCCTAATTTCATAAGGACCACAATGCTTACCGATAACAAAAGAAACATCTTTCCCCTCGTCAATAGCTTTTAAGAACAGACCTAACAGTTTCTTAACGTGTCCTTCCTTGTCGTCCACTATACAATGCTGACTAGTTCTCAACACTTTGTCATCATTAAAGTATCCAAGAATATCTGGCAGACTTGTCCAGCTATCATCCTGCCCGTATCTATGAATACGTCTAAGAAAGTCTACGTTACACTCTGTGTTGTTTCTTTGATACGAATAGCAGTTGTCCCACTTTTGTGCTGAATAATCATATCGTCTATAGAACAGTAATCCAGGTATATATCTCTGTGCTACTGTGCCGAACTCGGGATGATGCTCCTTCATCCATTCAACAGGAATATAAATAACATCTCTATTTAGACATTGTTTAAAGTTAGTAGGTGTCCCAAGATAATTAGGGTCATACTCTTTACAGATGGCTTCAGTAGCATCAACTTTCCTCTGATATTCCTCTCTTTCCTTACGTCTACGTTCCTCACGCAGTTCTTCCATTCGTTTATTCTTAGCTGCGATTTGATCTTGATAATCGTTAGCCAACTGCTCAGCACATTTAAATGTAGTAGTCTTTAAATACTTACAGTTCTTACCATAGAACTCCACTAAGTTTAAGAGTGAATCAACACACTTGATAAAGTATTGCTTATCATCTTTGCGTGTAGCTGGATGTTTGCTGTGTTCTTTATAGCTTTCTGTTAATCTATCCCAAGCTTCGTCTATCGTAAAGTCATACACTTCTAACCGTTTATAATGATCAAAAGCTCTGCGTAATTCCCACAAGCTATTGCTAGTTGTGTTAGAATATCTATGCCCAGTATATAATAAGATTTCTTTTTTCTTATCAAATATAGCTACCTTAGTTGAATAAGACCACACATCCCAACCTTCAACATGGGAATTAGCAGATCTAATATACTCCCCCTCATAGTCAGCTGATGCTGCATAGTGATACATATCACACCGTTTACTAAAAAATGTTTTAGTCATTTTATTTTTCCTTTCTATGACCCCCATTTATTATGTTATATACTCCAAAGATAGGTAGGGTGTCAAGTTAAAACCTATCTAGGAAGCGTTTAAACACACCGTAGAACGATTTCTATAGTATGTCGGCTACACCTGTAGCCTAGAATAAAAGAAACGCTCTCTACGGGCTTTAAAATAAGCTCGCTTGTTTCTCTTATTTTAATTCTCTTTTTTACTTAAGACTAATAGACAGTAAATTATAATATAATATACTTACGTATATAACATACTACGTATGTAATATATATAATATATAATATACTACTATTACCCTCTTTTAACTACTGTTAAGTTGTTAAATTATTTTTAACTACTGTTAAATCATTAAACAGTTTATCTCTTAGCTTACATAAGTTAAACAGAAACATAAAGTTATGAAAGCTAATCTCTACTACTTCATAACTTCTATTATATTTTTCTAATAAGCTACCTTTAGCCCCACTAAACAATAGCTTATACTGTCTTTTATTTATGTATACAGAAGTATATCTTTTACCACCTATATACTCCTTCCACTTAAACTCTATATCACATCTATCTACTAACAGTAAATCTGTTATTCTTTTAGTAATAGCTGATGTATCACGTGTCATTATTCTAAACTCCTTAATAAATCGTTAATAAATAAATTAACTGTTTGTTTATCATTATTATCTTTTAATAACAGCAGTAAACAGTTTACTAAACAGTCCCCATATAGTTTATTATTATTTACTCTACTATCTTCTAATAAACTAATTAAAACTTCTTCATCATTTTTATATTTCTTTTTAAGCTTCCATATTAAAACTCTTTTAATATCTTCTATACACATTGTATACCCCCTTTATAAAGTTATAAAAAAGCTAGCCATAAATAGACTAGCAGTAAATAATAAAAAAAGCAATAGCTAATTGCTACTGCTTTCTAAATAAATTATAAATAAAATAAACTAGTTATAAATCGTTATACCTCCTATTTTTAAAGGCTTTTCTAATGGACTAGGAACCCCCATTTTACAACGGACTTCTAATAAATCTGTATCAGAAGAAGCCCAGTGTTTATGCCAATGGTAAAATGGGCTTTGCTTTGCTTTTCTTCTTTGATGAAGTTGCTTTACTCTCTCTTTCTTTTCTTTTATTTCATAATAAAAAATACTTCTAGCTCTCATTTTATACCTCCTTTGATGAGTATTTTATAAATACAAGTAGCTCATAAATAAATAATAAACCGCATATAAAGTTTAGCATTATAACCCCCTTTAAACTATGTTAAAAAGATTTTTTAAATTAAAAAAACAAAATAAAAACACTCTACATAAAGTAGATTTTATTTTATTTTCAAGTGTTAATACGGGTTATAAAAAGTCATTATAAAGAAAAGTGTTAATCTAATTATTAACGGCTTTTTTTATTTTGTTTATTTTTGTTTTTTGTTTAAAGATTTTATCTTTTCTTTACACTGAAAAATAACAGCTTGTAAAATATCTTTATCAAGTTTATCCAATGTAAAGGGAAGTTTTACTTTTAACAATTTTTCTTTTTCAATTTCACTATTTTCTTTTTCAATTTCCTTTACTTTTTCTTTATATGTTAAGAAGTCAATTATATTCTTTTTTTCATAGTCTATAAACAATTTCTGTTTATTTACTGAAAAAATATAGTCTATGTCGCAAAAATCAAAATAGTCTACAATTTCTTTTTTAATTACGGAAGGAGTAGCCCAACCCTTTACTTTATCATAAGAAAAGAGCAAGCGTAAAAAGCCCCCTTTATCTTTTTCTTCTTCATATAGTGAAAAAGCAATTTTTAAAAGTTTATCAATGGTATTATTTTTATTTTCTACCTTTAAAAAGTTTTTACAAGACGTAAAATCTTGAAGAGCTTTTTCAATAGTAGCAAGTTTATCATTTATTTTTTTATCAGTCATTTTTGTATCTCCTTTATTTATAAAGTATATTATAAAAAGAAAAACTTTATAATGACTATTTATAACCAGTATTAACTATGTATAACAACTTTTTTATTCACTTCTAATAAAAACAGCTAAAAACGCTTTTTATTTTGAAGTCATTTTTTATTTAGCATATTTTATTTTAATTGTAAATAACTTTTTTTATTTTTTTTAAACTATTTTTAATTTTTACAATATATAGTAGCTAAAAGATAATTAATAACAAGATATAGTAGCTAAAAGTTAATAGTTAATTAATGGAAGATTATCTTTTAATTATTTTTAATTGTTTTTTAATGGTAAGTTAGAAGTTATTTAATGTTTTATTATTAAAAGTTATCTAACAATTATTTAATTGTAAATTAAAAGTAATTAAAAGAAAAATAAAAAGAAAATATATAAAAGAAAAAGAAAAAGATTTTTTAGGATACAAAAAAAGAAAAAGTAAAAAGTAAAATGATTTTTAGGAAATGATTTTTTAGCAATAGTCTTTTATGGGGTAAGAGGGGGTTGGGGCTTAAATCCTTTGAAGTTCTTGCGACAAAAAAATTTCTAGCAGAAATTACAGCTTTTTGGAAAGGCATTGACTTTTCTACTGATTTATGATATAGTAGACAGTAACAAAGGGTTACTAGAAAGGAAATAAATGGGACAACAGAGAGGACTGACTAGCTTATTGAAAGATATACCTAATGGGTTATCTGATGCTATGTATACAACAGATGAGCTGCATAAGTTGTATATAATGTTTTTTAATGATCCTACTGAGGTAGAATTTGTAGACAAATGTTTAGAGGGGGACTTTTGTTGGTGGGAAAGATGCAAGAAGGCTAACTTGTTTAAGCAGACATATGCTGAATGGAGGTCTGAAGCTAGACAAAGATACTTGCATAGTAACGTAAAGGAGATAGCCTGCATAGCTGCCGATGAGAAGAACAAGGCTAGATTTGCTGCACTAAAGTATTTATGTGATACTGGGTTTGTAGACGGGGAAGAAAAGAGGAAAGCAGGAAGACCCAGTAAGGAAGAAGTGGCTGGAGCTAAGGAACAGTTATTAAGGGAAGACAAAGAACTGAGTGATGTCTTTGATAGAATAGGGATGTCTGTTGTACAATGAGCAAAGAAGAAACTAGCGTACTTGAAGATATACGTGAAGCCTGTAAGAAGGACTTAGTGACATACATTAAAGCAGTGTGCCCGTATGCTGTAATGGCTAAGGTACACGAAGACTTCTGTATGTTTCTAACGAAAAAAGATGGATGCAGATACAGATTAGGTTTATTACCACGTGCTCATAGAAAGAGTTTTATTATGGCACGTCTTGTTAACTGGTTGATTATAAATAATCCTGCCGTAAGTATTTTATACTTGTCTGCTACATCTGACTTAGCCGAAAGCCAATTACGTGATATTAAACAAGTAATGGAAAGTCCGTTGCATATGCGTTTGTTTCCTACACTGATTGAAAAAGAAGAAGGAAAGCGTAACAAGTGGACTACTACTGAGATATGCGTAGACAGTCCTATACGTGTAAAAGAGGGTATACGTGATAGCACCGTTAAGACTGGTGGTTTAACTACGACTACGACTGGTGCCCATGCTGATGTTATTATTCTTGATGACTTAGTAGAACCTAACAACAACAATCCTAGTGGGCGTAAGTTAGTAAGTGAACGTTATAGTCAGTTACAGTCAATTCTTAACCCTGGCGGAATGATATTCTGTGTCGGTACTAGATACGACCCGAATGATTTGTATTCTGATTTGCTGGCCACTGAAGAAGAAGTATACAACAAAGACGGAGAGTTTATTGGTACTAAGCAACAATGGGAAGTGTTCCAGAGAGTAGTAGAAGAAAACGGAGAGTTCTTGTGGCCCAGGACAAAGAGAAGTGATGGCAAGTACTTTGGTTTTGATGCACAACAGTTAGCTAGAATTAAGGCTGGGTATACGGACAAGTCTCAGTTCTATGCTCAGTACTATAACGATCCTAACCGTGGTGGTAATAAAGGTTACAATGAAGAAGTGTTCCAGTATTATGATAAAGGAAAACTAACGGAGCAACACGGCACTTGGTTTATGAATGGCCAGAAGCTTTATGTCTATGCTGCTATGGACTTTGCCTATTCGTTAGGAGAGAAGTCAGATAGCACAGTCATTGCAGTAGTTGGAATTGATTCTATGAAGAATAGATACATACTTGACTTAGATAGATTTAAGACCGACAAGATTCTTGAGTATGTAACGCATATCATTAACGCTAAGAACAAATGGAATATGAAGAAGCTTAGGGCAGAGGTAACGGCAGCTCAGTCTGTTATCGTTAAGCAGATTAAAGAAATCTTATCTGACAGAGGCATTAGTCTTCCTATTGAAGAGAATAGGCCGATGAAGGACAAAGATGAACGAATCAATAGCGTGTTGCAACCGCTGTATGAGGATAGGCGCATATGGCATTACAAAGGTGGCAACTGCGAGCTATTAGAATATGAATTAAAGAATCAACATCCAGAACACGATGATATTAAGAATGCGGTGTCAGATGCTATAGAGATAGCCGTACCGCCTCTTAGCACAACATATGTAAACAGAACAATAAGGACACCAGTGAGTGTCGGAAGATTTGGTGGAACATAAAGGAGGAATTATGCCAAACAACGTAGAACTACATTTAGATAAGGATAACTTAGCTTCTGATATTGCTAACAAGTTTCAGGCTTGGGAGTCTTCAAAGCAACAGTGGTACGATGAATACCGTGAAGTTTTGCAGTATGTCTTTTCTACTGATACTAAGAAGATTATGACTCAGAAGCACGACTTTAATAACGTTACACACATACCAAAACTTACACAGATTGCAGATGTGTTGAGGACTTACTATCTTGAAAGTATCTTTAGCCTTAAAGAACCGATTGAATTTGATAACTATAATTCCTCTGCTGACGAATTAGAAAAGAAACAAGCGATACACAAGTTTACAAACAAGATTTTGATTGAACGTACAAACTTCAAACCAGCGATAAGGCAATTAGTGGATGATTATATTTATGCAGGTAATGCTTTTGTTACGCCAGTGTGGGACGAAGACTTTGTTAAGAACAAAGAAGGAATGCTTGGTGTAAGAGACAACGGTATTCGCTTTATGCGTATTGATCCTGCCGATATTGTATTTGATGCAACAGCTAGAGATTTTAAGAGTTCGCCGAAGATTATTCGTGCTGTTATGTCTATAGCTGACGTTGCTACTATGGCAGAATATGATGAAACAATGAAGAAAGCTTTTCAACGTGCAATAAAGAATCGGGGTGATGTTCGCTCTATTATGACATCTGGTGATCAGATTGTTAACGACCAGCTTAATATCGCAGGATTTGGCTCTGTGTCTGAATATTACGAATCTGATATGATGGAGGTATTAACATTCTTTGGTGATATATTTGATATGGATACAAATACACTAAAGAAGGCACGGAAGATTACTGTTGTAGATAGAACAGTTGTTTTGTCTGATGAAGATATGCCAGATGTGTTTAACTATTGTCCTATATTCCAAGCAAGATGGAGAGATCGTGTAGATAATCTTTGGGGTATGTCTCCATTGGTTAACTTACTTGGTATGCAATATCGTGTTGATTATCTTGAAAACAAACGTGCAGACGTATATGATTTCTTGTCAGATCCTATGTTTAAGACAAAGGGTGATGTAGTTATGCCAGAAATTATTGGCCCTGGTGCAGAGTTTAACTGTCCCATTGATGGTGACATTAATATGATGGTTCCAGATACAAACATCTTAATGGCCGATACATTTATTGATAGATACAACTCTTTGATGGACTTAATGGCTGGGACACCAATGGAGGCTCTTGGATTTAGAACACCAGGAGAAAAAACGATGTTTGAAGTGTCTCAATTACAGAACGCTTCAAGTCGTATCTTTACTCGCCAAGTCCGTAAGTTTGAAGAAGAATTGATGGAACCGCTTTTAAACTGTGCTCTACAGTTGTATGCAAACAAAATGAAAGGACATGAGATTACAATTGAAGATTTGTCAGAATCTGGAGTTCCACAAATGACAAAGATTAGCGTTGATGATCTTGTTCGTCCAGGCGCCTTAAGAGCCATTGGTAGTATTAACTATGCTGATAAAGCTGTTATGCTACAAACATTACAACAGCTAGGTAATAGCAACATCTTTATGGACGAAGCAGTAAGAGCTAACTTTAGTCCGTCCAAGATTGGTTATATGATTGCATATGCTACTGGATTAGATAAAGTTCCAGGCCTGTATAAGAAAGATTCTCGTCTGTATGAAATTACAGAACAACAGAAGTTATCTGAACAATTAATGCAACAGGTAGATATACAGAGAGCAGATAGTATTATTAAACAGAAACAAGCTGCACAAACAGCTAGAGAATTATCTGAATCTGGTGTAACAGAAGAAGACTTGGGTGAAGAATAATGGCATCTACAAATATTTTGTTGAACGGATTAAAAGGAAAAGAAAGGCAGAATATGGAAGACGCTATCCATAGGGCTTCTGCTTTTCTTAAGGTTGTTTCTAAACGAATTGAAGATGAATTAAATCAAGAAACAGATCCAGACTTTGACTCTCCATCTTGGGCATATAAACAGGCATACCAGATTGGATACAGGAGAGGGTTGACAAAACTTTTAAAATATGCTATACTGACACCGTCAAAGGAATAAATAACAGAAAGGATTTTAACCAATGACAGAAACAATGAATCCTGCAGCGACTACTGCAGAAGGTGGCGTACAGAATGGGGGAGAAACTAACACTCAATCAGGAATGTACGTAGTCGGACCACATTCCGTCTATAATTCTGTAAACGAATTGTTAGAGGGTGCGAAACAAAAGGAATTGTATATTGCGAAGCTAGAAGCCGAAAATGCCGCTTTACAGTCTGAAGTTTCAAAGGCAAGCAACCGAGAACAATTTAAACAGGAGTTAGAACGGCTGACGACACCAACAACAACGCAACCTACAGCAGATACTACTGCTGACAATGAGAGCAAGTTGAAAGAGTTGGTCAATAAGGTTCTTAGTGACAAAGCTGAAGAAGCTCGTCAATCTCAAATGAGAAAGAATGCAGAATCTATCTTCGGTAATGAAACGGAACAAAAACTAGAAGCGAAAGCTTCGGAGCTTGGAATGACTAAGGATCAATTAACGAGTCTTCCTGAACAAGCTTTCTATACCCTTGTCGGTATCAAGAAAGAAAATGTAGGGGTACCAGCTAATATGATGCAAGGTCGTCAAGGTATGTTTACTCAAGTTCCAACCGATGCAGATGCTTTTGCAGCTGAGGTTAGAAGCCCTGATGCAAAGAATCCGCAGAAGATGGCTGAACTGATTAAGCGTGCTATGGAAAATCCAAGTTTATTAGCAAAATTATAAACAACTTAAAGGAGAAAATAAAATGGCCGATTTAAACGGTATTACTACTTCCACAGGTGCTGCCGCAATCAAAGCTAAAATTTATTCCGCTCAACTGCGTGAACAACTTCAACCTGCTTTGAATGCTATGCAATTCGTGGATGTTATTACTGGTTTCCCTGATGGGGATAGCTGGTATGAAGCCGAAATTGGAAATGCCACAATGCGTGACTTCCAAGAAGGTGGAACTATTGCGTACGATTCATTAGACATTGGTTCTCGTGAATTTACAATTAACCACTATGTGAGTTCTGGTCACAAAATTAGTGAAAAGTTCTTGCAAGATTCTTACTTGTCTTCTCAAATTGCTGCTAAGATTCCTGGCTTGGAAGCTCGTGCAATTTACGTTGACTTGGAAACCAAGATCTTAGCCAACCAAGCTGGTCAAACAGCCTCTGACGAAAACGTCATTGATGGCGTAAAACACCGCTTTGTTGCTGGTGAAGGATCTACACCAAAATATGGTACTCTTGTTCCTGAAGACTTTTTCTATGCTGGTGCTGGTTTGACGGTGCATGGTTACACTGCTAACCGTATTGCTATTGTTCCTGCATGGCAAGAATATGCAATTCCTGCAAATCCAGACTTTATGGAAAGTTTGAACTTCAACCCAAAATGGGAAGGCATCGTTGCTACTGGCGCTGTGTCTGGAATGAAATTTGTGTTTAACATCGCAGGGTTTGACGTTTATACGTCTAACTATACACCTGTTGTGACAGAAACACTGCAAACACGTGTTGCTACAACAGACGTGACTGCTACAGGTGCTGGCGTTGCGATGTTGTTCTCTAACGAACCAGGCCGCCGTCCATGGCGTTTGGCATGGCGTATGATGCCCAAAATGGAATCTGAATGGGATATGGATACACGTGAAGAAAAGTATGTGACTGTTGCTCGTTACGGTGTTGGAGCTGGCGACAAAGCAAACTTGTTCTGCGTGTTGTGTGCTAACCGTGCTGGTTCTACATTCGCAACCTAATTAAGAAGGAGGTAAGATATGTCTTATACTGATGATTTCGGATTGCGTGCAACCTATGGATTAGGTTCAGATGGCAAAGGTGAATTAGCTAAAGAATCTGGAGCTCAAAACAAATATGCTATTAAGCAAATTGTTGCTGATGTTTCTGGGATTACTTCTACAACGGCTGTGCAATTACAAGGTGCTTTTATTCCTAAAGGATCAATCATCTTGCGTGCATACTTAGCTGTTACGAAAGCTGCAACAACCGCTGCCACGACAACTGATATTGGTACTTGTCAATTAGACGGTACAACTGTTGACGCTGATGGTTTGGTTGATGGTGCTACATTGGCTGCCCAAGGAAACGTGGGTGCTGGTGCGCAAATCAACAAACAAGTTGCATATGACGAAGCAATTACTGTCTTAGTGTCCGCTTCCGCTGGTGCTGTTGGATGGGAAGGCAAGTTAATTATTGACTACGTCTAATGTCTATCAATGTGGGAGGCTAATACGTCTCTCACACTATAGACATTTAATGGAGGAATAAATGGTAGAACACGCAAACATTATTGATACATTGTTGTTGCACGAACCAAAAGGCATCAAAGAATCAGAATCTGGTCAGGTATACGTTTCAACAGTTACAGACAGTATTAATGGTCCGTTTACTGGAGAGTGGAAGAAGTTGGAAGTTAGCAATCTTGATATAACAAAACAAATAGCATCAACTCCGACTTATCAGAGCCAAGCATCTCCAGTTACTTTGACTAGTAGTATTGTTGCTACCACTAATAATTCTTTAGCAACCGTAACTTCTTTTACTGTTGCAAATAAAAACGATAAAGAGCTTTATAATGCTGTAGACAATCTTTTGACAAGAATGAGTACGCTTGAAGATACTGTTTCAAAAATGAAAACATTAACATCTTCATTGGATTCTGGTTTAAAAGCTCTTGATCTTTTTGCAGAATCTTAAATAATTTAAAGGAGTTTATATGTCACGTTATCAGAAAACAAATATTACTCAGCTTTCTTCAAATGAACAAGCTGCTATTGATGCGATCAACAAAAACTTAACAGATATTCAAACTGCCATTGAAGATACGGTAAGCAGAAGTGCGCAAACACCGACTCATATGACTGGTGATTTTGATTTAAACGGTAAGAGGATTATAAATGCTCCTGCTCCAACATCTGATAATGACTTGGTACGAAGAGTAGATGTTGTTGGTGATATTGCTACAGTTCAAACTCTTGTTAATGCTGCAGTAAATGCTGCTGATCAAGCTGCAGAAACCGCAGAATCTGTTTCTGAGATTTTGACGAATGCAAACGTTGCCCTTGTTGGTAATGACTTAGCTCTTGGTAACAATAGTAAAATTAAAATAGTTGCAGAAGATAAAACAAATATTGATGCTGTTGCTGGTGACGTTACAAATGTTAATGTTGTTGCTAGTAATTTGTCTAATATTGATGCTGTTAATAGTAACGAAACAAATATAAATACAGTTGCAGGAAAAACAACAGAAATAACGACAGTATCTACAAACATTAGTAATGTAAATAGTGTTGCTAGTAATATTTCTAATGTTAATGCGGTTGCAGGAAACGCTACAAATATTAATGCAGTAAATTCAAACAAA
>Ga0310786_10001116_pt1 | contig 43025 bp, 24 predicted proteins | sample AusTroGonzalo_MG_FD_203881 | JGI IMG/M metagenome (GOLD analysis project Ga0310786, IMG submission 203881) | Bovine rumen microbial communities from tropical cattle in Woodstock, Queensland, Australia - Gonzalo_03 (v2) (version 2) | ecosystem: Host-associated > Mammals > Digestive system >...
ATAACCTACGTTATTGACAATATCGCAGTGCTCCATTTCGATGTATGCACGTCCGTTAGCGGTAACGATTCCGTGGTCATCAATATTGTGTTCGTTATCCTCGTAATCCGCCAAGTTATTACGCACCACGCAGTTAACCATCTTCAATTCGGCATAGCAAATCATGCCCTCACTATCCGGATACTCACCGTTGACATAGACGGCAGCGCCTTTGGGTGAGGTACAGTTCGTGATGACGCAGTTACGGAGCTGGTTACCGATCATGTGAATACGTTTCTCCTGCGGGGTGGTACCGTTATTAACAATAAGTCCACCGCCCGCCATGGCAGAGTTACTCAAGATAACGTTATGGGTATTGGCATCGCTGAGGGTGAAACCATCAACGATGGAGTGCTCCACGTTCACCATGGCGATGACGTGTGCGGAGTTGTTTGCATAACCGCGTTCGCCGCCGATACCGGTAATATTCGCCGTGATATTCGTGACATAGTCGCGGGGGTTACGTTCCGCCGTGGAAGTGCCGGTCAGTTTGGTGGGATAGCCGCCATAGAGCCGCATGTGACTTTCCACGCGGATTGAGGCGGTACGGATATTACGGTCAAGGTAGTTACCCGGTCCGACCGTAGTAATCTTACCTTCCTTAACGAGAATCTGGACGTAGTCATAGCGTGTAGGCTCACCTGTCGCTTTCCCGTGTTCGTCCAAGGCAGGAATCATGTAATGGTGGTTACCTCCGTCGTCGTCCACCAAGTACTGGCGGAAGAACTGCACCGCCTCACCCAAGTCCTTAATCGGGGTATCCCACGAACTACCTTCCTTGTCGGTAGGCATAAACTCATCGTTCTCATCAAATATACCGCCACGGTTCGGGTCAATAAAGAGCGTCGGGATAGGATCTCCGCCGATACGTCCCTCCGTACCCTGCGGTGCGACAAGGGAATACGACATCGGGTCGGGCTTACGAACAAGGGCACCAAGCGTCGAGACGGGTTCATACGGGTTGGAAACGACACCGTAGTCGGTGTGTGCGTGGCGCACCCATTCCGAGACATCCTGCACGGCATCCGTGACTTGCACACCCTTTTGGTCAAGGGCGGAATAGGAAGTCAAGTGCCAGATACGGGGTCCGGGGATATCCACGGCAGGACGGGAAGTAGCCATCACACCCGCTCCCCACAATGTATCCGCAGGAGCTATATCCTTCCAATCCAGAGGATTGACGGTTGGTTTGAAGAAACACGGATAGTTACCGGTAGTACCCTTAATGGGATAGTTGCTCTTATCGAGCGAGAAGACCATTTCCTTGGTAACATCCGTCCAGTCCGATATATCGTGATTCATGAACGCCGAGTGGAAGACAAACACCTCGTGGTCAGCATCGGGTTTCTGTTTGATAGCGGCGAACTGAATATCATTATTTGCATCACATCTATTACCCCAGAATACGGAGTTAAAAATCATACCGCAGTTGCGGATATAGATACCACCGGTACGTCCGTGCCGACGTCCGTAGTAGGTGACATCGGGACCGATACAGTTGTTTGCTGTAACGGTACCGTGGTTGATGGTACCACCTTCAGCGAGGTAGATACCGCCTCCTTCCGCCGCAGCGGTGTTGTTATTGATTACGCACGCGGTTGAGAAGGGTGAATAGAAACTTACTTGCGCCGTGTCACAGGCCATAATGTGTGCTGCAAGGCGCTCCTCCACGGGATATTCACCCGGGACGTGTGAGATAGAGAGACCTCCACCGCAACGAGCGGCACAAGAGGTAATATGAGAGTGTCCTACCTGTCCGTCATACGTGACAGCCACACCACCGCCGTAGCCTTCTACAACGCCGACACCGGGCGATTGGCAGGTGTGCACATAACAGAACTCGACTACGCCGCCGCCGTCCAAGTAGATACCGCCACCGCCGAGGTTGGCATTACAACGCTCAACGATACAGTTGCGCAGTTCGGAATTGCCCACCATATAGACACCGCCGCCGTAACCCGTATGCTCACGGAAGGTGGTGTTACGCGAGGAGGCATTACCGCTGGAAATCACGCAACCGTTGACGGAAGCCGGATGTTCCAAGGGGCGATAGTGCCCGGCAGTTGAGTCGTTCGTGGTTTCGAACTCGCCGTTGGTAGCGAACCAAACAACGTGGAAGGAGCTGGCAGGATAGGTGGTGTTATATCGTCCACGGACAGCGTCAAAGGTAAAGGTAACAGGAGTCGAAGTGTGGTTACCTGTCAAGACGGTTTTATGCCTCAGATCCCACTGGGAGGCGATTTCCGTGCCGGAAGTCGTACCGATACCGCTGGGGTCTGCCCAGTTCTCGGAGCACTTCTTTCCGTTTGACATAATACGGTCTCCGGGCTTGGACTCAGGATTAACGGGGTCGAAACCGCCATAGACGTGGATACCGGAATAAATCTTAAAGGAGGTATTGAGCATTGAGCCGCCGGAAGACTCGGTGGATTCAGTAGGCACATAGGTTCCCGCCGCCACATAAACCGAACCGGAAGTATAATGGTTCGCCGCCATATAATCGCGCAAATCGTTAATCGCGTCTTGCAGTTTGTCCTTCGCCGTTGCCCACGACTTACCGTCGTTGCTGTAACTACCCGAGGGACTGACATAACGAATCGTGTCAGCAGCAGCGGACAAAAGTTGGCAATTGGCGATTAGCAATAAGCCGAGGAACAATATGTGGGCGAAACTACGTTTCAATTTAGGATTTTGGTCATTTATTGATGATTTAACGATTTACCAATTATTAGTCTGCGTTTTTGGTTTCTTGGGTATCTGTTAGCGGGTTGTTGAGTGTAATATTTCCTCGGAACCAAGGAACGAAGACGGTGTCAGCCGCTGTAACGGGCTGATTGAGGGTCAGTTCGTAACCCGTTCCGTTAGAGCCGTTCGTGCGCATAAGCAGTTGCATCGGGAAATGCGTTGCGTCGCCGCTTACGGTGAACGGAATCGTGTAAAAGTACGTTCTGCCTTCCCACCACAGACCTTCGTCCGAAGGGGTGACGATATTGGGAATAGCGTAACCGGCAGTTGGCAGGGTATTAACCACATTCCTCATCGGTTTGAATGCCCAGCAAACGGTGTTGAGCATGCGTCTTACCTCAAGATAGGTCAGCCGTACGGCTTCCTCGGGATTGGCGGCAATGCGTTTGTTCTCCGCCACGCTCCACTTGAGGTCCACTTTTGCGGCAATGTGGTAGAGCATCAGATCCAGCGATGCTACCGTATGTCCGATATTATCGAACGTACCGTAATATTCGCCGGTAGAAGGCAGAATATAGTTATACGGCGAGGAATAGATATTCTGGAGGTTCTCCTGAATCGAATCGGGAGAAATATCAATCTGGAGCTCCAAGACGTCATTCCAGTTGGCGATAACGTTTCTGTCTTTGAGGTTCGTCACGGTTGTGCCGTTTTTCTTAAATGTCAGTTTCTTATACGATGCCACGGCGCACGCCCTACCCTTTACGCCCTTTTCTTCCAAGAGCATGCGCAATGTCTTTGTATAACGATAGATGGAATCACCTTCGGTCTGATAGATACCGCTGTAGCGTTCTTTCTGCCAGTCTTCGGTAGCCAGCGACTCTTCCCATACATCCATGATGTTCCAATCCGAACCGTTCTTCTGCATAATGAAGATATACGCATAGCGGGGCAGTTGGAACTGCTCGGTCGTTCCCGGGTCGCCCAAGGAACGTCTGGCGGGCGTGTAGTTAGGCGCAAAGTCCATGCGGGTAGGCATACAGAGGGTGAAAGGTATTTCGGCTACCTCGACACCCAGTTCCTGTTCCTGCCGCGTGGTTTGACACGCTGTCAAGCAAATAAACACACCTAATAATATATAATATATATATTTCAAATTTAGGATATCAAATATCAATTTCGTGTGTTCCACCTTCTTTCCAATCCAGTGTGACGGTTGCTCCTACGTGTGGGCTTTGCACGGGCGTGATTGAACCGTCTTCATTGAGTTGGACTTTGATTATCTCTAATGTACCGGCTTTCAGCGCATAGTCGGCGCTGAGCACGGTTTCCGTTATTTTGCCGTCGGGCAGGGTCACATGTACGATAAGCTGCCAAACAGCGGGGTTTTCGTTTGTTTTACGTTTCGCGATGGTTGCGCTTGGAGCGACTTTGGCGCTATCCGAAGGCATTGTCACTACGGCAAAGCATTGGTCGGTCACTTTTTTGGCGCGAACGAGGCTGTGGGTATTGAAGGCATAGATGCTGTCACGGACACTAAATCCGGAGGCACTTCCCTTCATCAGCACTGTCATCTTGGGTGATGTCAGTTTGGACTCGTTAATCACCAGTGCTACAGCAGCATTGACCATATACAGATGGACGCTGAATGTCAAGTTCTCGTCCTCAGTCATGGACATCGGCAATCGTGCAGTATAGACGGCAGTAGGGTGAGAATCAATCGTATCTCCTTCCACCTGCTTGATACGCATAGATGCCGCATGCTCTGCTCCCATAAGGCGAATGCTATTGTTTCCGGCAGTATTAACCACCGCCAAGTGCATATAATCCTCGCGCGGGATATACAAGGTAAACGACTTTTGGTTGGCGTCCACAATCTCGTGGCGTTGGTGCTTGAGTTCATCCGTCCCGTCCATGGAATAGAAGTTCATATCGAGGTCGTGGGCTTTGCCGGAGAAGAGCGGTTCTAACCAGCGCTTCAGGGTATCGCCGATGGTTTTCTCAATTTCCGACGTCAGTTTCTCATCTACCGTAACGTGCATTTCAGTGACGAGTTTCATTTCGTACTCCAACTGATATTCCACGTTTTTGATGATGATGGTTGAATCGCCAGTATCGCACACACTCAAATCGTCATCGATGAGTGAACAGCCTGTGCAAAGCAATCCAAGAAGCCATATGTACGCCAGTCGTTTCATAGAAGCAAAGCCTGTCCGAGGCAGTTACGCCCCGAACAGACTTGCAGAAAAATGATTAGTTGATATCAATATTGTAGGTCTTACCAGCCTGCCATGTCAGGTCAACCGAGAAACCGAGTTCCAGTTCCGGGGTACGCAGGTCAGGAATGGTATTGTAAGCAGCCTTGAGGCTCTTGAGTGTCAAATTAGCTGTAGTAACATAGTCCTGTTTGAAGACGCGCTTACCGGTTTCATTCGCATCGTCAGATACCAATTGAGCAATTACATAGAACTTGCTGCCAGCAGGAATCAATTGACCACCTACACCGATGAAATCTTCACCAGAGGCATTCTCCAATTCAACGGCAATCATGACATCCTTGTTAGCACCAGCCTCGGTCTCAAGAACGAGAGTGGAGTTAGCTGCACTTGCAGTAGTGGTAGCAGCCATAGGGCTTGAAGTCATTACATTATCGTAAATAGTATAAGCGTCTGTTCCCTTCGGAGTGAAGTCAAAACCTACGTTCTTCTGACCACCAACCAACACAGCTGTTACAGGATAGGAAGCGCAAGTAATGCTTTTGGCAGTTACAGGGGTGTTATCATCCAAAGTTCCGGCATTCAATTTAACCGTAACATCCAAACGAGCCACAGCATATTGAATAGGATTAGTAATGGCCACGGCACGGGTCAAAGAGTTGACCGCTGTAGCATCGGTATGATAACCTAAAATGGTTGCCCAGCTGTTTGAAGCATTGTATTTATCTTTCTGCGACTGGTTAGAAGTGTTAATTGTACTATTAACATAATACCACAACGAAGAAGGATAGGTGTACTTATCCAGCGGCGTATTGTTTGCACTTGTATAGTCTGCAGCAACACAAGGTTGGAAGGTCTTGCTTGGAGCCGTTCCTGCATATTTAACACGTACAGCACCTTCAGGGATATTGTGATTAGCGGGGAAGCCGGTTAATGCACTATTGAGTGTTACCACACCAGTAGTAGTATTAACCGAAGCGTAGGTACCGGCGGAACCATCTGCAGGAGCGATAGCGGCCTTGATAGCGGTAGCAATAGCCGTGTTGAGCGGCATCAAAGATTTGTAGAGGTCAGTCATTATACGCTGAACCTGGAAGGATGACAGTGAGTGGTTGGAGCTATAGGTCTCGAACATAGCAGTCATAGCGGCACTTTCAGCAGCCGTATAGTTTCTCCATTCGGTTGTACCATCCGAAGCCTGTGCTACGGCGTTGAGGTAAGCAATCAGCGCTTCACCCTTGGAACCAACTGCTGTAGGAGCAGTAATAGCATCCAGAATGGGTGCCAGACTGAACGAGTAATCAGCAGGACTTGCACTTGAAATGGCAGCTGTCAACGAACCTTTCTCAAATCCGGTACCGGTTTTTGCAGACTCACCATAGAACAAGAAAGAAGCAGTTGTCAAAGGAATACTTACATTTGTATAGACCTTTGCATTGCTGTTAGCACCAAGATCTGTAGTTGTAGCAGCAATGTCGCTAAGAGTAATGTTAGCGTTTCCAAGACGGGTGTCTGTAGAAGCGATAGCACTTTGCTTAGCAAAAGGAACCAAGGTAATATTTGTCATACCCTGGAACGAAGCCAACGTTCCTGCCGCTTGTACTGTTGCGCCCGGCATGTTCTGACGGACTGCATTGCCCGGCAGAGAGATTGAGAACTCGGTCTTAACCTCTTCACCGTTGTACTCGCCCTGTTCCTGTTGTGCAGCAGGAGTTTGGGGCTCGTTGAGTTCTTCACTTGTGCAGGATGTGAAACCTGCGGCGCTTACGAGAGCAGCAATGCTCATGTAAGCTAATGTCTTCAATGTTTTCATTGTTTTGAACATTTAATTTGGTTAATAAATTTGGTTATTTTAATCATTGCAATAAGTTTCCTACAGGCTGTTTTTGCAAGAATCTTATGTCAATAATATTTTTTCAATTTCAATCTTTCAATTTAACATAGACCATGATGCAGCCGAGGTTGCGGAGCTGTTTCTTGTACTCCTTGCGGATATACTTGTAGGTATCGCCGCCGTAGAGCTTCTTAATCAGCTGCTCACGTTTATCCAAGTTCGGCTCATGATCAATAATATCCAGTACTTCCTGCCGTTCGGCGAAGGTGTCTTGCGAGAAGAGATACCGCAGCTCTGCCCAGCTCTCACCACCGTTGCAAAGCGCAAAGTAACTGTCGTCCAATTCGGGATAGCGTCCTTGCAAGAACTCCTTCATGGCTTGTGCACGTCCGCCGGCGAGTTTCTCGTTATAAGACTGCCGTCCGTCGAAGGATGCGAAGCCGACTATCTGAATGTGCGTAATCTCAATCGTCGGATCCTGCAACGCATCACCAATCAGGTAAGCGATACTATCGAGCGTCTTGGCGTTCTCAAGGAAGTTGCGGTCAAGAATCGTCACGTTCGTCTCGAAGAACAGGAATACATTACGCGGGTCGCTGCTCAGCGCCATATCGGTTGTATAAGGCACATATTCGCTGTCGTCACGGAATACACCCGCACGGAGTTTCTGCATCTCTTCGCTATGGGTATCCATCACGGGTTCCTCGGGCTCAACAATCACAGGCTCCGGAATAATCGTATCGCGGGTGACGAGCACGATTGTATCTACCTTCGGTGCCGGAATAATCGTATCGTATGCCGTCACGAGGAGGGTATCGGTAATCATAATCGGTTCATCCTCCACATCCTCGCAGTCGCAGCGTTTCTTGAAGCTGAGCTTATCCCCACCGAGCGGCACCACGAGACTGATACCAATCTTCGGCAAGGCGAACCAACCGGTCGCTTTCTCGTCCAGCTTCTGACCGCAATGCTTGCACTCATAGCGATTGAACCATGTATGTCCGGCATCCACGCCCGCCTCGAGCTCGATACTGAAGTGCGGAGAAATCGCGAAATGCCAACCGCCGCTGACACCGAACATCACGGCATCGCCCTGATAGCGGTTATCCTTCACCTGCTTGTACATCCAGCTTACCGGCCACGCGTTGCCCGCCACATTATAGTGCGCGTATGCCACGTTTGCCGACAGGAATCCGCGGTTGAACGCATTGCAGAACCAGTACCGAGGAGCCACCCATACCGAGAAGTGACGCCATTTCGGGAACTTGTCATCCTTCAGCGGGAAGGGATCGACACCCGCACCGAACTCCATCGTCCAATGCTTGTGCAGGCGGAACTCTATCTCAAGGTTCGGCGTGAAGATAGCATCGTACGCAAGGTTGTTCTTGAGCGCAAGTATCTCCGTCTTGGCAGGAACGGTATCCTGATTGATTGAACTGCTATCGACATAGGTATTATATACGGTGTCAATCCGCTGGTTGATAACCGTGTCTATATGAGTGCGATAAATCGTATCGTACTTTTCGGTAATAATAGTGTCTGTGGGGGAAGAAGATGTTAAGGTTTCGGTCTGTTTCGGTTCAGGTGTGTTTTGGGGTGTGACTGTTGTCTGCGCTGTGACAGTTGTGGTACAACAAAGCGCTACTATATATATAATAGCCCCGTACTGGCACATCTGGCGTTTTTTCAACTTGCAGATAGCAGTACATACTTCTTCAAGTATGTTGAGTCCAAAAGTCATAACCTATTGATTTTTCAGCACCTTACCCCCCCATCGGCGACTAACCAAGTCCAATCAGAGCGAGGTTTATTTCAAAATAACGTGCAAAATTACATAAAATTACGCATATGTGCAAGACACGTGCGCAATTATTGACTTAGTGTTACGAAAAACGGGCGGTTTTTTACGAATTGTTACATTTTCTGTACCACTCAGTAGGTGCCTCTCCCGTCTCGTTGGTGAAAGTTCGGCTGAATGAAATACGCGATGCAAAGCCGGAGTGCAAGGCGACATCCTCCATGGTCCGCTCCGGGTTCTCCAGTTTCAGACGCTTTGCCTCCTCGATACGATAGCGGTTGACGAACTGGTAGAAGGAACAATCGTAGGCGTTATGTATCAGTTGCGACAGATAGGTGCGGTTAAGCGGCAGCACGGCACGCAGGTCCATCAGCCGGAGTTCCGGATTAAGATACGGTTTTTCCGTTTCCATCCAGTTCTCCAACACACAGATATATTCGGCATTGGTTTCGTCTAACGGAGCTTGGCTGTCCGAAGTGTGGCTGTCCTTCGCTTCCTCATTGGGTTCCTCAATATCCACTCCTTCCCATGGATCCTTGCGGAAAAGAATCTGCTCCGTACTATAGACAAACATGAAGAATAGCAGGACATTCTGGCCGAATGAACGCGTCGGGCTCTTCGTCAAGCTCATATAGATATAAGAAAGACCGACAACAAGGAACATTGCCAAGTAACGCACGAGCCACTGCGCACCGATATCGTCCATCGAAGAATAGTTATCCTCACACCACATCCGATAGGCATGAATATGGAAGCACACGAGAAAGGCCAGCAATGCAGGATAGAGCGCAAGAATCACGCGCAAATCCGCAGGCACGAAATAGTCAAGAAGCACCAATAGAACCATCGGCAGGAGCTGAATGGCTGCACGCTTGAGATTCAGCCAGCCCGGACGAAGCGCCTCCGTAGGATAGACAATGAACAACCATCCGAGGAAATTGCCGGCAAACATCTCATAGGCAGTAAGACTTTCACCCCCCAAAAGCAGCACCGGCCTCTCCGTAATATATGTCTGGACGAGGAAAACAGCCTCGGCAACCGCCCACGCAAGCATAATCCACGCCCAGAGCCTTCTGGCACGCAAACCTCCCGAGTGACGAAAACACAAAAAGGCCCCGACAAGACAGGCCGTACAAGTAGCCACATTCTGAATGAGGGTAACCAAATAATTATAGGTATCAAGGGGAATATACCGCGAGAGCCAATGAGCCGCCACGACCATGGCCAAGACAAAAACAAAAAACGGCACTTCCGAACGATAGTTGCGCCACAACTCGCGAAACGAAACATGATCACCAAATATAACCATAGTTATTTTTTCATTTTGTCATTTTCCATTTAATCATTTACCATTTGGGCATTTACCATTTGGGCATTTGTGTTTTTTTCAAAAAAACGTGCAAAGGTACTGCTTTTTTTTGAAATATGCAAATTTTAGCGGAAGATTTTTGAAAGTGATGGAGAGGGATTAAAATAGATTAAAGTTAAATGTGAGATAAAAAAGTTGTGGCAGGGTATTGACAGGGTGATGGATAGGTGGAGGAGGGGCTGATATGGTTAAGGAATTTTAAGAGGGAACGTATTAAAAATTATAAAAACAGAGGGTAAACGGGATTGACTATGCATTTTCGGTCGAAAGGCGAAAATTTTTGGGGGCTTAAAAGTGGCTTACAGGTGGCTTACAGGTGGCTTGGTCATTTTCGGTCGAAGAGGGAAGTGTATTCTGCTCGCAAGTATGCGAGCAAAAGGGACAATGCAATAACCTTTCGCCATTACGATAAAATGTTAAAATATGTAAAGTTTGGTGGGCAAAATCGAAGAAAAATGCAACTTTTCTTAAAAAAATGTCGTATTTTCTTGCGTATGTGAAAAAAAAGCAGTACTTTTGCGGCGATTTTACTGAAAATGAGAAACACCTTGTGATGCGGCAACCTAACCGGTGCTGCAAAAAAGGCGTTTTTATGTAATAACGAAAAGTCTGTTAAAATGAGGTATATAAATAGATTGTGCGCTCGTGCGCATATAATATTCTGTGCGTTACTCACGTCGATAAATGTGTTTGGTGTTGAATGGGTGCCAACGGATCCTGGTTTGATAGTTGATTTGAAACCGGGCGATCGCATTATGCTATCCGTAGTAGTCAACGGACAAGAGCTTTTCGTGTGTCATTATCATGATTTCACTAATAATTCTGCCCTAAGTCCTTATACATACACAAAGGGGCACACTCTCAAACTTATCGCTCAAGAAAAGAGCGAACCCTCTGCTGCATCTATTTGGACGGTGGATACCGCATTGACGCGTATATTCAGAGAAGACAATAAGGATAACAATTACGCCTTGGGGGGAATAGCCTATACTATACATAGCAGTAGCGGTTATACTTTACTTGCCGATGATGGAGAAGGATGGAAAATACAAGGCAATTTAAGTAATTCCGAAAGCAACAGTAAACTCTGCGATGTGGCTTTCGCGGTGCCAACTGTTCGTGCTAACGAAAAAGTATTTCCAAATGGCACTTTTGATATAGGGGATAGAAATAGAGGTAATGGCTTGAATGGCACAAAAACGTGGGCATTCGATGGTAAGACCGGTACCGGTTATGCCGGAAAAATTTATCGAGAAGTATTTATGTTTGCGATTCCTCGAAGCAACAAACCACGTACCTATACCAATTCCACCTTAGTAGGTTTCAATACCACGAATGGCAATGTAAACGTTAGAGGAACCAACTATGGTCCAGGAAAGACCATTTGGGCGTATGGAGACTCCCTTAAATATGGTTCCGTTCCCCGCACCCTTTTCCGATTGTATATCTTGGAGAAAGAGCCATTCAACACTTGTCCTGATTCCTATTTCTTCGCGTATAACGAGCAAAACTACTTGAAATATCGTAGGGGAGACCCGAAGGCCAGTAGTGGATATAAAAAGATGACGGATAGTACCACCGTACGCAAGATATACACCACCGATCATTTGTACTGCATGGAGCATATAGGAAATACGGAGTCTTCAATTTGGAAGACAGACCTGCTTTATGTTCCAGTTCCGGATAGTACCTATTACTACGTAGGTGACAGGGATAAGTTCCGTAATACCGGTTTGGGAAGCGGTGGGGCGGTCTCTGGATTTACAAAAATACGGCAATTGCCTGTATTGAATTTGGCAGGCAAGTATGCGCCGGCTGGAGCCTGCGGACGAATGGTCGTAGATACGACATCCGGTGCCAAGAACTTAGGAGTGGCGTTTGAACCTGTGGGATATTTTCTGCGTACCAGTCGCGGTAAGAATATCCAGCTGACTCCGAATGAGGATGGTACAGCATGGACCAGTGAGGAGGCATGGACGATAACGGCGGACTCCGTAGGGCTTAATTTCAAGACGAAGTTATACACCGGCGCAGCGTTTAGTACGACGGACACAGGCGCGGACATCGCAGGATGGAGTGCAGAGGTAGCGGCGACTTCCCTTCAAACATTGGGAGGAGAGAGCGTTATCGGCAAGTCCGGTTGGCTGCGTATATTTCCGGGTGATGCAACCACGAACGGCGGCTTAGTTATGGTCGTTGTGGATGCAAACCGATATATCCGTTATCATAACAACGGTCACTTCGGAATGGATATTCCGGACCAACACCCCTTGGAGGGTAGCACATTGACGGTACAAAATGCCCGTCTGCTGGAAGGCTATACTTTTACCGGTTGGAACACCCAAGCAGACGGTAACGGAACAACTTATGCCGCCGGAGCTACAGTGAATCCGAATGACTTTCCTGATGTAGGTGGCGGCAAGTATGTATTGGATCTTTATGCTCAGGCAACTTATACGGGTGATATTAACGTGGCTATCTCCTTCCTGAAGGGTGATGGCAAGCGGTATTTCCTGACGCTCTCGGGTGAAGCACCCCGTTACGCTCGTGCCCGTGCCATTGCCGACTGGACTAATGCATGGCAAGGAATGGGCGATTATACCAATACCAATCCGAATTACCTCAACACGTTCCGATTAATCGGTAATTCAACGGCTCCCCTCCCATGCGCTGAGTGCCAGACGAACGAATATGTGCTGGACCCACACCGTTCCACTATGCACGGTAGCGTGGACTCGTTAGTGTTCTGGGCAGGCAACCAACCCGACCCGATGGAGTATGTCGGTCTGTACTACTCAACGGTACCAACTACCATCAATACCCTTCTTGCCAATAACACCTGGGCCGGTTTGTTTACTTCTTCGGAAGGATGGCCGACGCCCGCCCATCCTTGTATTGATTCTACACGCATCCGCTCAGATTGGTATTTGACGGGCTGGCCGGACAATGTAAAGAACCAAAGAGACGGGCTTCCTAATGAAGTCAAATATATTGCGTCGGACAATCAGTTCGATGGTGCTGCAACAGGAGCAGGAACGGACTTTATGATTTCGGGTGTGGGTGTTGTGGATGAACATTACGTTATTCTGCCGGATACAACAGATGAGGAAACACCGTGGAAGGATGCTATCACCTTCGATTTCCACGAGAATGAGCAGACCACGGAAGAAGTGTGGTCCAAACTGATTGGAAAGCAGTTGTTGGCGCAGATGAAGGTGGGTAATGAAATTATCTATTTCCACCCGAATAACGCCAAAACCATGACCAGCGCGTCCGCGTTGCGTCTCTCGCCGGATTACCGTTTGACGCACTCCTTCAACTATATCCGCGACGCACGCGTTGAAGCGCAGCATGAGGTTTCCAATGGCGACAAACCCACGATGGAGGAAACGGAAGATGCCTTCCATTGCACGATTACCAGCGGTGAGAACAGTCCGCTGGACGTGAAATCGGGCGGACAATTTATCGACATCGTGGATACCCTGCGTGTGATGTTGCGTCCGGCAAATTCCAGCAAGATTAAAGACTACTACGGCCGTTGGAAAACCGGCGCCGAGGGTGTGCATGTACGTCCGGACGGAGCGCGCTACCGCGATATCCTTGTTACGACGAAGACGTATCACTACGCGGACACCACCACGTCCTTGCGCTTAGTGCCGGCAAAAGACCCCTATACGTTCGGTTCGGTGAACGGGCTGTATGAGGATTTGAGTTTCACCCTGCAGTGGACTACTACCCATCTGTTGAAGGATGTGGAAGGGAATATCATTCGCGAAGAGATTATCTCCGCCGTTGATACGACGTCTCTTCTTGACTTGACGTCTGCCGGAACAATCTTTACCCTTAAAAAGGGTGATCTTTACTTCATCAAGGGGGAGCCTACAACGACCGGTATCCGTCTTACCACGAAGACAGAGAATACCTCTGAATACCAGAACTGGGATACCCTCACGGTTAATACGACAGTAACGATAGGGGGTACTCCTACCGCGGTAACCGCCCAAGTGCCGTTGCTTCAGGTATCCACGATCGGTACGGAATTAGTATGGTCAGTGGAATATAGCGGTCAGCGTTATTTCATTTTTGCGACTTCGACCGGACTTAGGTATAAGACCTTCTCCGTGACCAATAACCGATTGGTCAATGCCCAACAGGAACTGATTATCGGCGCAGGGAATGCAGATAACAGCGATGAACAATATATTACACCATGGTCGTGGACCGATCAGGGGGATCCGGCGTTACATCAGTTGACGCTGGAGACGAAATACGGCGTGAATAGGAATTTCTATGTCAATGGTGCTCCGGGAACACATGCAAGCAACAAAACCACACTGACATACGAATTCGTAGATACCTATACGAACGAGAATGGTAACTACGAGGAGCTGGTGTACCTCCAGTGCGATTACAGCAAATGGCTGAAATTCGACGGGTCAAAATTAGTGGTTGTGGAAAACAAGGATGAAGCCTCCGTCTTCTCGTGGGCTTATATGTTGCCGGAGTATTATCTGCTTAATAACGGCGTCTATCCGAGCAAGGAGAAAGAGGAATTCACGTATAACTCCACTCGTACCGGTTCTGTACAGACGCGTTATCAGGCGTATCTCGACCACTCGATGCTGCTGAACAACCAATTTATTCGTGTGGCTAAAGTCAACGAGACCCGCATAGACAGCCTGATTGCTGCGAACAGACAGTGGAAGACGAACTATACGGTGACGCTTATACGGGATAACCGCGATTTCGATGGCGGCTCTGTAAGTAGCGGATTGAATATATCCACGAATGCTGAAACGTTAACGACCTCCATTACGCAAAGCGGTAACAGTCCGCAAAATGTGAAGTATAACGGTCAATACGTGAACATTGTGGATACGTTGGATTTCCGGATTTCGCTGCAAGACAAAGCTCCCACCTACCGCTTCGATGCTTGGGACGGCGTTTCGTCCTTGGAAGAGGCACATCTGAAAATACCCTTGATTCGCAGAACATATCATCCGGTACCCTACGACTCCGTGCTGTGTGATGTGGAAGACGACGATTACAACTATGCCTTCCCGTCGAGATTGCGCGAAGGGGTTCGTGCTGACAGTCTGCACACCTTTACCTTAAACACCTTACGGCATATCGGTAACAACATGTACAACGTCTATAACGAGATAGCGACGGCTATTCAGACCAGTACCGCCGATTTGACAAGTTCGATGGATCTGACGAATAGTGCCATGTCGGAGATTCGTTTGGTGGACGAATTTGGTAATAAACCTTCTTGGTGCGAAATACACAGTACGACTACAAATACCGTCACCGTAAAATGCTTGAGCAACGGTGTTCGCTCGCCGCGCGTAGCTTATCTGTATTTTGCGTATGTGGTGATGGTGGAAGGCAAGATGCGATTTGTCAATTACCATTTGACGGTATCGCAGGCGAGTCTGTTCTACTACGCCAACAACCAGCAGCTTATTCATAGCGCGGGTGCTTCCGGCGATTCGATGATGGCGGACGGTAGGCAGTTTGCGCATGAGAACAAGCGTATTCTCTATTACTACAACCCCAAACCGTATAATGAACCCGACCAGTTCTGCGAACTGCCTGTCCGTGAACGCGGCTTCTACGGTTGGTGGCGCTGGTATCGCGAGGGTAAAGACCAGAACGGCGTCGATGTAGGCGATACCGATATTCCGGATTCGGTGTGGAGTTTACCCCCACAAAACTATGGAAAGAAAGGAAAGGATTATAATTACGACTTCCGTATTATCGGTGATTCGGTATGGGAATATACGAATAATGAAAAGACCGATTCTGTAAGGAAACTTGTGACGATGGGACGCTATACGGTATTCCATTATCCGGCGATTGAATATGATGATAAAGGCAATCCACCCGCCAAATCTCCGAAGGTGAAACCGCCATTCAATAAAGATACGGTGACCTACGTTGTGGATATCAGTAACTACTACGACAATCTGCCTTTGTCGATGTCGAACATCAACCAAGTGGATACCGGATTGCTGGAAAGAATGAACAATATCGTTGAGCCTACGTTGTCCCTTCGTGAAATTTTTGAACTCCATCCGTGGACGGAAATGGCAGAGCGTTTGGATACCTTCAAGACGCACATTAATAACGAAGGGGTATATACCAACGATAAATTTATGGAGGATCACGTTGTGATGGCGCCTGTCGGGAACCGTCTGCTTCTCCAAACAGAGCAACGCTATAACTACCATAATCTCTCTAAACAAGGTCACTCCGAGTCGTTGTTAGGGTATTATATGCGGGATGATAACTGGTCCTCATGGGGAGCCGATCCGCTTCGTCAGGATACCATGATTTGGTGCGGCGGTTGGACGGGTGAGCCTCAGTGTCTGTGGTTCACATACGATACGACGACCCATCAATATACCGGTTGTGACTATAAAATTAATGAAGCGGAGGACTTCCTTGAGGTGCCCGCCAAGGGTGGTATTACAGAAGGACAGGAATTTGATACCGTCTATTATTGCTTGCGTGCACGCAGTAAGAAATCCACATTTGCCGGTAATGTAGCAACATCCGTGGACGGCGACTATTGGTTCAATATCTGCCGGTATAAAATCATCTACCACAATACGGACAAGTACGGACCGAAGTTAGAGAGCCTGAAGAATGGCGTAGTGAAATCCCTTATCACAAACGATGAGATAGAGAATAACTACGAGGTACTTGAGCGTCTCGACTTTGACTATAACAAGCCCGGTGACACCTATACCATCTATCCCCACCCGCTTCCGTGGGCGGATGGTTCGTACGGATATACCTATCCGCTGGAATCGTCAGCACTGCCTAACCGTTTCCATGCTCAAACAGACTTCCCCGGACCCGGTGAGTATGCACTTATCAATTACGTGAAGTATAATAACAATTGGTGGAGAGGAATTCAGCAACACGGCGGTAAGGCTAACGGATATATGCTCTACTGCGACGGTATGTCCGCTGCGGGACAAGTGGCAGCACTCTCGCTGAGTACCAACCTCTGCGAGGGACAGAAACTCTATTTCTCCGGATATATAGCCAACGTCAGCAAGCAAAAGAATGAGAAAGTATCCGACCCGAACTTCACCTTCACCGTGCAAGGTTCGGTCTATGGAACGGACTGGGAAGATATCACCACCTACATGACGGGAGAGATGGCACAATCAGAAACGGCCTACGATTGGTATCAAATATTCTTCCCCATCGAGCAAAAACACGAGTACAATCACTTCCGCGTACGCATATATAATAATGCGTCAAACTTTGACGGAAACGACTTCGCGATTGACGATATGTGTATCTTCGCGACCAAACCGCCGTTGATTGCTTACCAGGCACAAACGAAGTGCGTGGAGAACGCAAGCGAAAACGACTCGCTTATCCATGTAGTGCTTCGTGTCGATTATCAGGGCTTCATTGATGAGAGTTATAACAACGCACCGGTCTATTATACCGTTGAGCAAAAGAAAAACAATAACATTACTTTTGTTCCTATGGTTGACGGGTACCTCCATGAAGATACTATCAAAGGCGTGGTGGATACGCTTTATGGTCGGATACAAATGCCAGCACATAACTATGAGCCGAGTAGTGGAAGTGACTCTATTTTCATCAACCTCAATAAGTTTGCAGAGCGATTTGAACAATCGCTGGATTCCCAAAAGGTTCATCCTGAGCGGCCGTTGTTCCGACAAGGATATATCTACGAGACCCTTGATGGTCAAACCCGTCCTGTGCTCTATGTGGTGCACAACGCTAAGATGACGTCAGACAATCAGTACAAGGTGCGCATGTCCCTTACTCCGAGCAGTTTGATGAGCAGTAAGTGCGCGATGACAAGTGAGCTGAATGTGACCAACCAAATGATGCTGATGTTGGACGGTGAAGAGCAAGAGGTAAACAGTGTGGACAGTATCTGCGGTAACGTAACGTATGACCTTAGTATGCGCGTCAAGGGTGTCCTTATACAGGACGGTGTGCCGCCGATTGACCTGAAAGGTTCCTGCGTGAACGACTGGTTGCTCTACGGCGATACGGCAAGGGAGTCCAGTAAGAAACGCTATGGGTATTACTATAGCGATATCGTCAAGGTTGTCAAGGATATTCTGCGCTATGAACCCGCTGCAGGAGAATCGAATGCCAACCAGTTCGCTCGTTCGCTCGGTGCCGTGAGCAAGACTGTGATGAACAACATCCTGAATAAATATACGGCGCCTTACCTCGAAACGACAGATCATCCATACGTTGTGCTGACTAATCTGGTGAACAACGGTTTCTTGCAACTGTATAAATCGGATTTGACGGCGGCATTAGCTCCGGGCGACTCCGTACAGTATGTGGTATTCCCGATTCTCGGTACCGGTACAGCAGATTTACAAGGTAGGGATATGGAAGTCTGCCCGACGCCGTTGGTTATCAAACTTAAGTCCAAACCTAATCTCGAAGGTGCTCCGATGATATTAGGTGGTTTACACCGCGACTCCACACAGAATAGCAAGCCCATTATCGTGCTTGCGGACGCGCTGCAAACATCATCGGGTGTGCTGATTCCGGTGGATTCAATTCGAACCAATATTGGTGTGCATTCTGTAGAACTCACATCTACCAATGATCCGAATTTCCGTGAAGGCGTACATCGTCTGGAAATGACTCCCGACAGGTCGTGGCCCGGCGAGAACTATTACCGAAAAGGCGATACCATCCTCCTTACGCCGGCATCAACGAATAACTACACCATGCGTCAGGGCTATAGTTATACCTACAGCATGACCATGGTAACAGGTACCGAGAATCCTTTAGGCACTGACGGTTGCCCGATTGGTAAGGTAGTGTTCACGCTCTCGTACGTGCCGGATTATATACGTTGGAATCCGCAAAGCCCCGAGAACAACCAGTGGAATAATCCCGATAACTGGATTGGTGTCAATGCTGCTAACAAGAGTATTATACATAACGAGGCGCGTTTTGTTCCGCTGCCTTCCACGAAGGTGATTATACCCGCTTTGCCTGATAGTATGTCGTATCCTGATATACCGAGTACTATTTCCGCAAAGGATTCCGTCCAAGAGGTGGGCTTTGCCTATAATGCCTGCGAAGTCATCCGAATCCTGCCAGGTGCCGCGATTGGTAATCAACAGAATCTCATCTACGACAATGCGATTGTTGATATGAGGATGAAGCAAAAGACTTGGGCACTTCGCGCTGCACCGGTTACCGGTATGCTCAGCGGCGACCTCTTCCTGTCGAATGCCGATCTCCTCTCTAACTCAAATTCGTGGGAAGTTGGTGAGTTTGATGCCGCCGGACGTAATTACACTACGGGAAATGCCTCGTTCTGGTTGTCGCTCTTCAGTCAAGAAACCATACGGAAAGGAAATAACGATCAAGTCGCAGACTCAACGATGTCTGCTGCCGCCGATTGGTCCAAGGTAACCAATGGTTTGACTCTCCCACTGCCGACAACTCAAGGATTTGCGGTGTATGCGTACCCCAAAAAATCCTCCAGCAATGTGGACATCCGACTGCCGAAGGACGATGATAGATACTACTATTACACCAAGTCCGGTAACAAATTGGAAGACCTATACGAGGATAATCTGCGGCATAAACGCGACAGTATTGCCGTAGCAAGTGGTGCGGAGAAGGCCGGCAGATTGGCATATAAGCCGGTAGGAGAAGGACAATCGTTAACGATTACCAACGGTAAAAATACCGCAGGTAACGTTGTAAAAACAAAATCCATCGTCTTTGGTAATCCTACCGTGGGCTATATCGATATCTGGGGCTTTATAGCAGATAACAGCAGTATTTTGGCAGAGAAAATAATCTATCTCAATTCAGATGGACTAATGCGTCCGAGGACTAAAGCAGAAGCAACAAAGTCCTCAGTACCCAATCAACTCAATCGACAGGAGCGCTATCTGCCGCCGACGCAGGCCATTATGATTGAGCTAAAGGACTCTGCCACTTCGGTGACCCTCACGCTCAATAAGAACCGTATCGTGACCAAACCGGTTACCCCACCGGCTTCACCGGCTCCGAAGCGAATGGCTTCCGCACGTGAAAAAGGTATCATGACCATTATCGCTGTCAACCCCGTTTCGTCGCGATGCGTTTCCTATCTCTTGCTCGGACAAGGCTACGACAACGCTATCCAAGATGGTGAAGATGCCGTACTGACCACGTTCAATATTGACAACTTCACTATGTTCGACAATCCGACCACACCGTTTAATATCTACGCGGTTAATGACGGATACGGAATGAGTATTGACTTGCGCGAATCGATAGAGACCGTACCGCTGTCCTTCTACATGAGTGACCTACCGTACGATTCGAAAACGCAGTTGTGGTTCTCAGGCGTCAATGAAATCGACGGACAACTCTTCCTCTACGACGCTCTTACGGATACCGAACGACCGATTCTTGACGGTATATGCTGGGAAATCGAAACGCCGGAACGTAATCACGAGAGACGTTATTACATCCGCCGGATACCGACTCCGGAAGAAGACCCCGAAGAACCGATTACCACCAGCGTGGGCCCCCAAGAAACTACGCCGCAACTAACCGAACAAGCGGTTAAAATAATGTACAACGGACACGTACTCATTCTACGCAATGGCCACGTTTATACGATGTACGGACAAAAACTGAGATAATGATGCAGAAACATAACCACATACTTAGATTCATGGTAACAGCATGCTTCATGCTGTTTGGGTGGACTGCATCATTTGGGTTCACCTACCACACTACGCCGACGTACGACCACGGCTTTGCAAACGCGACAACGCCGGCCTATCAGTTCCGTTCTACCTCCGTCTATAGCCCTTCGTTTGACAATAAGAGCACCTTCGTTCCTCTTGCCGATGACCCTTACGCCGGCTGCGCATCGCACAAAAGTATTCGTAAAAGCAACCCTTGGGACGAGAACCCCGACACCGGAGGCGGTAATGCAATCGGTGAAGTGGAAGATCAGTTACCCGTTGGAGAACCGTTGGTACTGCTACTGTTGGCGCTGATATACGTCGGCAGACTGATTGTACGAAAGCGTTGTTGCAAAGATTAATAACCCTTTAGGGTGTTTTATAACAATTCGGTCTCGGCGCATCTTGTCGGGACCGAATTGTGTAAATTATGAACACAAATGAGGTATCTGTCAAAAAAATTTGCATATTCGATTTTTTTGTAGTACTTTTGCACGCCGAAACAGAGAATAGTTAACAATGAATATCAATATAATGAAATTAAAGATTTTGATTATGGCATCCATCGCCGTGCTGGCAGCAAGTTGCGCCAAACAAACAGAGACCTCAAAAGAAGACAGTACCAAATCCCCTATTACAAAGCCGGAAATAACTATTGAAGGAGGAAGACTCACGCCCGAAGGACTATGGGCAATGGGGCGTATAGGCGCTGTAAAAAGCGACATTGAGACCGGTCTATTGGCCTACACCGTAAGTTACTACAGTGTGGAAGAGAACAGGAGCACCACGTGGATTCGCGTGTGCAACCCGTTTGACAACATGAAGGTGGAGGATGAATTTGTAGGTAATGAACCGGCATGGTTCGGTGCCAGCGGTTGGCTTGCATTCATGCGAGGCGGACAACTATACCTGCGTCGCGACAAAGAGGAAGTCAAAGTGGAAGGCGCAGAGGATATCGACGGATTCCTACTCTCCCCTATGCGGGACAAGGTTGTCCTTATCAAACAAGTGAAGACGGTAGAAAAGACGGTGGATAAATATCCTGATCTGCCATTGGCTACCGGTCGCATCGTAGAGGACCTGATGTACAAGCACTGGGACGAGTGGGTAGAGACCGCACCTCAACCGTTTGTATGCCCGCTGGAGATTACGTATGTGGGCGAAGGCGAGCGTATCAAGCGTGCCAAAGTTGGTGAGGGTATCAATATCCTCGAAGGCACGCCGTATGAGTGTCCGATGAAACCCTTTGGGGGCGTTGAGCAATTGGCCTGGAATCCGAACAACAACGAATTAGCCTATACCTGCCGCAAGAAAGCAGGTCTCGACTACGCCGTAAGCACGAACTCGGACATCTATCTGTACGACCTCGAAACAAAGCAGCACAAGAACATCACCGCAGGTAACAAGGGCTACGACACGAATCCCGCCTACTCGCATAATGGCGAGTGGATTGCGTGGCTGTCCATGGAACGGGACGGCTATGAGAGCGATCTCAACCGCATCTTCGCGCTGAACCTGAAGACCGGCGAACGGCGCTGGCTGACCGAACGCATCGATGATACGATTGATGAGTTTGCATGGTATAACGACACCACTATCCTCTATACTGCCTGCTGGTCAGGTACTATTAACTTGTATCACATGACCTTGAACGGGAACATCGAGCGTATGACCGAAGGACAATACGACCTCGCCTTCGGCGATGTGAGTGACAAATACCTGTATATGCTCGGACACTCCATGCGGCAAGCCAACGAGATTTACTGCATGGACGTAGAAGAATGGGAGAACGGTCTGACCCGTGACTACGGTCCGCGCGGCATCGACTGGGACCAACCCCACACCTCACAGGAAGTGGCATTCGCGCAACTTACCCATGAAAATGACAATATTTATAATCAGATTGAGCGCTCTACCGTAGAACCACGCTGGCAACGAACCAGCGATGGAAAAGACATGCTCACATGGATTATTCTGCCGCCCAACTTCGACCCGAAGAAGAAATATCCCGCTCTATTGTACTGCGAAGGCGGTCCGCAAAGCCCCGTAAGCCAGTTCTGGAGCTTCCGCTGGAACTTCATGATGATGTCCGCCGGCGATTATGTGATTGTGGCGCCGAACAGACGCGGACTACCCGGATTCGGCAAGGCATGGAACGAACAGATAAGCGGCGACTACGGCGGACAATGTATGAAAGACTATTTGACAGCCATTGATGAAGCGTGTGCCAACCTGCCGTATATCGACAAGAACCGTTTGGGCTGCGTGGGAGCGTCCTTCGGCGGATTCTCAGTCTATTGGCTGGCAGGACATCACAACAAGCGCTTTAAAGCCTTTATCGCTCACGACGGTATATTCGACCTTGAAATGCAATACCTCGAAACAGAAGAGAAATGGTTCACCAACTGGGACCTTGGCGGCGCATACTGGGAGAAGAATAATCCCATTGCACAGCGCACCTACGCCAATAGTCCGCACCTGTTCGTGGATAAGTGGGACACCCCGATACTGTGTATCCACGGCGAGAAAGACTACCGCATCTTAGCAAATCAGGCAATGGCAGCGTTCGATGCCGCCAAGATGCGCGGTGTACCGGCAGAACTTCTGATTTTCCCCGATGAGAACCACTGGGTACTCAAGCCGCAAAACGGAATTCTGTGGCAACGGACATTCAGGGAGTGGTTGGATAAATGGCTTAAATAGGCGAAAGGTTAGAGGCGAAAGGATAAAGGATGAAATATAGTTACGAATACGAGATACAATATCAGGAAGTGGATATGAACCGCAAATTGCGGTTGTTCACCTTGGAGAATTACCTACTGAACGTAGGCGGTCGAGTGGCGGATGAGTTGGGATTCGGTATCAAATACCTCAATCAGCAGAACCTGACATGGATACTGACGCGGATGTCGATTGAGATGGACTATATGCCGACCAGTTGCGAACACGTGGTGTTCGAGACGTGGATAGAAAGCAACGTACACATGCTCTCAACCCGTGACTTCCGCATTTATCTACTGCGTGAGGGACAACGCATACAAATAGGTCAGGCCAAGAGTGTGTGGGCAGTATTGGATCTCACCAAACGCGAAATTGTGAACTGCTTCGACCAAGCCGCTTTCGATGGCGCTGTTGATGGCGAAGTTTTGGAAATGTCGAGAGCTGCAAGACCGCTCCCGATGCCAGAACCGGATGATATCGTGGAGCATAAGATTCAATACTCCGACGTGGATTATAACGGGCACTGCAATTCATGCAAGTATCTCGAAATCATGATGAACGCCAAAACGCCCGAATTTCTCAACAAGCGTTTCCGGCTGGATATCAACTACTCCAAAGAAGTGTATCTGGGTGACAGTATCTTCACACACTATCTTGCCGATGCGCATAGCGTTCAGTACATACAAAAAGACATTAACGGTACAACTTGTTGCAACGGAAAAATAGGCGAAAGGTAAAAGGCTAAAGGCGAAAGGTGAAGATTGAGGATTTATATATTGTTTTGGCGGGACATCCGCAGGTTGGGGCAATCGAGAAAAGCTTGCGACACACCGGTGAAACGCACGTATGGCTGAGCGGACTGCACGGCAGTGCGCAAAGTGTACTCTTACGCGCTGTTCATGAACGCATCGAAGGCACAACCGTTGTAGTAATGGACAACGAAGATACCGCCCAATACTGCTACGCAGACCTGCGCACCTTGGGTGCAGATGCGCTCTATTTCCCCACCTCACGACGCCGCAGACAAGGAACAGACGAGGCGATGGTTATTCAGCGGACCGAGATGCTGTCTTCTCTCTCCACCAACCGCTCACCGCTTATCGTTACCTATCCGGAAGCAATAGTGGAAGATGTGCCGGCAAGAGAGCAATTGACGCAGGCAACCGTTCAGCTCGAAGCCGGACAGCACATGGCACAAACCGTCTTGGGCGAACAGTTAGCGGACTTAGGTTTTGAGCGTGTTGACTTCGTCTATGAACCCGGACAATACGCCATCCGGGGCGGCATAGTGGATATATACAGCTACGCCCACGATGACCCATACCGACTGGATTTCTTCGGCAATGAGATAGATTCTATCCGAACCTTTGACATCGAAAACCAACTGTCGAAAGAGCGCGTAGCGAAGGCAGTGATAGTGGGAAGTGTGACCGCGGATACAGCGAACAAAAAAACAGCTTCACTGACGGATTATCTGCCGGAAAACATGCTGTGGGTAAGCAATGATTGGAGTGTAGCGCTGTATAAAGTTGAAACTTTAAAGGTAAAAGTTGAAAGTGCGCAAACAATGGAGTTCGGGACAAAGAGCTACTTTGCGAACTACACGAAGATTGCCTTCGACACCCTGCCCCAACCGACCTTCAGCAAGAACTTCGATCTGCTTGCGGATGACCTCAGAACTCATATAGCGGAAGGATACCATATATATATACTTGCCGACCAGAAGAAACAAACTGACCGCCTCGCAGCCATCTTTGAGAATGATAACATCCAATTTACGCCGGTAGAACAAACGCTGCACGCCGGATTCGTGGATAATGAGGCCAAACTCTGTTGCTACACCGACCACGAGATTTTTGAACGCTACCACCGTGTAACGCTGCGCTCAGAGAACGCCCGTCGTGGCAAGGCAGTGATTACCCTCAAGGAGATTAACCAGCTGCGTATCGGTGACTATATCGTGCACAGCGACCATGGTATCGGGCAGTTCGGCGGGCTTGTAACCACTCCCGTTAACGGCAAACCACAGGAAATGATTAAGCTCATTTACCGAGATGGTGACACCATCTTCGTTAGCATTCACAACCTGCACCGAATATCCAAATACAAAGGGCGCGAAGGCAGTGCCCCGACCATCTCAAAGGTCGGCAGTGGCGCATGGGAGCGGCTCAAGGAACGCACAAAAGACAAGGTAAAGGACATCGCCCGAGACCTTATACAATTATATGCCACCCGCAAGGGACAGAAAGGATTCGCCTACACACCGGACGGCTATATGCAGCATGAATTGGAGGCGTCTTTCCTGTACGAAGACACCCCGGACCAAGCCAAAGCGACACTGGATGTCAAACACGACATGGAAAGCCCAATGCCTATGGATAGGCTTATTTGCGGCGATGTCGGCTTCGGCAAAACCGAGATTGCGATGCGGGCTGCCTTCAAAGCCGCTACGGACGGCAAACAAGTGGCAGTACTCGTGCCAACAACCGTACTGGCATTGCAGCACTACAATACCTTCCGCGAACGGTTCAAAAACTTCCCCGTTAAAATTGAATACCTCAGTCGCGCCAAGAACGCCAAAGAGACCGCTTCTATTCTGTCACAACTGGAAAAAGGCGAGATAGATATCCTTATCGGCACACACAAACTGGTCGGGAAAGGGGTCAAATGGCACGACCTCGGGTTGCTGATTATCGACGAGGAGCAGAAGTTCGGCGTAGCCGTCAAGGAGAAGCTGAAGAGCCTGCGAACAAACGTGGATGTACTGACGCTGACAGCAACCCCGATTCCAAGGACGCTACAGTTCTCGCTGCTTGGTGCCCGAGACTTGAGCGTTATGACCACCCCGCCACAAAACCGCTATCCCGTGCAGACTGAGGTGCTTACGCCGGAGGACGAAGACATCATTAAAGAGGCCATTGACCTCGAGATTGGACGAAACGGACAAGTGTTTGTCGTCAACAACCGCATTGAGATGCTGGAGCGCATTGAGCACCGTATCCATAAACTCTGTCCTGAAGCACGCATCGTCGTAGCGCACGGACAAATGCCGACCGAGGAAATGGAGAAGCGTCTTGAGGATTTTATCAACTACGACTATGATGTGCTCGTCTCCACCACCATTATCGAATCCGGCGTGGATATCCCAAACGTGAACACAATCATTATCTACTCGGCACAACATTACGGTTTGGCAGACCTGCATCAACTGCGCGGACGTGTCGGCCGCAGCAACCGCAAAGCCTATTGCTATCTTGTGGCACCCGATAGAGAACTGCTGACCCCCGAAGCGCGCAGAAGATTGGACGCACTGAGCACCTTTGCCGAACTGGGCGCAGGATTCCAACTCGCCATGCAAGACCTTGATATCCGCGGAGCAGGAAACCTCCTCGGTGCCGAACAATCAGGCTTCATTGCCGACCTTGGCTACGAAACCTACCAACGAATCCTTAACGAAGCGGTCATCGAACTCAAAGAAGAAATGCATCTCTTCGACAACGAAGAAATGTCCGACGCCCAATCGCCAATTGCCAATAATTGGGCAGCCGACAGCCAGTTGGAGAGTGACTTGCAACTTTGTTTCCCTCAAGACTACATAGAGAACATCAGCGAACGAATCACACTATACAAAGAGTTGGATAGTTTGCGTAACGAAGACGAGCTGACCGCCTTCAAGAAACGGCTCATTGACCGATTCGGGCCTTTGCCGGAGCAAGCGGAGGAGTTAACAAATGTCGTGCGACTGCGGTGGCTCTGCTGTCAAATGGGCATCGAGAAGATTTACCTCAAAGGCGAACGAATGAATTTGTACTTCATTACAAGTAATGAGCAATACTGGCAGTCCGAGATATTCGGCAAACTCCTGCTTTATGCCGCCCAACGCCCCGAGCGATGCCGCGTGGTCGAAGACCGCGACAAGAAAGGAAAGCCTACCGGCAAACGCTACATGACCGTCATGCAAGTCAAAACCCTCGCCGGTGCCCTCCACCTCCTCCACAAAATCGCCGAGAACTAAAAAAGTGCTATTTTTTGCACTTTTATTTGCAGATATCAAAAAAATGTAGTACTTTTGCACGCTAAATGTGTGAAAGGCAATTCATAGGGATTATTCCGGCACGGTACGCCAGTACACGTTTCCCCGGCAAGCCACTAGCACTCATTGGCGGGAAGCCGATGATTCAGCGTGTATATGATCAGGCGAAAAAGGCCTTAGAGACCGTGATAGTGGCTACAGATGACGATCGGATATTTGACTGCGTTCGCAGTTTCGGTGGTGAAGTGGTAATGACGCGTTCAGACCACAAATGCGGCACAGACCGCTGCCTTGAAGCCGTTGAGCGCTTAGCGACAAGCAATGAGCGGTTAGTAGTAATTAATATACAAGGTGATGAACCCTTTATCCAGCCCGAACAGATTGAAGCAATAAAAAGTTGCTTTGAAGACTCTGCCACGCAGATTGCGACCCTTGTCAAGCCTTTTACCGAAGCGGACAGCCTTGCGGATCTTGAGAATCCGAACACCCCGAAGGTGGCAATAGCGCCGGATGGGAGCGCCCTACTTTTCTCGCGGTCTGTAATCCCGTACCTGCGCGGCATTGACAAAGCCGACTGGTTGAAACAAGGCAAACATTTCCGGCATATAGGTATGTATGCGTATCGGGTAGAGGTGCTGAAGGAGATTACGCAGTTACCCCAGACGCCGCTGGAGAAAGCCGAAAGTCTTGAGCAACTGCGCTGGCTCGAAAACGGATACAAGATAAAAGTGTCTGTCTGCAAAACAGCATCCATCGGTATTGATACACCGGAAGATTTGAAAAAAGCAGAAGCGTTTTTAATGAATAATTGATATAATTTAACCCTAAAATTAAAACAATATGGAAAACCAAACACCAACTCCTCACATTGGAGCAAAGTACGGCGACATCGCCAAGACAATGATTATGGCAGGCGACCCCCTGCGTGCAAAACTGATGGCAGAGCGATTCCTTGAGAACCCCGTTCTCGTGAACAATGTACGTGGCATGCTGGCATTTACCGGCATGTATAAAGGCAAAAAGATTACCGTTATGGGTCACGGTATGGGAATGGCTTCGATTGGTATTTATACCTACGAACTATTCAACTTCTATGATGTAGATACAATCATCCGCGTTGGTTCATGCGGTTCTCGTCAGATGTACGTAAATCTCGGCGACATCGTGATTGCGCAAGGCGCATGCTCAGACAGCAACTACGGTATGCAATACAACCTGCCGGGCAATTATGCTCCGATTGCAAACTTCGACCTCTGCCGCAAAGCCGTTGACGCTTGTGAAAAGTTCGGTTACAATTACCATGTAGGCAATGTTTTCGCAACCGATGTTTTCTACTGCGAAGACGAGCGCAAGGCCAACTGGACCAAGATGGGTGTTCTCGCAGACGAGATGGAAGCACCCGCATTGTATATGAACGCAGCCCGTGCCGGCAAAAAAGCGCTGTGCATCTGCACGGTTAGCGACCATATCCTGACCGGCGAAGCCACCACCGCTGAGGAGCGCCAGAATACGTTCACGAAGATGATGGATGTAGCGTTCAGTATTATTTAATATTGATGATTGAAGACTTGAAGAAGATTCTGATAATAGTGTTGGCGATACTGCCGTTGTGTCTCATGGCGCAACGGCGGTCGCACGACACATACACTCCGGCTCCGGACGAGCAGGTGGAAGAGGCGAGTTACGAAAACAGCAACTCGCGTAAAAGCGCCAAACAAGGCGACAATAAAGAAAGTAACAAAGGGAATAAAAAGATTGTAACCGGTTTCTCCGGTGGTATGATGATTCACGGTGGATACCTGTTTGCAGAGACTCCCGGCGAGTTATTCCGCAACGGTAGTCTGGGCAACACCACCCAATCCAATCTTCCAAAAGACGGTTTCACCTTAGGTCTGGGTGGAACACTTCGCATGCATTTAATAGACCACATTCATCTTGGCGGCGAAGGACACATGTCCCTAATGCCATTAGCAGGTTCCGGAACCAGTATCCGTACCGGTTGGGGCGGTGCGATGTGCGATTTCTATGCCACACTCGGTATTGTTCGGCCACTGGTGGGTTTGGTTATCGGCGGTGGTTCAACACGACGTCTTTACGTGCCGGATGACAATTCAGTGGCCACCGGTGACAATAAAATGGAATATAACGCGTCATTTTCAAAAACACCTTTCTTTCTGATTGACCCGTACGTAGGTATAGAAATCGCACTCGGAAAAGTGGCTTTGCTTATACGCGCCGATTATATGCTGCCCTTCGGTAAAGGCAATACCGGTGTGGCAAACACAAACGTAAAATGGGATAACTTCCTCCGTCCGAGCGGACCGAGATTATATATCGGCTGTCTTTTCGGGCACTAAATTTATTTACAATAGAACCGTTTACGATTTAACAATTAGACAATATAAATAAAAATGGATAAAAACACTTGGATCGGCTTTGGATTAATCGCCGCAATTATCGTTGGATTTACCATGCTCAGTCGTCCGTCAAAAGAGGAATTGGCTGAGCGTCAACGTATTAATGACAGTATCGCGCTGGTACGCCAATTAGAGTATGAGGCACAACAATTGAGCGAGGCCATCGCCGCGGAACAAGAAGCTGCGATGTCATCTTCCAATACAGAGCAACAAACCACAAGCACCCAAATAGAGGCAGTTTATGGTCCGTTTGCCCCTGCTGCCAAAGGCGAGAGCGAAATGATTCGCATGGAAAACCAGAAAGTGCGTATCTTTGTCAATACGAAAGGCGGATGTATCTCCCGAGTAGAACTCAAAGAGTACAAAGCCTACGGCGATAGTGTGAATGACCTCTGTCTTTTCCGCGGCGACGAAAGCGAGTTGGCATTTACCCTTATCACGGCCAACAATCGTATTCTATCCACCAAGAACCTGTACTTTGAACCGATAGACCCGGACCAAAGTAATTTGACGATGCGCCTGAAAACGGATAACGAAGATGCATGGATAGACTTCGTTTATACACTGTATGAGGACGATTATTTGGTACACTTTGCCATTCAGCCGCATAATGCGCAATACGTTTTGGCGCAAAATGTTAACTCGTTGGAGATGCAATGGAGTCAACTTATTCCACAGCAGGAACGCGGCAGAAAGTTCGAAGAGCGCTACGCCCAATTACAATATATGGTTGTAGGCGGCGATATGGAAAAGTTGAGCGAATCCAAGGCAGCAACCAAGCGTGAGAATGCCCGTATCCGCTGGATTGCCTACAAGGACCAGTTCTTCTCTACAGTAATGATTGCAGATGACGCCTTCACAACCACCAGCCTTGAATCCACTCCGCAAGACCCTCACACACACTACATCAAGGAATATAAAACCAATACAAGCGTGGCATTTGATGTAACCGGCAGCAAGGAGACAGGCTTCAATTACTACTTCGGACCGAACCACTATAACACGCTCAAGGCTTACGACAAAAATCAAGAGAAGGAAAATAAATGGTATCTCAAAGAACTGGTGCCGCTGGGTTGGAAGATTGTAAGCTGGATTAACAAGATTCTCGTTATTCCGATGTTCGACCTGTTCATGTCATGGGGACTGCATATCGGGCTGGTGATTCTGCTCATGACACTGGTAATCAAGATTATCATCCTGCCTTTCGTATTCGCTTCATACAAATCAAGCGCCAAAATGCGCGTACTCAAACCGCAAGTTGACGAGATTAACGCCAAATATCCTCCCGAGAAGATGCAAGAGCGCCAACAAGCTACTATGGCCTTGTACAGCCGTGCAGGAGCAAGCCCGATGTCTGGTTGCCTGCCAATGTTGTTCCAATTCCCAGTTCTGATGGCGATGTTCTGGTTCTTCCCGACTGCTATTGAACTCCGCGGAAAATCTTTCCTTTGGGCGGATGACCTTTCGGCATACGATGCTATTCTCACATGGAGTACACCGATTCCGCTACTTGGCACACACTTGAGTCTCTTCTGCTTGCTCATGACAGCTGTCAACATCGTTTATACCTACATTACGATGCAACAGCAGTCCATGGATCCGAATATGAAGTTTATGAAGTACTTTATGTACTTTATGCCCCTAATGTTCCTCTTCATCTTCAATGACTATGCAGCCGGCTTGAGCTATTACTACTTCCTCAGTCTGCTTATGACGATTGTACAAACAATGATCTTCCGAATGTCAATTGACGAAAAGAAACTGCTAGCAGAAATGGAAGCAAATGCCAAGAAAAAAGAAGGCAAAAAGAAATCCGGCTTCATGGCACGGCTCGAAAAAATGCAACAAGAGCAACAGCGCATGGCACGAGAGAACGCCAAAGCGCAGGCGAAGAAATATCGATAGTTGACAATTGACATTGACAGTTATGCATATTATCATCATCGGTCAGGGAAACGTCGCTTGTAATTTACATGCGGCGTTTTTACGCAAGAATATTGCAGTCGAAATGATTTCATCGTACACAGGATTGGATAGCATTGCTCAGAATGCGGATGTATATATCTATGCAGTTCAGGATAATGCTTTAGCGGAAGTTATCGCCAAGGTGCATGTGCCGGAACGCGCTATGCATGTGCATACAAGCGGCACAATATCTTTAGATGTCTTCGGTCCGGACAAACCGCATTGCGGAATACTTTACCCATTCCAATCATTCTCTAAAGCGCACATATTAGAGGATTTTTCTTCGATACCCACATTTATCGAAGCTAAGGGTATTGACGATATTTCAGCAGTTTATACGCTTGCTCTCACGCTCACACCGCACATCTACGAAACCACCCAATCTGACCGCGAACGCTTACATGTCGCAGGTGTCTTCGCTAATAATTTCACGAACTACATGTACGCCGTAGCTAAAGAAATGCTCAAAGGCACACAAATCCCTTTCAAAGCACTTTTGCCACTCATTGATGAGACGGCTGCAAAAGTACATACTTTATCGCCCAAAGAGGCACAAACAGGTCCGGCTATTCGCGGCGACAAGAACGTGATAGAACATCACTTGGAACTAATAAAAGATGATAAGCAGAAAAAGTTGTACCGTATAATCTCTGAGTTGATTAGTATTTCTGGCCAAGTTGGCTAATTTCTTCAAAAAAATTTGCATATATAAAAAATAAAGTGTACCTTTGCAGCGGAATTAGTCTGATATGAGTAGATACATCAAAAGAAATGCCTATGAATCGGCAACCCCATTAGGAAAATTATGGGAGTTAAACCCGATATGGGGAGTGCTTGATGCCGCCCAACGCGAAATGGCTATGAATGAGGTGGAAGTACGCCGTTATCGCAAGGGCGAAACTATTCACCATGAAGGTGCAACTCCGACTCACATGATGATGCTTGTGAGCGGAAAAATTAAAATCTATAAGGAAGGTGCCGGTCAGCGCCAACAGATTATTCGCCTACTTAAACCATTCGATTTCTTTTCTTATCGCGCCGTAGTCGGTGGCGGCGGTTATAACTCAACTGCCGAAGCCATCGAAGATTGCACGGTTTATCAGCTCAACAAAGAGTGCTTCATCCAACTTCTTCAACATAACAATCAATTCTGCTTCCTTGTGATGCAACGCATGGCAGGAGACCTCGGAAACCAAGAGGCACAAACCGTAAACCTCACGCAAAAACATATTCGTGGAAGGTTGGCAGAATCCTTGCTAACACTACGCCAGCATTATGGTGTGGATGAGGACGGCGTAACGATTGCGATGTATATGAGTCGCGAGGATCTCGCCGGCATGAGCAACATGACAACGAGCAATGCTATCCGCACACTTAGTCAGTTTGCCCAGGAAGGCATCGTCAGCGTTGACGGACGCAAAATAAAGATTCTAAATGAAGCAGAATTGATGAAAGTCAGCCGGATTGGATAAGCGGTTACGGCTTAGTCAAGCATCTCTCCAAAGTTATTGGACAATTGAATCATACGATCGTAATCCTCGGGCGATAGGTCGTAAAAGTAGAAATTACGGGGGTCAATCGGTTGATTCTGCAAGCGTACTTCATAATGCAAGTGGGGACCGGTGGATTTACCCGAATTGCCTACCAGTGCAATCACATCGCCACGTTTCACTTTCTGCCCGACTCGAACCAACTGCTTATATAAGTGCGCATAGAGTGTGGAGTAACCAAATCCGTGATCAACTACAACAGTGTTGCCATAACCCTGTCTCCACCCTACAAACGAAACAGTACCGTTTCCTGTGGCATAAACATCGGTGCCTGTTGGAGCCGTAAAATCCATACCGGTATGCATTCTACGCACATGATAAACAGGATCAATACGTACACCATAACCACTGGCAACACGAGTTAGGTCCTTATTCATCACAGGCTGAATGGCTGGGATATTCTCCATCCTCACCTCTTGCGTCTTTGCCATTTCGATAAGGTCATCGTATGACTTGGCTTGTACATACAGCCCCTTCTCCAACAAATCCACCTTCAGTGCTAAATCGGCCGTAAGCTGCGAGTTCGTCATTCGCGCTAATTCTTCATAATAGGAAATTTTACGTGACGCACCAAGTCGCACAGCCAACGGAATAGGTTCTGCACCAAAGAGCACACGATATAAATTATCGTCGCGCTGCGAAAGGTCTGTCAACACCAATTGCATCTGGTCAACTTGGTTATTCAGCACTTGCAGTTGCGCCTCAAGATTTTGCTTCTGCTGCGCTAGTTGACGCTCCTTGGGCGAGGGGAAGAACAAAAAGAACAGAAAGAAAAATATCGTACCGAGCAATATTCCTCCAAACACATACCAGCCGCTTCGCCGCAGCCAATAGAGAAATCCCTGCTCCACTCGCTCCATCGCAAGCGTATCTGGATTTATGTGGTATTTTTTAGCCATGTGAAGTAGTTTGTGTAGTATGTGAGTTAATTGAGGTCATAGCCATAGTGACGAAGCCGGGATTGCGAGGAACGCCAATCCTTGTCCACCTTGACAAATAACTGTAAGAATACCTGTTTGCCGAAAAATGCCTCAATATCATGACGTGCTTGCGAGCCGACACGCTTGAGTGCTGTTCCGGCTTTACCAATGATAATCCCCTTCTGCGACTCCCGCTCTACAAATATGAGCGCAGAAATACGAATTAAGTTCTCCTCCTCTTGGAAGGATTCGACCTCGACTTCAACACTATAAGGAATCTCTTTGTCGTAGTTCAACAAAATCTTCTCGCGGATAATCTCATCCACAAAGAATCGTGCCGGTTTGTCGGTAAGTTGGTCTTTATCAAAGAATGGCGGACACTCCGGCAAGGCAGCTTTGATTGCATCAAAGAGCGTATCAATACCGAACCTTTCTTGTGCCGAAATAGGAAAAATCCTTGCCTCAGGCAATTGTTTGTGCCAATATTCAACAAGTTGCTCAAGCGTTTCCTGCGTCGTCAAATCAATCTTATTGATAATTAGGAACACCTGCGTATTGGCAGCCATCCGCTTCACTTTATCCAGAAACTCTGCATTTTTGTCCGGCGTATCCTGCACATCTGTCACATATAGCAACACATCCGCATCAACCAGCGCCGAACGCGAAAACTCCAGCATCTGCTCTTGAAGACGGTAGTTCGGTTTGAGTACACCGGGCGTGTCGGAATAGACAATCTGGAAATCTTCTCCATTAACAATTCCCATAATGCGATGGCGGGTGGTTTGCGCCTTCGATGTAATAATCGAAAGGCGCTCACCAACCAACGCATTCATCAATGTGGACTTACCCACATTCGGGTTGCCGACAATATTTACGAATCCTGCTCTGTGCACGATTACATGATGGCGTCAATGAGTTCGTCCACAGAGTTGAAAATCTTCGCAGGCGACACTTTCGTCACTTTGCAACCAACCTTCGCTTGGATAGCCTTCAAGTCGATCTTCTTCGGGTCACCCATCAGCACAATAGTCACGGGCTTACCTTGGACATTCTCCTTATAGAACTGATTAATATCATCAAAGGACACCGCGTCAATCTTCGCTGCATTTACCTTTGCCGGATCATCAGTATAACCGAGTCGCTGCCATGATGCATAGGTAGTTGCCTTATTACGCATTGACGGTTTAGCTGTTTGAGCTGCCTGACGAAGGGCTGCACGGAGAGCCGCAATATTGGTCGAGTCAGCCGGCATATCGTTCAGGATATCCATATATACGCTTATCGCATCTGCCACCTTATCAGACTGCGTGCCAACATAACCAATGAAGTAACAATCTTTGCCTTGCAGCACCGGTGTTGCATCGTAGCCATAAGCTGTGTATGCCATTGAACGTTTTACGCGGATTTCATTGAGCACAACGCCGGTAAATCCACCGGACATATATTGGTTAAAGGCATCTGAAACCACATCCGAAGCAATATCATACTTACGACCGTTGATGTAGAAATACAAGTCTGCCTGTTGCACATTCGAGTTCGGCAGGAAGAGAATAGTCGGTTTGTCATATGTCACACGTTCGCGTACATAAGGTGAATTCGAGGGCTGCATGCCTTCCGTCAACGGCAGTTCGGGCACAAGCGCCTCCTTGGACAATGTTCCGCAATAGAATACATCCAAAGCATAGGTGCGGGCAGCTGCTAACTGGGCTTGCACTTTTCCACCATCAAGACCCCATATATCTGCAAACGGCACTTCGTCCAAATAAGCCGACTTCTTTCCATATAGCGCATACTCCAACAATGCCGACTTCTGCACAGCCGTACGTTTCTGACGACTAAAGCGAGAGAAGAACTCAGTACCCTTGATATTATCCAATTGTTTCTGGTCAAGATACGGCATCAAAATCTGACGACTGATAAGCTGCATAATCTTGTTCATGTTGCCATCCTCACCGGAGATGTTGATATAGAAATACGAATTGTTGCAACTATATGATACATTTGCACCCAACTCCGCCAACTGCAATTGGAAGTCCTTTCCTTCCACTTTCGGAAGAATACCAGCATAGTTCATCATCTCTGCGATATAGGGCAATAACGGCATTTCGTGTTCGCCGATACCATAACGCAACGTGAGGGTAAAGATGTCATTCTTCGTGTTCGGCGTATAGTGCAGAGTCACGTTATTGGCAATCGTCGATACCTGTACATCATTGAAATCGTTAAACGTCTGCTTCAATTCACCTTTAGGCATTTTTTGGAATGCTTCGGTGTACGCTGTGTGCGCATCCTTTACAGGATCCAACGGCTTGATATCGGGCTTCGGCAATGTCTTTGCCTTCATATTGGAGCTGTTCTCATCAAACGAAACAGTCATATACGGAGCATCAAAGTACTTCTTTGCAATGGCTACAATCTCGTCTTTCGTCAACGCCTGAATACGTTCGTTCTCGGTGAATATCTTATTCTTGTCCTCACCATAGGTGAACGAGTTTACAAGGTGCTGTAACTTGGCGGACGGATACTCTTCTATCCGTTTGTATGACTGGTTATACATACGCTTTACAGATGCAATCAAATCATCAGGTATATCACCGGTCTTCAGACGGTTCACTTCCTTCATGATAATACGCTCCGTTGCTTTGTCCGACTCGAACATCTGTTGGTTGGCATCATAGTAAGGAACTGCCTCAATGATGATTCGACCCGTATTACGACGAGTGTCGCAAGCTGCGCCGCAGCCTTGTACCTCACCGTTGATATTCACGCGGTCAAGAAGTCCGGTTTGTCCGTTATACAGAAGAGCCAACACAAACTCCAAGACATCCTCATCCGGATCTCCGGCCTTGCATCCCTGATATGCCCATACAACTACAGGGTTGTAACCAAGCTTATAGTGCTTCATCGGGTTGCCGGCAAACGATACCTCCGGATACGTTGGACGCTCCGGCAGTTCTTTCGGAACCAGACGGGAGAACGTCTCTGCAATCATCGGCTTGGCAGTCTCCGTGTCAAAGTCACCAACTATCACCAATGCCATATTATTAGGCACATACCACGTCTCGTAGAACTCAATCAACTTCGACAGACGCGGGTTCTTCAAATGCTCGGGCAGACCGATAACATCACGCTCGTACGGACAACCTTTGTACAAGTCCGCCATTAATTGTTTGCTAACCTGAGAACTCGGGTTATTGGCATACATGTTATACTCCTCAAATACGTTCTCTAACTCTGCTTGGAACGTACGGAAGACCGGATTGATGAAACGCTCCGAGAAGATACTCAACCAACGATACATCTCCGCTGCAGGGAACGAGTTGTGGTAGCATGTTACGTCATAAGACGTATATGCATTCACACCTTCCGCACCAATCAGGTCAAGCATATTAAAGAAATCTTCCGTCGAAGAAATCTTTGCCTCACGCATGGAGCACTCGTTGATTTGCGTAGCAAGTTGCTCACGTACCTTCGGGTCTGTTGACTCGCTATACTGGTCATACAACGCAATAATCGAGTCATAAATCGGTTTCTCTTTTTCCCAATCCAACGCACCGATTTTCTGCGTACCCTTGAACATCATATGCTCCAAATAGTGCGCCAATCCGGTATATTCTGCCGGCTCGTCAACGGCTCCGGCACGAACTACCACATAACCTGTCACATCAGGCTGATCGTGATCTTCCCACAACATCACCGTCAAACCATTGTCTAATTTGTACTCGGAAAGACCTTCAGGCGTTAACGCACTAAAAGCCGATAACGGCAACATAACTGCCATCAATAACGCTAAGAGATTTGTTTTTTTCATACTTTTGTTGTTTTTGATTAATATTTCGAGATTGTTATACAATAACCGTGCCAAAGCATTACCATTCAAGCAGCACTTTGCCGCATTTGCCACTAACCATCACATTGAATCCCTGCTGGAAATCCTCGAACTTGAAACGGTGTGTAATAACCGGCGAAAGGTCCAAGCCGCCAAGCAGCATCTGCTCCATCTGATACCACGTTTCCCACATTCGGCGACCGGTGATTCCCTTGATAGTCAAGGCATTGAATATCACGTCCGACCAATTGACTTTGGTATTGGATGGCAGGATCCCAAGTTGGGCTATATTCGCACCTTTATACATGTGTTCAATCATTTCGTTAAATGCGGAAGGGGCACCCGACATCTCCAGTCCGACATCAAAGCCGTGGATCCCGAGTTTCTGCATCGCCATTTCTACGGTTTCTCCTTTTGCTTCATTTACCGTCAATGTGGCACCCATCTTCCGGGCAATCTCTAAACGCAAAGGGTTAATATCTGTCACCACAATACGTTTCGCACCTGCATAACGGCAGATACCCGCCGCCATAGTACCTATCAATCCTGCTCCCGTAATAAGCACGTCCTCTCCCAAAAGCGGAAAAGCCAACGCAGTATGCGTTGCATTGCCGAACGGGTCCATAATTGCTGCAAAGTCATCCGGTATAGCGGGATTCAACTTGACCACATTCGATTCCGGAATCGATACATACTCCGCAAAGCAGCCATCCTTCCCCATAATACCTACAGAAATGGTATTCTCGCATACATGTCCCATTCCACGACGGCAATTACGGCAATGCCCGCAGACAATATGTCCTTCCGCAGTCACACGGTCGCCCACAAAAACACTCTGTACACCCGAACCGATTTCAACCACTTCGCCGACAAACTCATGCCCCATGATATAAGGCGGTTTGCAATGCGATTGTGACCACTCGTCCCACTTGTACATGTGTAGGTCGGTACCGCAAATAGCAGCTTTCTTTACCTTGATAAGAACATCATTCACGCCCACAACCGGCATCGGAACTTCTTCCATCCAAATACCGTAATCGGGATATCGTTTAACTAATGCTTTCATAACTCTTTAGTTTGCCTAGACCGCCTAGTTATCCTAGGACGCCTAGTTGTTTTCCCACTTTAATGAACGCTGCAATTCCCTTATCCAACTGCTCTTGCGTATGTGCCGCACTCAACTGAACACGAATTCGCGCCTGACCTTGCGGCACAACCGGATAATAGAAACCGGTCACATATATACCTTCTTCCTGCAAAGCAGCGGCAAACTCTTGCGACAAACGCGCATCATACAACATCACAGCACAAATAGCCGACTGCGTGGGTTTGATATCAAATCCTGCCGCTTTCATGCGAGTTACAAAGTACTCCGTATTTGTGTGCAGTTTGTCCTGCAAAGTATTATCCCGCGTCAGCAACTCAAACGTCTTCAATCCCGCGGCTGCAATCATTGGCGGTATCGAGTTTGAGAATAGATACGGACGACTGCGTTGGCGCAAGAGGTCAATAATCTCCTTCTTACCCGTCGTGAAACCACCTACCGAACCTCCAAACGCTTTGCCGAGCGTACCGGTAATGATTTCAATCTTACCGCGCATATTATATAATTCGGTAACACCGTGTCCGGTCTTGCCCACCACACCGGCGGAGTGACTTTCGTCCACCATAACCATTGCGTTGTATTTCTGCGCCAGTTCGTAAATCTTGTCCAAAGGACAAACATTGCCGTCCATCGAGAACACACCATCGGTCGCGATGATACGGAAACGTTGCACCTGCGCAGCTTTCAATTGCTCCTCCAAATCTGCTACATCGCCGTTCTTATAACGATAACGAACCGCTTTGCACAACCTCACGCCGTCAATAATCGATGCATGGTTCAACGCATCGGATATAATCGCATCTTGCTCCGTCAACAACGGCTCAAACAATCCGCCGTTGGCATCAAAACAAGCCGCATAAAGTATCGTATCCTCCGTGCCGAAAAATTCCGAAATGGCGCGCTCCAGTTGTTTATGCGTGTCTTGCGTTCCACAAATAAAGCGTACCGAAGCCATGCCGTAACCACGCTCATCCATGCGCTCTTTCGCCGCTTGAATAAGCTCCGCGTTGTCGGCAAGCCCCAGATAGTTGTTCGCGCAGAAATTAATGACATCCTTGCCGCCTTCAACCTTGATAGCGGAAGATTGTGGCGTCACTATCACGCGTTCATTCTTATATAAGCCTGCATCCTTGATTTCTTGCAAGGTCTTCTGCAGATGTTTTTGAAAGTTTTCGTACATAAAATGTAACTATTTAACGTTTTTATGCAATAAAAACCATTTTAACTATTTAACAATTTAACGTGCGCAGCACTTAAATAACACCTTGCTCAAGCATTGCAGTCGCAACCTTCATAAAGCCGGCGATATTGGCGCCCTTCACATAATCCACGCTACCGTCCGGACGAGTACCGAACTGTACGCATTGAGCGTGAATCGACTCCATAATATGGTGCAGACGATCATCCACTTCGTCAGCCTTCCAGTTCAGGTGTTGGGCATTCTGTGTCATCTCCAGACCACTCGTAGCCACACCACCTGCATTCACGGCTTTACCCGGAGCAAACAGAACGCCGTTATTCTGGAAGAAGTTAATAGCACCCGGTTGACAACCCATGTTCGACACCTCGCAACAGCACCAGCAACCGTTCTTCTTCAGTTCCTTCGCGTCATCCTCGCTCAACTCGTTCTGGAACGCGCAAGGTAGTGCAATATCGCACGGAATTGACCAAGCTTTCTTGTCTGCCGTGAAGTGTGCCTTGTCGGGATATTTGTCCTCCATATCTTGTACTTTGTTGCGGTTCGATGAGCGCATAACCAACATATAATCAATCATTTCAGGCGTAATGCCATCAGGAATAGCACATACGCCGTCAGGTCCTGAAATAGCTATCACTTTCGCGCCAAGCTCTGTCGCTTTCTTGCAAGCACCCCAAGCTACGTTTCCAAAACCGGAGATTGCCACTTTCTTACCCTTGATATCATGACCGGCCTTCGCCAGCAGGTGCTGCGTGAAATAAAGTGCTCCGTAACCGGTTGCTTCCGGACGAAGAATCGAACCGCCCCACGTCATTCCCTTGCCGGTCAAAACGCCTGTATGATATTCGCGCGCAAGCTTCTGATACATGCCGTTCAAGAAACCGATTTCGCGTCCGCCGACACCTACATCACCTGCAGGAATATCTTGGTCGGGACCGATACAACGCCAAAGTTCCAGCATAAATGCTTGGCAGAAACGCATAATCTCAGCATCACTCTTGCCGACCGGATCAAAGTCCGAACCGCCTTTTGCGCCACCCATCGGCAGCGTCGTAAGCGCATTCTTAAAGGTCTGCTCAAAGCCGAGGAACTTCAGCATCGAAGGATTAACGGCTCTGTGGAAACGCAAACCGCCCTTGTACGGACCAATCGCAGCGTTGAACTGTACACGATAACCGAGGTTCGTCTGTACATTACCTTTGTCGTCCACCCACGTAACGCGGAACGTAAAGATTCTGTCGGGCTCTACCATTCGCTCTACAATCTTTGCCGCCTCAAACTCGGGGTGCTGGTTATACACCTCTTCAATAGAGTTCAGTACTTCTTCTACGGCTTGGAGGTATTCCGCCTCTCCGGGATGTTTCGCAGCAAGTTGCTGCATGATCACTTGTGTTTTCATGATTTTATGGTTTATTTTATTGTTGTTATTGTACTTCTTTTCCTGTCACATCATACACTTTTCCGCCACGTAGAATATACAATTCCCCTTCACGCAGCACCTTCATACTACCAACAGACGGTTGAATTCCGACTATCTCCAATCCTTCCGGTTCAGGCTCTGGTTCTGGCTCAGGTTCAGGTTCTGGCTCAGGCTCGGGTTCCGGCTCCGGTTCTGGCTCTGGCTCAGGTTCTGTATATATCTGATAGTTCGTAAACAATTTCCAACCTTCTGCCGCTTGATAGACCGGTATCGCCAACTCCGGCACATATACCGGAATAGACTTATTCACACCCTCAAACTCCGGCAAACTCTCCATGTAAAAACTGCAAACCGGAGGAACAGTCGCCTTCGATGTAATAGATGTCAACCCCGTACAACCCTTGAACAATTGCGATTCAACCGTCATCTCACCTGCCGGCAACACAACAGACGTCATTCGCACACAATCCTTAAATGCTCTCGCGCGGATAGACGTCACAGACGCCGGAACAACCACCTCCCCACGCGCAGACGTAGAACATACACGCAAGTCCGTCTTGCCCGTATCGTCTCCCGCGTACAGCAGATACCCGTCCACCAACCCGTTCACATTCCGTGCACCCCAAGGATAATTTTTATCCTTTGTCGTAGTAGGATATCCTATATTCGGCACATCTGAAAAAGCCTTGTCGCGAATATGAGGAAAATACTCCTTATCTCCTCCAACCGACGTATACCAAGTAGGTATATCTATCACCATCAATCCCGTACAACCGTAAAAAGCACGTGCTTGAATCTCCTCTATCTTGCTGCCCTCCTCAAACACAACCTTATATAAATAGGGAGCACCCCAAAAGGCATACTCCCCGATTGTCGTCACCGTTTTTGGCAACACCAAAGTCTCTATGACGGTATTACTTTTGAAGGCATCAGCCGCAACCAGCGTCACATTGAACTTCCCGACTCCCTCAACCACTACCGGCGATGGAATAACCACATCCACTGCTGTTCCATTATACCCTGTCACATTGCATGAGGCAGCCCCCGTCACAGTATATACAACCCCTTGAGCGTCTTCAAACGTGTCACCTATCGATACACCAAACACATTCATGCTGAACGCCAACACAAAAACACCTATTAATATCCTTTTCATCCTGATCACAACGCTCTTTTCTTTTAATCACAATCCTGTGCGG
>Ga0310786_10001117_pt1 | contig 43025 bp, 73 predicted proteins | sample AusTroGonzalo_MG_FD_203881 | JGI IMG/M metagenome (GOLD analysis project Ga0310786, IMG submission 203881) | Bovine rumen microbial communities from tropical cattle in Woodstock, Queensland, Australia - Gonzalo_03 (v2) (version 2) | ecosystem: Host-associated > Mammals > Digestive system >...
GAAATATCATTGGGGTCGAGCCGGATACATTAAAAACAGACCCCGTCACGACTTTTGGCTTGGCCCCGATTGGCACTTTTCCATTCGGCAGATTAAACGAGCGTTATCAGTATTTGATACAATAAAAATTATTTATGCTCGCCGGTATAACTCGGTGGTCGTTTCGGCTGTATGCAGTATTCGAATAATACGCATTAAAACCGACCGAACCGGTGCCACATTGAAGAGATGCCGAAGACGCTTGCAATCCCAATGGGGATATAGAACTATTTTGGAATGCTCCCGTGAAAGTTCCAGAGCCAGCACGGAACATATTTGACGGTATAGAACCCTCGATTTTTGGCAAAGACCCAAATGTTTTTGACCCGATACCCGATACGCCGTCATACATCGGAACTCGCAGCGTATAGTCGGGCAGATTAAACGAGCGATTGTCTTTCCTGCCCTCGATTGACATTTGTTTTCCTTTGCTGTATAATCACAAAAAGTTTTGAGCAAAGGAGCAAATCAAATGGCAAACACCTTGAATACACCAGACGTCTTGACGCAACCTATTGCGACCAACGGAACAAAAAACGCAATTCCTAACACCAACGACCAATCTCTTGGTCTGATGTCCCAATCAACCGGATTTCCTGCGATATGCTCGGAAAGAATCGCAGACGGCGGAAAAGCACCTCGCAGAGCAGATTTCAACGGTGCATTCAATTTGGTATCACAACACCATTTCTTCTTGCAGAACGGCGGAACCGAAACTTTCCGTCAATCAGTATCCGACGCAATCGGTGGGTATCCAATCAACAGCCGTCTTTGGTTCACGAACAGCAACGGCGAATCCGTGATTGTCCGTTCTTTGATTGCCAACAATACATACAATTTCAACAACGACCCGTCATACATCGACGGTATCAAATGGGTTGTCGATGTGGAAAGCGGTGCACCGGTTGGTTCTCTTATGCCATACGCCGGAACGACACCACCGGACGGCTGGTTGATTTGCGACGGTTCTGAAATCAGCAGAACGACCTATGCTCGCCTGTTTTCCGTGATTGGAACGACATACGGGGCAGGGGACGGAAATTCCTCGTTTAATCTGCCGGATTTTTCCAATCGTGTGATACAGGGCGGAACGGCCGGAACATATAAAGCCGCCGGCCTGCCAAACATCACGGGTGGATATGGTATCGTCTGCAATGGCAGCAATAGTTCAACAACCCGTTGGTATGCGTATGGTGCTATGTATCAGGAAACAACCGCCACTCGAAATGTTGGTTCGTCTGGAAGTGATGCCAGCGGACACGGATTGGCATTCGACGCCTCTCGGTCGTCTTCGATATACGGCCGCAGCACCACGGTTCAACCGGCGGCCCTTTGCGTCAATATCTGTATCAAGTTTTAATACTTGATAATCATTGAGATTTGCGTATCCGGCTCGACGATTATTCCGGATTTTGTGACATCTCTTGATATGCCGAGTGTTTTTTCTGCCGGTGCATAACTATATGCACAAGCAGAGCCAGCGTTTGTTCCTGCTTTGTTTGTTCCAGCCAAAGTGATGACCGTTCCGCCGTTTGGTGTTTGTAATCCATAATTGTCAGAAGAGCCGTTCGTCAGGCCCAAAGTTTTTCCGTTTCCTTTGACGCCGCCCGTATAGTATTTTTTATCCGGAATGTTAAACGAGCGATTTCGCTCCACCGCCGGTGTTTGACATTATCAAGATTTGCGATTATAATATCAGCGAAGAACAACTGAAAGGGGGTTGCCATGAGCAAAAAACAAAAATCACAAGGTATTTGGAACAACCTTTGGGAAGAATACAAAATGAAATGGAAAGAACTTTGGGCCAAATACAAGACCGTCATTATCCCGTTCATATCCGGAACTTTCGCATACGCTTGGCAGTTGGTATTTGGCTTGCTGGAATTGGTCGGCAAGGGCATATATCAAAGTGGGAAATACTTGTTGCAAAAGATAATCGACATCATCAACAAAGCATAGAGAGAGAAAAATGGAAAAATACTTGCCGCAGATAGTCACATTTTTATTGACCGCCGGTTCGTGCTGGGGAATGGTGACAACCAAACTGAAAAACCAAGAAAAAGAAATCGAGGAACTCAAAGGACAGGTCGAAGAAATGAGAAAAGACCACGATTTGCTCATACGGGTTGATACCAAGGTGGACGGCATAACGGAAACGCTCAAAGAAATGAAAGACCTTATCGAGAAAAAGGAAAAAAAATGACCCTGCAATGGTTGAAAGACCCAGACGAAAAGTTTTCATACGCACGAGTGGTCGGATTTATTTCAATCGTGGGGAATCTGATATGGCGAATGTATATGGGAGCGGACGGAATAAATACTTGGCCGGCCGCCGTCGCCGGAACCTGCGGCTGTTGGACCGGAATCATTTTATGGGGGTTCGAGGTATGGCGGAATCACAAATCCGTCAGCATAAAATTGGGCGACAAGGAATACGGAGCAAAATTGGGGGAATAAATGAAACGCTTTGCAATTTTGTTGATAATCACGATTTTGATAAATGGGTGTGCGAAAACGGCCCCAGAATCGGCCACGGACGCAGTTATGGCACAGATTGGAGCAGTTGAGCAGCAAATCAAAAAAGAATGCCCACAGGCCAAAATCGACAAGCAAATGGATTCGTTGAGAGCGTCCGCCGAATCACAATTAAAAAGTTGCGAATCACGGGTTGAAACGGTGCAGGCCCAGAGGAACACATGGGTCGTCGTTTCCGGTGCTTTGCTTTTGATAATGGTCGCATATTTTTTGGGAAAGGCACGAAAAATCGTATAGGGGGTTGAAATGTATGATTTGATAAAACGATACGAGGGATTCAAACCGCAGGCCTACAAATGCCCTGCCGGCGTATGGACTATCGGATACGGGACAACCGTCTATCCGGACGGAACACCGGTCAAGAAAGGCGACCAAATCACACAGGAACGGGCCGAGGCATTTCTTATCGACTACATCATAAAAAATGTCAAACCGATATTCGACAAGATACCATACACCCTGACACAATCACAGGAAGACGCAATCGCCTCGTTGGTGTATAACATCGGGAAAGGTGCTTTCCTCAAATCAAAGTTATTCAAGGCAATATGCGAAAAGAATTATCCGGAAATCTGCAAACAATGGGATTGGGGATTCAAACAGAACCTCAAAGGATTATTCAAACGCCGGACCGAAGAATTGTATATGTTCATGCAAGGAATCTGAAAACGGAGGAATACGAAATGACAATATCGAGAATCTGCAATACACCATACGACCTGCAAACTTGGGACGGTGACAGCGGCACAATCACAATCAAGGGATTGCCGACCGACGTCAATGATTATGTTTTGTTCTTGGAAATCCACGGCAAGAAAGATGTTGTCAAGGAAATCGCATTGAACGGACAATCCGAGGCAAGTATCGACATCACGGTTGAAGATACCGAAAAATTGGGGGCCGGACAATGGACTTATGGCGTGAAATTATGCCAAGGCGGAACGGAAAACACTTTGATTCCGAATCTAAAAATCGGACCAAAGGCAAGATTTATTGTAAATCCAAAAGTGGTCGAGGGCGAAAATGACTGATACAAATTGCAACTGCGGAAACGGGACATTGGTTGTTGAAACGACACCGGCACCAGAGATTCAAGTCGAGGCACCGGCAACACCGATATTGCCTGTTGATACATCAGATAGAGGACCAGCCGGACGGGACGCCACGATAAACGGCGTGAATACATTGACCTTGACGGCAGAACACGGAATATCGCTGAATCAAGAGGGCGAAACGGCCACCTTATCCGGCGAACTGTTGGAGCAGGCGGACGAACACCTGCAAGAACAAATCGATGGGAAAGTCGAATCAGTATCGGGGACGGGCGTTATATCGACGACGAGAACCGGAAACGATATTGAAATCAAATCGACGACCTATATTCACGAACAGGCGGAGGCCAGTTCCGAGTGGCATATTCAGCACAACCTGAACAAACACCCGTCCGTGACCGTTGTCGATAGTGCAGGGAATCAAGTTTTCTGCGGTGTCGAATACAACGATACAAACAATCTGACCCTTTCTATGAACGGAGCATTCAAAGGGTTCGCATATCTAAATTGAAAGGAGCAAAAAAATGGCAAAAATACCATTGGCATTGGGTGACCTAAACCTGAACAAGAACGAATTGCAGAACGCAGTCGTTCAGAATTTGGCGTCTGCACCTGCGAACCCAAAAGCAGGGCAGATTTGGTTCAACACGACAGACGGATATTTGTATATCTATGACGGCAGCGTATCGAAAATCGTCGGTGCACCATACGTCTTGCCAGCAGCGACCACATCAACATTGGGCGGCGTTATCGTCGGAACAAATATCAGCGTCGCAGCAGACGGGACAATCAGCGTGGCGTCGGCCAGCACATCAGCAAAGGGCTTGATTGAAATCGCAACCGACACAGAGGCCAGCACCGGCACAGCGACAGATTTGGCCGTGACCCCGAAACAGTTGGCGACCAAACAAGATGTGATTTCCGATTTGGCGACAATCCGCAGCGGAGCGGCAGCAGGTGCGACAGCGGTTCAACCGAACAGCGTGACGGCCGGCACATACACCAAAGTGACGGTGGACGCAAGCGGCTTGATTTCGGGCGTATCGAATTTGGCGGCCGGCGATATACCGGACATCTCGGCGACCTATGTTGCCGTGACCCGAATCGGTGCGGCGAACGGGGTTGCTGGATTGGATAGCAACGGAAAAGTGCCGTCTGCTCAATTACCGTCTTTTGTCGATGATGTTATCGACACATATACGGTCAGCGGAGCAACGCCATTGTCTGCCGGTTGGTTGTCTTTGACAGCAGGCGGAGCGGCATTGACACCAGAAACGGGCGTCATATATGTTGTCGTCGAATCAGGTTCCGCATACGAAAACAAGACATATCGTTGGAGCGGTTCAACCTATGTTGAAATATCGGCCAGCCCAGCACAGGCGACAGAATCGACAGCCGGTATCGCAGCGATAGCAACACAGGCGGAATGCACAACCGGAACGAACGATACGAAATTCGTCACACCGTTGAAAATGGCGACATACACATCAGGAATGGCGAAGAAATACACAGCGACCAATCCTGCATTGACAGCGAGCGGCGGTGTATGCACTTGGTCTTTGACAAGCATACCGACGGATTCGATTATATCGGTGTATGAGGTATCCAGCGGCGAAGAGGTATTCGTTGAAATTATCCACGGCAGCAATTCGGCGACAATCAAAATGAACAGTTCGTCAAACATCGCAGCCGGAACATACAAGGCAATCATAATCGGATAAATCATAACAAGGACGGAGGACAACAATGGCAAGTCAATTTCTGAACGTCGATATTGACAACACTTTGGGCGGCAGTTCGGCCTCGGACAAGAAAGTTCCGAGCCAGAAAGCCGTCAAGGATTATGTGGACGCACATTCTACCGGTTCGCCGTCCTTTGCGAGTATCACGGGCCAGCCGACAGATAACACGAATTTGGCGTCGGCCCTGAACGCCAAAGAGGACACGACCAACAAGACGCAAACGATAGACGGGAACAGCACGACGACGCAATATCCGTCAGCGAAAGCGGTCTGGGATTTGATACAGGATTTCAAGTATATGGGATAGTGGAGGGTTCGATATGAAGAGGATATTCTGCGACAGTTCGTTTGACGAAAAACGACAGGTCTGCGGAATCGGAATCTACATCGAGAACGGACAACACCGCCACACAATCAGCCACAGCATACCGGCGACGGATAACAACATCGGCGAGATATGGGCCGTCTATATTGCGGCCATATTATCGTTTGGGGCCGGATATACGATATACACGGACAGCATTACAGCCCTTGCATACATCAACAATCAGCAGAACGAAACCAAGGAACGGACGCCGACGCAGCAGCGGCTCCACAATATCCTCAAAACATACGGACACAAGATACGGGTCCTGCGACCGACGGTCCAATGGACCAAAGGCCACCAGAACAAATTTCAGGAAATCGCATTGGGAAACGGAATGGCGGATTTGCTTGCGAAATACGGACGGGCGAGGTATTATACAAATCAGAACATCAAGGACAAGCAGCGATGAAATACGAAGAAGACAAGGTGCAGCAGGCGATATGCGAATACTTGGATATGAAGAAATACCTCTATACATTCACGGGGGGCGGCCTGATACATTCGGCACGGACACAGCGGACAGCGAATCGGCTTGGATACCGGAAAGGCGTATCAGATTTGGTGGTATGGATACCGCAGGGGACGGTCTGTATCGAGGTCAAGAAACCGGCGACATATCGTTATTCGTCGAAACTGGGCCGGCTGGTTGTGGATAAACCGGCAGGGAAACAATCAGACGAGCAGAAAGCATTTCAGGCGGCGGTGGAACGAATCGGGGGGCATTACTACATCGAGGCCCGAACGGTTGAAGACGTGATTGAATTTTTCAAGAAAATCGGGATTTGACATCAAAAACAACGAAAGATTGTGAAATTTTCACATTTATTTGCAAAAAAACACCATTTCTGACGATTTTTTCGTCACAATCGAAAAATCTATCATTGAAAAAACAAACACGCACCACGGGGCGAAAAAAACGCACTTGACACACATCAGAAAATCGAATATAATATCCGGCGAGTTATTATCAAAATAACCGGCATGTATTTGCTTGATACCATGGGACACGCCCTCGATTGCCGTCGGGGGTGTTTTTTTATGCCAAAAATCCGGACGAGATTTGGGCCGGCGACGCACATTTTCCGGACGATAAAATCAAAACCGTGTAAAAATTATCACATAATCGAAAAAAAGATTGGACATTTCCAAAAAACGAATATATGATAAAAACAGCCGGCAACGGCAAGGAAGAAAAAAACCAACGGAAAGGAACCAACAATGTCAATTAAAAATTTCGCTCCAATGATGAGCCGAACAATCAAGGCATTACTGGCAATCAAGCCGGAAAATATCGTTCGGTATTTCGACATCATACTAACATATCCAGAACATAAAACTCCACCAGATTTGAAAGACGACCCGATACTATCGGCAATCATACAGGAACTGGACCGACAGTTCGAGAATTATACCACTTTCGAAAGACGGAAAGGAGGCGACGAATGAGCAAATACACAAAAAAAGAGTTCAGCCCACATTTATTTCACGACTGGACACATTTATTCCGGACCTGCACCACAGAGCAACGCAGCGAATTATTGTTGGCGATAACAGATTATCCCAACTATGAACCGGCAATCGAAATCCCAATTTGGACATTTATCAAATCACAACTGGCGAACCAGTATCAGACCTTGGAAAGCAAAAGCCAACAAATGCAAGCGAACGCATTAAAAAAACAAAAGGTGACCGAAGATAGCAAAAGCCACCCGAAGTCACCCGACGCTACCCAATGCTCACAAATAGAAACTGGAATACAAACTGGAACAAGAACAGAATCAGAAATAAAAATAAAAACTGGAACAGAACATACGGCAGCGGACATCATAAAGCAAGCAGCCAATGCGTTATCAGTAAATAAAGCAAATGATTCTGTTTTGGTTGATAGTTCGTTCAGTTTATTTGATTATCCGGTATTCAAACCGTATATCGAATCCGTGACGCCGGAAATAATCGAATCGGTTGAAAACTGGTTGCGGACAGCAAAGAACGGCCAGCACGTCACAATCGGATTCATTACACGCCAATTCACGAACTTTGCGAATCGGCAGAACAAACCAATCTTCAAGAAATAACAGGGAGGAAATAATGCAAACAGAAACGGGACAATACGCAAACGATGTTATTATCCAAATCTTGGAATCGTATATGGAGTTCGTCGATTTAATGATTATGCTCGTCAATCACGCACCGAAAATCGACAAGCACACAAAGCAGCACATCAACAACTTGCTCATACAACGCAAGAACGATTGGCAGCCGGTGCTGACATACGCAAAACAACAACAGAACAACGGAGGGAAAAAATGAAATACAATTTTGAAACAAAGTATATGACAGCCAGCACGGATTCAACAGCCGTCGCAAAACGCCTGATTTTGATAATCGAGGATATGGAAAAACTGGAAGAAGAAAAATATGCACACGACGAAAACGGAAACCGGATTCCACGAGCAAAATCAGAATTCGGAGCCGGCGACGCATATCGGGTGCCAAACATCAAAGGCGAACCCAATCCGGCGACCGGACCGTTCAAGGGGGCAATCGTTATGCCGGACCCACTCGACGAACCGAAGAAATACATCGAGCCATTGAAAAATCGGGTCAAGAAAGACACGCCGTCAATGAATATCACATCACGCCTGCACGAAGAACCGGCCGACATCGAAGACGATTTCGTGAATCATTGCGTAAAACAGCAAGCGGCGGAAATCACAAAGCCGGCCGAATCAAAACCGAAAGACATCGAAGACGAAGAAATCGAAATCGACACCGTGCCGGCAGACGACGAACCGCAGCCGGAAATCCCACACGGCCAGAAAATCAAATCCGAAGACATCGTGCCACAAGAGGGAACCGTCGAAGAGGCATATCTCGGCGAACATTTCGAGATACAACCAAAGGACCCAGACGAAAAACCTTTGACACCGGCCGAACAGGAATTATGGGACTACATACAGGCCAACCCGAATTATACAATGCAGGGAGCGTGCCGTGCGTTGAAAATCACGACGGCGAATTACTACTGGCGGAAAAGACAGTTGTTCCTCAAAGGAAAACCCGTCGGCGGTTCATTACCATTTGCAGCAAAGCCGAAAGATTAAACCAACACAGGAAAGGAGCATATTATGGCGAAAACAACATCTACACAGAAAAGATACGAAGAACTTATCCGATTGCTGGTCGCAGCGAAACACGCCGAAAGTCACATGGTATCGCTGACAATCAACGGCGATGTATTCGTTATCCAACATCTGCACAATTTATCAGCAAAGGCCAAGGACGGGAAATTGGTATTCGAGAATACAGATACCGGAACCGTCTATGAGGGAATACAGGTCCCGACAACCGAGGGAGCGACCAATGGCAAAAAGTAAAACAAACGGGCCGAAAACTTTACATTTGGTCCTCAAAAGTCAATGGTTCGATAAAATCGAATCCGGCGAAAAGACGACCGAATATCGCCAATGCAAAGCGTATTGGAACAAACGCCTCGCCGGACTGGATACATCAGACGGACAGGTGTATATGGCGTTCAAATCCGAATTTGGCCACCGGTTCAATTCGGTTGTATTTCACAAAGGATACACATCACAGATTATGGAATTTGCGATACGCAGTATCCACATCATAACAGGACAGCCGAACGACCTCGGCTTGTTCCAATGCTGGGCGATAGACCTCGGCCAACGCATACAATAAATCAAGGGCTACAAAATGGAACGAACAATCATTACAAAAGCGGAACGGCTGCGAAATATCGAACTTATCGAAAAGTGCAAGGCCGGATTGTATTTTATGCATATCAACCGCAACTATAAAACCGAAATGGGCGAATCGGCTGGATATGGATACGGGACGCTTGTTTTTAATGGCGTGGAGGTTGAATTAAACGGCAGCACCGGAAAGACCCTGACGCAATTAAACGAAGACAAGTGGAGTTTCGACATCGAAAACGACGGGAAACATATACCGTCGGCATTTATGCCGAAAAATCTATTCGAACACGCTCTTTTCAATCAATGGCAAGAGGGAAATCAATGCGACTGATATATCATAAACGAATCGGAAACATATCGGGCCGGAATCGGTCCGACGAATATACCGTGACGCTCGGCGGCAAAGAGTATTTCATAATCGCCACATCGGACGGTCTGATAATCATAAATCCGGACGGCGAACGACTATATTTGGAAAAATAAAAAAAAATTAAAAAAAGTGCTGGACAATTACCAGATAATATACTAAAATATATCTTGTTATGAGGCAATCATAACGATGAACGAATCGAAAACACGGAGGAAACAAATGAAATACAAAGATAAAAAATCAGGAATCGAAATCGAAAGATTCGAAATTATGGACGCCAAAAAAGCAATGGGCGTTTCCAGTATGGGCGTAAATAAACTGCTTGTTGGAATCGGCACCGACGGAATCATATATCCGCAATGTATCGGCGAAGACGAAATCGAAAAGCAATCGGCCCAAATCAAAAGCATAATCGAAAAGTATTTTGATATTATCGACTAAACCACGGGCGGAGCAATCCGCCCACAAACGAACAAACAGAAAGAAAGGAAATAAAATGATACACGAATTCTTGAAAGAAAACTTTGGCGACATTTTCGAGGGAATGACACCGAAACAAATTATCCAATCCATTTTCGGAACAATCGCAGCGATAGCAATTTTATGGGGTGCGTTGGCTATCGGCTCGGCATACGAGGACCACGTCCGCTGTATCAACGGGGCGGCCGAATACTGTATCGAATCAGATTTCAACAAATAACAAAGGAGCAAACAATGGCATTCAGAAACGCAAATCTCTCGGTTATATCATTCTGCGGCGGATTCACGCTTTGGCAATACAAGACGCAGGACCCAATCGAAGACATCGACGGCAAGAATTATTTTGGCCCGATTTGGACCTTGGCCGCCTGCGGCGATGTTATCTACATCACAGCACAGGGCCGCACATACCAACGCCAGATTATCGAAATCGACAAAGATAAAATAATCGTCGGCAAACTTGATTAAAAACAACAGAAAGGAAAATCCCATGGAAAACAAAAACACAATCGAATTCTTGAATAACGACGACGCATACTTTGCACACAAGGCATTATCAGCGTCACAAATCAAAACATACGCCACGGGCGGAGCATACGATTTCTGGAAGACATCGGTGTTCAATCCGGAACGAATCGAAACACCGGAAACGGACGCCCTTATTTTCGGCAAGTTGGCACATTGTATGCTATTCGAGCCGGAAGAGGTCGAAAAACGATTCTTGATTCTGGACTGGGGGACAAAGACCCGTGGCACCAAGAAACACGAAGAGGCCAAGGCGGCGAATCCGGACAAGATACTTGTATCGCCGGACGAATATCAGAAAGCCGGAAAGATGTTATCAGCACTTATGGACCACCGTTTGGCCCGTGAAATAATCAAGGACGCATATTGCGAGGTTCCGTTTGCTTGGACCGACGAACAGACCGGCCTCCCTTGCAAGGCGAAAATCGACGCATACAAGAACACACCATACGGCCTCGTTCTTATCGACTACAAAACATCGAGCGACATCGACGGCCTGCTGAAATGGTGCGAGAAATTACAATATCCATTACAGGACGCTTTCTACTGCGAGGCAGCAAAGGCCAGATACGGAAAAGAACCAATCGAATTTGTATTCATTATCCAATCAAACAAGGACGGCGAGGAAGATAAAATCTGCGTCGCCAATGTTGGGGTGGATTCCAGAGGATACGCAAAGGGCGTTCTGGAATACACAAAGGGCGAAATCGCAAAGAAACTGAAACAATGGCAGGATACCGGCGACAAATCAGTTTGGGCCGCATATCCGGAACGCCAAACAATGGAATATTCCAACTGGTATATGACACGGGGCTTGGGATTTTAATATCCCACCCTCAACCCAAAGGAAAGGAAATGAAAAAGACAATCGACGCAAGATTTATCAAAATCGCCGGAACGCACGCCGTATTCCAAATCGGGAACAGCATACACGTCCTGCCAATCCCACCGGATACGCAGGCGATTATCGACTGGAACAACCGCCAACCGGCGAACGATTTATAACGGAGGCCGATATGAAATGCGAAAACTGCGGAAAACATTTTGCGACCAAGGATTGCGTGCATATCCTCAAAGGGAAGAAATCCGTTCCAATCACATTTTGCTCATATACTTGCTACATCGCATTTTGGTCCGATTGCCCGAACTTTGACCCGTTCTTGCTGGACTACAAACCGAAATCGTGGAGCAATCAAACACAAACCAAGGAGGAAAGACAATGAAAGCCATGGGAACACATAACATCGTATTGAAATATCTTCAATCACATCGAGGCGGCTTGACCGTGAAAGATTGTATCGACAATCTCGGCACGACCGAACTGCGAAAGATTATCAGCGACCTCAAAGACGACGGCTGGCAATTTTCCGATGTATGGGAAACCGGAACGAACCGCTGGGGCGAACCGACCAGATACAAAAGATATTTCCTGCTGGGGAGGAAATCGAAATGAAAAGATACGATACATTTGGAATCGACATCAGGGTTCAGGTCCAAAGACCGAAATCCGGAAAAGCAGCAATACGAGTGACATACTATTCCGAACCGTTTGGGGGGTATAGAGGGGTGCCGGAGGCACACATCAACGACTTGGAACTGCCGGCCGAGATTGTAAAGGCGAAAATCACGGACGCCGGATTCACGAAAAACATCGCCGATTATTTCATAAAGGATTAAAAAATGGGAAAAGACATCGTCAAGATTATTGAAGAAAGTATCAAAGTGCAGCAGGCGTGGGAACGATTCGGAGGGTCTTTCACGAAAGGACTATCGCAAGCGTTATTACACGCCGACATACACAACGCCTGCAAGATAGCAAACCAATGGCCGGAAGAGTGGCAATCGGCCCTTGAACTATACGAGGGAAAAATCAAACCAACAGAAAAAACACCGGAGGCAGCAAATGAAGATTGAACAGATAAAATGCGAACCGAAAACATATCGCAGCGAGGACGGGAAAGATGTTGTTGTTCTGAACGCAGCTCTGACATTGGACGGTCTTGCAGTAAAAATCAACGAGATAATCCGGCACTTGAACGGGGTGGAGGCGAGCGTGGAGGCGTTATCGCACAGCATACCACCGAAAGCCCCGACCTGCCGGACACCGGAAGAAATGGGATACATCAAACTTGACGAGGACAGTTTGAGAAGATTCCACGAAAGCCCAGAGGGGCAAGAATTGGCTCGCAAGTATAATCAAATCGTCAGGGACAGGACCGAAACCAGCATATCGGAAATACTACAAAGGGAAAACAGATTTCAGGAAATGCGAATCCATTTCGGGAAAGCGATACAAATGCTGAAAGCAATCGCCAGCGGCGAGGCACCCGACGGACACCCAGATTGCCGGAAAGACCCTCGATTCACAACGGGCGGAATATCCGGCGTGCGTCTATTGGCACAAGTTGCCATGGACGAACTCGAAACAGCGTTGGCCGGAGCCGACGCATTACATCAACCACAAAACAAAGGAACAGAAAATGAAAACAATTAAAAACATATTTATGTATCTTGCGTTTCCGGTATTTTTAATCGGGGCGTATCTCATAGTTGAATTGGCGTGCTTTTTCGCTTTGGCGGTATTCATAATCCAGCACATCGTATTCATTATCGTATCGCCACGCAAGACGGCCCGTTTGTTCAAGTATTATTCAATCGCACAAAGTGCCGTCGCAGCCGCCGGATACTACATCGAAACCAAAAACAAACAAACCAAAAAACAAACAAAACATCACAAGAAAGGAGCAAAAAAATGAAAGCAATCGTCATTACTTTAATCATTTGCGGAACCATTTTATTGGGCCAGTATCTCGAACGCAGAGAAGAACGCCGCAATCAAGGGGGCAGATAATGATAAACGAGGCAGCATTTGATTTGGTCGTCAATAACATGCGAGAAACCGAAACCAACAACAAAAAAGTGTTCGCATACTGGCACAGGGACACCCTCCCAGCCGACGGATTCACGAAAAAACTTTTGGACGCTTGGGCAATCGGGGGACCGGACGACCAACAACGCCTCGCAATCGCATTTCCACAAATCGCCGGTGCCATACTGGAATATCAGACCCTCCCAGAAAAGAAACGGGAAAAATATATCCAGAAACTTATCGGCACCGATAACATCAACGGAGGGACACAATGATTCTTATCGACATCATACTTGGAACGGCCGATTGGATTCGGGTCAAATTAAACGGAACCAGAGGAACATTTTGGTGGCCGCAGCCGAACACCTTGAAGACCTGTATCAAGACAAGAATTATCGAACGAAAACTAAAAAAGATTTGACAATTATATCATAAATACATTATAATTGCCACATCAGGAACAAACAACAGAACAAAGGGAGGAAAGCGATGAACGACAAAAACTGGCTCGGGACCATTGCACAAATCAAACAATGGCGAATCCAGCACAAAATCTCACAAAAAGCATTCGCAACCCGTGCCGGATACAGCCGGAACACATACGCCAGTTGGGAACGCCGGAATACCGTCTTATGCGGAACCGACATCATAAAACTCAACCGGACGATATTCGCTTGGGGCGAGAACGATTATATCACAAATACAAACATACAAACACCGGCGGAGCCGGAACAAAAAACAAAAACGAAAAAATCCCTGCTATGGTATATCGGATACTATATCGGGAAATCTATCAGATTTGTTTTGAGGACGCTTTGTATCATAAAATAACAACAACACAAAAAGAGAGGACAATACAATGAAAAAAGAAAATCACGGAGCAATCGACAATCAACAGTTGATTTCATATATCCAGAGAATCGAAAAATTAAACGAAGACGCAGCAGCAATCGCAGCCGACATCAAAGAGGTATTCGACGAGGCCAAATCAGCCGGATACGACCCAAAGTATATTCGCCAAATGATTGCTTTGCGTAAATTGGACGCCGACGAACTTGACGAACAAGACGAATTGACCCGTATGTATCGTGACGCCGTCGGGATTTAATCAGAAACGAATCGGGTGGGTTCCTGCGAAATACCCGACATCGAATACGCAGGTTGGTCGTTTTCATATACCATTACCGGCCCACCCAACACAGAAGAGGAATCACAGAGATGAAACAGACGAAAATTGCACAAGCAGACAAAACGGAAATCCAAATCATACGGGAAACGCTTGGATACAGCCGGCCAATGTTCGCCGAAAAGATTATCCACAAGTCAAACGGAATGCTCCGGCTATACGAAAACCGCAAGGCAGAGGTGCCGGAAAGCGTCCTTGTTATCGCCCGTCTATGGCTTGATTTCTACAACAAACAAAACGGAATCACAGAATAACAATCGAGGCCGTGGGGTGAAACGGATTTATCATATCGGGTTCATATCCCGAAGATAGCAGGTTCAACTCCTGCCACGGCAACCAAGAAAAGAGAGGACACAAAATGAACTACACGATTCAAGAAATGGCCGCCGAAATGGAGGTCGCACATTGGAAACATTACATCAGGATTGGCGTCAAAGATTATTTCCGGACGATATGGCACGATTGGCTGATAAAGCGTATCAACCGATTCGAAGAGTGCCGTGTTATGGCCGCCTCATACAAGGGCGACGACCGGAAGAAAGTATATTGGATAGTGCGAGATTCCAAATGGAAGAAAGGCGGCATTTTGTATTATATCCGGAACGCCCAGTCGATATACGAACGCAAACGCATATCCTTGGATTTTGTGAAACAACGCAGAATGGGGATATAACACAATGGCAGCAACTATCAACTGGCACATCGAAAAGCGAGCCGTGGCGGAATTAAAACCGCACCCACAGAACGAACGCATTTTCACAGAGGCAGGCCTCCGGAATCTAAATCGGTCGATTTCCAGTATCGGTATGGCACAACCCGTCAATATCACACAGGACGGAATCATTTTATCGGGCCACGCCAGAATAATGACTTTGCAGCAAATGGGAATCACGGAGGTCGAGGTCTATGTCCCCGACAGAGAATTATCCGAAAAAGAGCAGCAGGAAATCCTCGTCCGTATGAACGCAAACAACGCAGGGATATTCGACGCCAAAAAATTGGAACAGTATTTCAGCAAGGAATTATTGGCCGATTGGGGTATGGATAATCTCGAACACATATTCGCACCGGAGGCCACGCCCGACGAAATCGACGAATTAAAATCACATTTCGCCCAGCCGGTGCAATCGTTATTGGATACCAAGGCCGGCGAGTGGCAGGAACGCAAACGCATTTGGAAAAAACTTATCCAAGAGAAAGGCGAATCACGGGAGGGGACATTATCCCTGCCGAAATTACAGAAAGGGGCCAACGGAAAGCAGGAACAGGCCAAAGGGACCGAATCCGGCAGCGTATCCATTTTGGACCCCGTGCTATGCGAGGTCGTCCTCGATTGGTTCGGACCAAAGACCGACGGAACGAAATACGCTTTCGACGCATTTGCCGGCGATACCGTTTTCGGATATGTATCGTCGTTCCTCGGATACAATTTCACCGGAATCGAATTGAGGCCCGAACAGGTTGAAATCAACAACGAACGCACAAAGGATTTCACGGCACATTACATCTGCGACGACGGACAGAACGTCGCCAACCACCTCGAACCGGAATCACAGGACATATTTTTCAGTTGTCCGCCCTACTTTAATTTGGAGGTGTATTCGGACGACCCGAAAGACGCCAGCAACCAATCATACGCCGGATTCATTGACATATTGGACAATGCGTTTTCGGGGGCCGTAAAGTGCCTGAAAAAAGACAGATTCGCCGTCGTGGTTATGAGCAATGTCAGGGACGACGACGGAGCGTATCACGATATATGCGGCGACATCACACGCATATTCGAGAAAGCCGGTTGCGTATTATGGAACGAAATCATATTATTGAACGTCGCCGGAACGGCACCAATGCGAGCGAGAAACGGTATGAAGAATCGGAAAGTTTGCCGTGTTCATCAAGAGGTGCTGGTCTATTACAAAGGCGATACAAACAACATCAAAGATTTGGGGGATTAAACCATGGCGGAAAAGATTATATGGCACGCAGAGAAGAGAAAATTGTCCGAACTGAAACCACACCCAGAAAACCCAAGGATATTCACGGACAAGGGTATGAAAGACCTCGCAAAGTCAATCCGGAACATCGGAATGGCCCAGCCGATAAATATCACGCCGGACAATATCATATTATCCGGACACGCACGCTGCGAAATACTGAAACAGAAAGGAATCGAAGAGGTTGAGGTCTATGTTCCGAACCGAGATTTGACGGCCGAGGAACAGCACGAGGTCCTGATTCGTATGAACGCAAATATCGCCGGCGACTGGGACTGGGACGGCCTCGCCAACGAATACAACACCAAGGACCTTGACGAGTGGGGATTGGATATACCCGATTTCAATCCGGAGGAAGACGAAGAATCAGAAGAGGAAGAGGAAACCCGACATCTGCAATCGCAATTCTTATGTCCGCCTTTCACGGTATTGGATACCCGACAGGATTATTGGAAAGACCGGAAGAAATACTGGACGGACCAACTGGACGCAGCGTTCGTGTCGAAATCATTTTGGGACCCCGTATTCGTTGAAATTATGCTGCGTTGGTTCGGCAGCACCAAGGAACAGCCGGCCACGCTATACCGTGCGGACGACATCATACAGGACATCGCCGAGAACATCGGCCTCGAAATATCAACGGACGAACCGGCGGATTTGGTATTGACGCTGTATCACGGACAATTCGACCCGAAATACACGGACAAGATATTCGACCACATCAAGGACGACAGATTCGCCGTGATAGTATTCGAGAAGAATCCGGCCGACGGGCCATACGAAGACACCGGCGGAAAGGTTGCAGCACACATCAGCGACCGGAATATCCACCTATACAACGAAATCATTTTATGGAGGGATACAAAGGACAGCGACATATTGCCACGCAATCGGAAAGTGCCAAGGGTGCATTTGGAGGTTCTTGTATTCTACAAGGGCGACATCAAGAACATACAAACAAACTTTGGGGAAATAAACTATGAAAGCACAGATATTTAATTTGCACGGCTGGACCAGCGAAACGAATCCGGAAACATTATATCAGCAATTCCGACCGTTGTTGCTCGAATCCGGATTCAAGATATTAAACGAAACGGAACATCATTTTCAACCGTTCGGATATACGGCCCTGTTCTTATTATCCGAATCGCATTTTGCGATACATACATTTCCGGAAGAGAACAAGACATACATCGAACTATCGTCCTGCGTGGAATCCCAGTATAAAGCGTTCGAATCCACATTATTGAAATCACATAAAAAATTACTGGACATTTATTCGTTCATAGTATAATATATTATCTTGTAAAGCGATAATGCTTGACACTTGAACGAACAGAAAACGGAGGAACAAATGACAGGTCAAGATTTTTATAATCAAATCGAAGACATCAGGATTCGAATGAACCGAGGCCTCATATCATACGACGAGGCCCGAAAAACCGCCCAACCTATAATCGACAAAATGAACGAAATCGGGAAAAAGATTGCCGCCAAATACGGCAAACGCCACACCAATTTCACATTTGCAAGTTTGATGAGATAATACGGAGGCCGATATGCAAACAGAATCACGGAAAGAGATGTTGAAAGAAATCGACGCAGCCAAAATCCAAATGGAAGAATCGGCAGCGAAAATCGAATTGGAAACACTTATGGCACACGCAATCGGGACCGAGAACTATTACAAGGACCCGTTGTTGCCTTTCCACTATACAGACGGCGTGAAGATATTTTGCGAACATTGCGGCAGTTATTGGATACTTATGCAATTCGCATTACTGGTCCGAAAGCAAACGGACTATTTTGCGTCGCTATCGGTTATCGTCAAAGATAGACGGGTGAAAATCAAACTACACAGCCAGAACGAAGACATCGAGAAGACAATATCCACCACGGCACCACGCCACGGCCGGACCGGAAAATACATACCGGACGGCGTTTGGTTGTTTTATCACGACAAGGACGCCAAGGTCTTGATGTATCATACGGAATACTAAACGGGAGGAAAACAATGATTTGGTTCTTACTGACAAGATATACGGCATACTTATGGGGCGTTCCGGAACTGACATCAGACGGAGCAATCGCAATGTGCGTTATATCGACAATCGAAACAATGGTCGAAATCGGTATTTTAATTGCGTGGCTATGCGAAAGACACGAAAGAAAAAACAAAGGAAAAAGCAATGAATAAAAACTATCAAATCCAAATCGGGACGCTGAAAGTATCAGCAATGTATCACGAACCAAAGGGCGACAGAAAGCGTGGCAATTATTCCGTCGCTATCACAAAATCCACCAAGGACCAAGACGGAAACTGGAAAGACCAGACGATATACTTATTTCCGGAAGAAACTTTCGTCGTGGCCGATATGCTGAAAAAAATCCAATCGTTATTCCTCAAAGCCACCGAATTTGAGATAAAGCCAAAAGAACAACCGCAAGGCGTGGAACTTGACGAAATCGACAAGGCCGCAGCCGACATCGGAATGACGAATCCGGACGATATTCCGTTCTAAACCAACGCAGCAAAGAAAGGAAAGAACAATATGAAGAAGACATCGGAATATGTATCATTGGGCCACCCCGACAAGATAGCAGATTATATCAGCGAATACATACTGGACCGCATTATCGAACAGGACCCGAAACCAAGATACGCCCTCGAAATCCAAATCAAAGACAACCACATCACATACGGCGGCGAACTGACCACGACAGCAAACATCAAAGATTTGCATAAATGGATACAGGACGCCGTTCGCCATATTGGATACACGCACGAATACGCAGCAGCGTGGCCGGACGGATACACCCTCGACGCCGACAATCTCGACATCAAGGGCCACATATCGAAACAAAGCCCCGACATCGCAGAGGGCGTCGATATGGACGGCTGGGGCGACCAAGGTGTATTCTTTGGATTCTACTGCGACGAAACATCACACGGCGACGGTATCGACCACGCATTGGCGAAACTATTGGGACAGACGCTATACTATACTGCCAAAGAACAACCGATAACGATATTCGGCCTCGACATCAAGACGCAGGTCACCGTGGAACAGGTCAAGAACGGCGTGCCTTATGTATCACAGGTCGTCGTCGCAATCCCAATCCGAGATTTCACATCACACGGCCGCCGATTTATCAAACGGTGCGTCAACGATTTTCTAAAAACGCAGCACGCACGCAAGACGAGCGACTATACCTGCATTGTGAACGGGACCGGCGAATACAAACGACATTCCAGTATGGGCGATTGCGGAACCACGGGCCGGAAACTTGTCGTCGATTTTTATGGCGGCCGCAGCAGAATTGGCGGAGGCAGCCCTTGGACCAAAGACGGCAGCAAGGCAGACCTGACCCTGAATCTATACGCACACGAACTGGCCGAACAATTTTATCACGAGAACAAAGACAACTGGGGCGAACACGAAATATGGTTCGTGGAATCCGAATTGTCTTGCTGTATCGGGAAATCAAACATCACGGGGACGCTGACGGCATACGACCACAAAGGGAAACCACTTATCGCCGTGGATATATCCGGCGACATCAAACCGTCCCACCTTATCCAGAAATACAAACTGAATACACCACGATTCGCCGATATGTGCGAATACGGATTATTCACAGAATAACGCCACGGGAGGGGCCACAAAATGAAAACATCGGATTTGTCACCAGAATTGTTGTTGGAATTACTTATCCGGAAAATCAAGGTCGAGTGTATGCAAAAAATGCCACGACTTGACGACGAACCGTTTTCAGAGTATATTCAACATATCAGGGCCGAGGTCGAATACACGCTCGACGAGAGAGTCAAAGCGGCCTGCGATAAAAAATTTGGAAAAGAGGAAGAACCATGGAAAAGATAATCATATACTTGGAGGCAATCAAGGGCCTCACAAAAGACCTGCATTATACAATGAACGGGACATCGTTTTATGGAAATCACTTGCTTATGGACCGCATACACGACCATTTGAGCGATTATCAGGACGAAATCAAAGAAAACTATTTTATGTATAACGAAAAGCAGGTGCCGACACATCGTGCGGTGGAATCCGGAGCAATCGAACTGTTGCCGGAAGACCTCGCACCGATAGCCGACAAGATAAAATTGCTGGCCGAACTTATCAAGACAGCGATATATCAAATCGAACAGACCAAAAAAGACGAAAAACTCGACGCAGGGGACGACGATTTATTGGGCCGCATATCAACGACCTTGAAAAACGATTCCGCATTACTGGGCCGAGTGATTATCGAATAACACTATCGGAGGACAATATGGCAAAGGGAAATCCAAATCCGGACGGACACGCAAGATTCAACAACGACACCCCGACCGCATTTCAGAATCTATCCGAAGAGCGTATGAAAGAGGTCGCAGCAATGGGGGGCCGAGCGTCCGGCGAAACAAAAAAACGCAAACGGACAATCCGTGAATGCCTGAAAATGCTCGGGCAGATGAAATGCACCCCGAAAGAAATGGAAATCATAAAAAAAGCGTTTCCGGACATCGCCGACGAAGAACTGACGAAGAACTGCCTCGTATCGGCGGCGATGTATCAGAAAGCAGCACAGGGCGACACGCAGGCATTCGGAAAGATAACAGAAACCACAGGCGAAAAGACGCTGACCGTGGCCGGCGACCCAGATAATCCGGTCGCACAAACCGTCTTATCCATTGACAAAATCAAAGATATGCGGAAGAAAATCGAAGACGCCTGATTATCTCGGGAGGGCAAATGAACGAGATTATCGAAGAACTCTTGGAGGACCCAGAATCAGGCCGAGCCGCCTTGGTGTCCGATTTCAAGTTGTTCATAAAAGTATTTCATTGGTATTTGCGTCGGGAAAGATTTATATTCTACCCGTTCCACCTGTTGCTGATTAAAAAACTGGAAGACATCGTTTTCGGCGAAAATCAGAAACAGAACCTCGCAATCAGCATTTCACCACGAACCGGAAAATCGGCAATCGTGAAATACTTTATTGCGTGGTCGTTCGCCGTCAATCGAAATTGCCAGAACATATACACATCATATTCCGATAAACTTATCCAGAAATTTTCGGGCGAAATCCGTGATTTAATCAACAGCGACCTATACAGAACGCTATTCGAAATCCAATTATCCAAGGACACGCAATCGAAATCATTATGGAACATCGAGGGCGGCGGCGGACTTATCGCCTCGCCAATGGGAGGAACAATCACGGGATTCGGGGCCGGAGGTATGGGCGACGGATACGCCGGAGCATTGGTTATCGACGACCCTCTGAAAGCGGACAATTACAAATCAGAGGTCGAACGCCAGAACTGCGTCGATTTCTACATCGACACCCTGAAATCACGCCGAGAGAACTTGGACAAGACCCCGATTATAATTATCATGCAGCGGCTACACAAGGAAGACCTTATCGGATACCTTATGGAACACGAACCGGACGATTGGGACTTTGTAAAATTGCCGGCATTACAGGAAGACGGGACCAGTATATTTCCGGAAAAAATATCGGTGGAATACCTGAACAAAATCAAAGTGGAAAGCCCGTATCTATTCAACGCACAATATCAGCAGGAACCGATTATCCTCGGCGGCGGCGTTTTCCGACACGAGTGGTGGCAATTCTACCACGACACGAACATTGCTTTCCGCCGGATATTTATCACGGCCGACACGGCAATGAAGACGAACGAGTGGAACGACTACACAGCGATTGGCGTTTGGGGCCTCACAATCGAGAACAAATTATATCTATTGGATATGATACACGGCAAATTCGAGGCACCGGAATTGGAAACGGCGTTCTTGGCATTATGGGCCAAATGGCAGAACGGCCTCGGCAATCGACGCATATCGGCCGTCTATATTGAAGACAAGGCCAGCGGCACCGGCTTGATACAATCCCTGCGACGCAAGGGCGGAATGCCGATTATCGCAATCAAACCGGAAAAAGACAAATTGTCGAGGGCAATGGATTGCGTCGGATACATCGCAGCCGGCAACGTCTATCTGCCGGAATCAGAATCGAACAAAATATCGAGAGAGGTATTGGCGGAAACGGACGCATTTTCGGCGGATATGTCGCACAGCCACGACGATATTTGCGATATGCTTTGCTATGGGGTGCAAATGGCATTCGAAAAGCGAGGCCTCTTTTGACATTTCCAAAGAATTGTTTTATAATACCAAAAACAGGACGAACCGAAAGGGATACGAAATGAAAATCAGAAACCTATTCAAGAAAAAACAAATCGAACCAGTCGCAGCAGAACCAGCACCGGAAACCGTCGAGGACAAGGGCGTATCATATACAGAGTTCTTGCGAGCAATCGGCGAAAGATTAAAAATCGCAGCGGTCAATCCGGAAGAAAAGTTCAAGGAACTATTTCCACGCACGATATGCGACATCAAACCAATGGTCCAGACCAAAGGCGGAAAACTGGTCGCACAGGATAGCGACATCACATTTTCACGGACATTCGACAATCAGATTCCACCACAAATGCTGGCGTTCTTGAATCAAACATTTATCGGCTATCAAGCGTGTGCGTTATTGAAACAGAACGCATTTATCGACAAGGCCTGCACGATACCGGCAAAGGACGCCGTGGCCCCTGACTACAAATTATCATACATCAACGACGCCGATAAAAAAGCGGACGAAGAAACGACCGACATCGACGAACTGGCCGACATCAAGGACCAGAGCCACCGTATTTTCAAGATAAACGACATCTGCGTCAAACAAACAATGAACAAGAAAGCATACGGATATTCTTTGGTTATCCCAATGGTGGACGGCGTGGATATGGAAAAGCCCTACAACATCGACGGGGTCAAGAAAGGCAGTTATCACGGAATGGCTGTTGTCGAACCGTTTTGGGTCAGCCCACAACTGGACACAGAATCAGCAGGCGACCCGTCCAGCCCTCATTTCTATGAACCGACTTGGTATATCTTGGCCGGAGGAAAGAAGATACATCGTTCTTGGGTTATCCGAGCGGTCAATTCGGAGGTATCCGACGTCCTAAAACCGACATATTATTTTGGCGGCGTTCCATTGACGCAGCAAATATATGAACGAGTATATGCAGCAGACAAGGTTGCCAACGAGGCACCAATGCTGGCCCTGACGAAAAGATTATTGGTCGTGGACGCCGACATCGAAAACTGGGTGGCGAATCCAGATAACGCAATCGAGGTTATGGAGGCCCTGACACAGTTGAGGGATAATTACGGCGTATATGCGAAGAGAGCCGGCGACCAAGTATCACAAATCGACACGGCCCTTGCTGATTTCGACGCCCTGATAATGACACAGTATCAACTGGTGGCAAGTATCGCCGGAATGCCAGCGACCAAATTATTGAAGACCACACCAAAGGGATTCAACGCAACGGGCGAATTTGAGGACAAGGACTACAAACAGGCCCTCGTCGAAATACAGGAAAACGATTATATCCCAATCATTACACGGCATAACGAATTATACACGAAATCGGTATATGGCCGAGTGATACCTTTGGACGTCAAGTTCAACCCAATCGACACACCGACCGAAAAAGAGGTGGCCGAAATCGCACAAATCAAATCACAAACGGCAGCGAATCACATCAACGCCGGAATCACGACCGCCGACGAAGAACGGGATATTTTGAGGAACGAAGACGGCTCGGCGTATTCAGCCCTGCCGGAAGAAATCCAAGAACCGGACATCGACTTGAACTTTGACGAAGAGGACAAGGAAAATGGCAACGAAAAAGCAAATCCTGAAAAGTGATGTATTCAGATACAGCCCAGCCCTCGAAAGACAATACAGAGTTGAATTGAAAGGGCTGGTCGATAAAATGTTGAAAGACGTCGCCGAGCATATCGTATCAGCATACCGGCAGAACAAGGACGGATTCACATTTGCGACCGACGGGGCGTTCTCGAACATCAACGACGAACTGAAAGACCTCGAAAAAAAGTATCGAGAGATATTCGCACGCCAAGGCGAAATCGCAGCAAAGCGTATGGTTATGCGACAGTTGAAATACAGCCGGTCGTCGTTTTCCAAGATAATGTCAAAGATAATGCCAAAGGACGAGGAAATACCGACCTTGGCCGGCAGCGTTATTCCGAGGGACCTTGAACAAGTTATACAGGCGAGCATAATGGAAAATGTTTCGCTGATAAAATCTATCGAATCGAAATACTTTGAGCAAATCACGGGGAGCGTGGCCCGTTCAATGCAGGCCGGCGGCAGCATAAAACAACTGCGAGAGGAAATACTGCACTACAACGGAATGACACGCCGGAGGGCCGACATCATAGCAAACGACCAGACGAGAAAGGCGTATATGTCAATCAACCTCCGGAATATGAGCAAATCCGGAATCCAGAAAGTCGAGTGGGTCCATTCCGGCGGCGGCTACACGGTCCGTGAATATCATTATCGGAAATGGGACGGGGTGTCGGGAAAAGAAGACGGCCGTCCCAACGGCTTGAACGGATACATATTTGACATCGACAAGCCGCCTGTGATACAATTACAACAAGGAAAGCAACCGGAGGTCCGAGGGTATCCAGCACAACTGCCAAATTGCAAGTGCGTGTTGCGAGCGATAATCGAACTCGACCCCGTTTGACATTTTGATTTGAGTGTGATACATTACAAGGCAAGGACAGGAAAATGGCAAAAGAAATCGACCTGAACGGATTTTGGAAAATCGAAAACAACCCAATCAGCAAAGAGGGGGTGTTTCCGTATCTCGGAAAACAAATCAGCCCCGAATTGGAGCCGGAAAAAATCTATATGGTATATCGGCCAGCGTCGGAATTGACATCAGAAGAAACAATCGAAAGTTTCAACGGCGTGCCATTTATCGACGAACACGAAATGATTGGCGAGGGATTCACGAAATACGACGACCGCCCAGCCGGAGGCGTATTATTCAATGTCAAGGCCGACGGCGGTGTTTTGCGTGGCGATTTCAAGATATATTCCGAAGAATTACAGGAAGAAATCGAGAACGGAAAAAAAGAACTGTCCCTCGGTTATCTCTGCGACTACAAACTGGAAAAAGGTGTTTGGAACGGCCAGAGATACGACGCTATACAAGAGAACATCAGGGGCAACCACGTCGCATTGGTTCAACACGGGCGTATGGGGTCCGATGTTCGAGTGTATGACAGGGCAATAACAATGGACGCCTTGGACATCACGCAAGAGATTTCAGCAAGTGCTGGAAGCCCGAACGAGAGCAGGGCAGAGGGCTCTCTATCAACAGAAACCAAACAAGGGGAAAATACCATGAAATATGTTTCACTTGAAGAGGTCAAAGCAGTATTGAAGAAAGGTTTGCAATGGGGGGACGAAGAAAATCCAACCGAAAAACTGATTTCTGAACTGTTAGACGAAAAAGCCGTTGAGGGTGTTATTCCTACCGGTGACGAAAGCCCAGACGATGACGATAAAAAGTCACCAGCACAGGACAAATGCGGAAAGGACGAAGACCCTGACGAAGAAAAGAAAAAAGATGTCGAGGACGAAGACGACGCCGACAAGAAAGACGACGACGCAGATAAAAAATCAGCGGAAGACGAAGACGACGATAAATCCGACGACAAAGATAAAAAAGATTCTGAGGACGAAGAAGAAAGCAAAGAAGAAAACGCTCAAAAAGCGATGGACGCTATGCCGAAACAAATCCTCAAAATGATTGCAGAACGCAACGAAATCGTGAAAGCGGTTGAACCAATGATTGGAACATTCGCTTGCGACGAAATGACGCCAAAAGACGCAGCGGTCTATGCGTGCAAAAAGTTGGGACTGCAAGCCACCGCAGACGAGGCACCACTTGTCTTGCGTGGGTTCTTGGCCGCACAAGCCAAATCAAACAAAGTGTATGGACTTGACTCCGCTGTATCCGGCGTAAAATCCGGAATGGACAAGGGGACACAAAAATACTTAAAAGGAGAATAAAAATGGCATTACAATCTACTGTAAATACAAAGCAAGCATTTGGATTGGTTGGGACATTTTATGACGACTCCGCTCGCACAGTTGCACCATACAACTTGAAAAAAGCGGCAGGCGGCACATTACCAACTATCGGCTGTGCATTCACAACATCAGCAGCAGACCCAAAAACCGCCACAATCGGCGACGGCGATGTCTTTGCTGGAATCTTGGTCGCTCCAAAAGAATACGTCACATCTTCATTGGCGGCAACTTTGGAATTACCAGAAAATACAATCGGCGAATTGGCAACAAAGGGCCACGTCATTGTCAAATCTGAAACTGCCGTATCCGTTGGATATGTCGCAGCATACAGCAAGACAACTGGCAAAATATCAGCATACGCTGACGCAGCGTCCGTGCCAAATACACACGTCCAAATCGCAGGTGCGTCTTTCGTTTATGAAAACGCAGCGGTGGGCGAAGTCGCAATCTTGGAATTAAACTAACAGGAGGAAAAGATGAAAGATTTGAAATTATCTATCCCTGCGGTTAAAGTTCGTCCTTATGCTATGGACGAAGATACCACAATGCAGACATTATCGAATTTGGGTATCAACGCCAGCGAAAGTGCAATTCGTGAATTTATGCGTTATGCACAAGACGCCGCACCGGCAGGAATCACAACTCCAACAGCCACAACACCGGTTCAATTCTTGCAACATTTCTTGCCGGAAGTTATCCGTGTCGTGACCAAAGCCCGTGTCGCAGACCGTTTGTTGGGCCGTGACATCGCAGGTTCATGGAGCCAAGAAGAAATCGTCGCAACCGTTATGGAACACATCGGCCAAGCCAGACCATACGGCGACAAAACCAACGACAACGTCGCAGAATGGAATCAAAACTTTGAACGCCGCACAATCGTCCGTTTCGAAGAAGACATCGAAGTTGGTATCTTGGAAGAAGAAAGAGCCGCAGCAATGCGTATCAACAGTTCAGCCGAAAAGCGTATCGCAAGTGCAGAGGCATTGGCAATCGCTATGAACGATGTCGCATTCAACGGATACAACAACGGTGCAAATCGCACATACGGATTGTTGAACGACGCCAACTTGTCCGCTTATGTATCAGTTGCAACTGGTGCCGGCGGTTCTACAACTTGGGCCTCCAAGACATTCAACGAAATCGTGGCCGACATCAAAACAGCAATGTCCGCATTGCGTGTAAAATCCGGCAGCAACTTTGACCCATATTCCGACGCCTCTGTTTTGGGTATCGCAGACAACGCAGTCGATATGTTGGCAACAGTAAATTCATTGGGAACCACATCGGTCAAACAATGGATTGCCGAAACATATCCAAAGTGCCGTGTCGAAAGCGTGCCACAATTCACAGGTGCAAACGGTGGGGCCGATGTATTCTATCTGTTCGCAGAAGAAATCGGCGGCCGCAAATGTATCAACCAATACGTCCAAGATACATTGCGTTTGTTGGGAGTTGAAAAGAAATCGAAAGGATTTATCGAATCATACTCCAACGCTACCGCAGGTGTATTGGTCGCACAACCAATCGGCTGTGTCCGTTATACTGGCATTTAATAAACAAAGGAGGACAAAATGCCTTATATCACATCTACAATGAGTGCGTCCGTTTCATACGCAACCTACAAACAAACAGCAGGCGGCCTGCCAGTTATCGACAAGGAAATCGTTATCGAGGGCGGTGCCAATGTTATGAGCAAAAAACTCATGGTGACACCGAACGGCGTCGTCACAAAAGTGACCGACGAGGAATTGGAATTATTGGAACAACACCCACTATTCAAAATCCACAAACAAAACGGATATGTGCGTGTATCTAAATCCAATCCACAGGAAGACGTCGCCAAAGTCGATACAGGCGATATGGAACAAAAAGACGCCTCCGCACAAAGGGTCGATTCAGATTATACAAAGAAAGGCAAGAAAGCCCCGAAAGTAAAATAATCAGAATCAAAGAGAGGTGGCAATATGGCGACAGTTATCACATTGACCGTGGCGGAGTTCCGGACAGATTTTCCGGAATTCGCCGATACGGCCAAATACACAGACCAAAGTTTGAGTGGATTCATAAATCAAGCCACGTGCTACATCAGCACATCAAACATACATGGACCGCTTCGTGACGAATCACGCAAACTTGGAATCGAACTGATGACCGCACACCTGCAAACGATACAGGACCGCATTTTGAGCGGCCAAACATCGACAGGACAAATCGCCGCCACCTCTATTGACTCGGTATCCGTATCCTTGGTCGCACCACCAAACCGGACACAATTTCAATACTGGCTGGGCCTGACACCATACGGACAAAGGTATTTGGCCCTGTTATCAGCACAAGCACCGGCCGGATTTTATTTCGGCGGCAGCAACCAGCGTCTATTGAGGCATTGACAATGAAGACACAACTCAAAATCAAACTGGCGACAGATTCCGCAAAGAACATCAAAGACGCCAGAGTGCGAGTTGGGTGGTTCGAGGATTCCAAATACGACGACAACACGCCCGTGGCGTTGGTGGCATTTTGGCAGGAATACGGAACGAAGAGAGGGATTCCGGAAAGACCGTTCATGCGACCGGCCGAAATGCACAACAAAGTGAAATGGGAACAAATCGCATTACAGCAAATCAGAAAGTGCATTGAATCAGGAAGACCCCTCACAGACGCAATGGCAGCATTGGGACTGGTCGTTCAGGGGGACATCTACAAAGAAATTTCCACCCTCACACAACCAGAATTGAGCGAGAAGACAATCAAGGCAAGATTGCGTCGCAAAGGAAAAAAGAAAGTCACCGGCAGCATAACAAAGCCGTTGGTGGATACAGGAATAATGCTTGCCTCTATCGGCAGCAAAAAAGCAATCAGGGTGGAACAAAAATGAAATTGGATAATATACTTTTGACAGCAATGAGCGTGATTCCACCGGAACCAATCAAATATGAAAAGTATCAGGGGATTATCACGAATCAAATCGGATATGATGTCGCCGCATACGCCGAACCAATCGACACGCAGGCGAGCATACAATCCCACATCAGCGAAAAGATGTATCAGGCATACGGCCTCGATATGAATAAAAACTATCGGCTCGTGAATATACCGGCCGAGATTATCGGCACAGCGGAACAGAACTCGCCGGACCGGTTATCGTTTCACGGCCGCCGCTGGATAGTTATCAAGAGCAACAACTGGCACGAATACAACGGCTGGTGTAAAGTTATCGTCGTGGAGGAAAAAGATTATGGTCAGAACTGAAAATATGATTTGGAAAGCCGTTTTCGATTTATTGAACGACATCAAGAATCAAAAGTGCTGCCTCGGCGATTGGACTATCCGGCAAGGGAGCCAACCGCTCGTTGAAAATATGCAGGACAAGTCGATATACATCACACGCATTGCGTCACGGCGATATGGTTGGCAGGCCCACAGGGACCGCTGGGACGAGGCCACACAAAAAATGATTCACACGGAAGAATACTTTCAAGAGATTTTGTTTCAGGTATCAGCGTTCAAGAAACGCACACCGGAAGACATAACGGAATTGACGGCCGGCGACGTCCTCAATTCGTTTATCACATTCTTGCAAAGCATTGACGGCGTCAAGGCAATGCGAGAAAAGGGGTTCCAGACCTACCGGATTCAGGAACTCCGAGAACCTGCGGCCGTTATGGACAACGACCTATACGAAAAATTGCCCTCATTTGACATTTCACTTGTTTTGGTGCAAAATGAGAGGAGTGAGATAGGGCATACCGCACAATATCAACTCAACAAGAAAGGAATATGAAATGGCAATATCACAATCAAGATATGTTCTCATTACATCGGGCGTTGGCGGAGCGGCGGCAGCAGGTCGTCGTGAACTTATCGCACGGTTGATGACAACAAACACCAAAGCACCTACAAAGGGCGTTTTGGAATTTGGCGGCGGTGCAGCAGCCGCATTGAAGAACGTCGGAATCCACTTTGGAACATCAAGTGCAGAATACGCATTTGCCTCAAAGTATTTTGGCTGGGTATCAAAAGACGCACGCCAAGCCGACAAAATATCATTTGCAAGATACACACCAACAGCAACGGCTCCACAGTTGATTTCAACACAGGACGCACCGACATTGGCGTCTTTGACCGGAATCACAGACGGGTCAATCAAAATCTCAATGGGTGGCGTATCATACGAATTGACCGGATTGGATTTTTCAGCGGCCACAAGTTTGGCAGATGTCGCAACAGCAATCCAAACAGCCGTTCAGGCCAACACAGCCGGCGGCACATTATGGACAGCGGCGACAGTATCGTTCAGCAACGGTTCATTTATCTTGACCGGCGGCGATACAGGTGCAGCGGAAATCGTCCCAGCAGAAGACGCAGCCAGCGGAACCTCAATCAAAGATTTGATTGGTTGGTCCAACGCAGCGGCCCCGATTGTATCGGCAGGTTGTGCAGCGGAAACATTATCAGAGGCATTGGACCGTATCGCAAACACCAGCAACAATTTCGGCTCGTTTGCTTTCGTCGAATCCTTGACATCAGACCAAGTCGCAGAGGTCGCCACATGGACCAACGCACAGAACGTCGCTTATTTGTATAGCCAACATTGCACGAAATCAAATTACAGCGATTTTGCGGACGCCTGCAAAGGCAAAAACGGTGCTTGCTTGACCTTGGGCGTATCCGGCGACAACGCACACTTTATGCCAATGGCGATTGGTGCTTGTATCAACTATGCAAGACCAGCAGCGGCGACGAACTTTATGTTCAATCAGTTCAACGCAGAAACACCAACCGTCACAGACGACACATACGCCGACAGATACGACGCAAAGAAAATCAACTATCTCGGGGCCACACAGCAAGCCGGAAAGAATATCGCATTCTATCAAAGAGGCGTATTACAGGGCGACATTTCCGACATCGGCGTATATTGGAACGAAATGTGGTTGAAAGACGCATTTGCGACCGAATTCCTGAATCTGTTGATTGCCTTGAAACAATTACCAGCAAACGCAGACGGCAGCAATACAGCAAGAGGCGTTATGGGTGCTGTTATCGAAGAGGCGAAGATGAACGGAACCGTTCAGGCCGGCAAGAACTTGAACACAACACAGAAAGCATACATCACATCATTGACCAACGACGAAGACGCTTGGCGTGAGGTCCAAGGCAACGGGTGTTATTTATCGGTTGATGTTCAAGAATACCAGAACGCACAAAGCGGCCTGACAGAATACAAAATCGACTATCAGTTCATATACGGGAAAGGCGACAGCATACGCAAGGTCACCGGCTCGGATATTTTAATCTAAACCAACGGAGGAAATCATGAAAGATGTATCAGGAACAGGAATCGAAATCACAGTGATTGCCGCACCGACATTTCCGGCAGGAATCAAAGTGACGGCGTTCGCTGACGACGCAGACCCATTGGACAGCCCTGAATTGCAAATCGCAGAATGGGGTATGGGCGTGAACGGCGATTTGGTTATATGGCGTGCACCGAAACCAATCGAAATTACATTGAACGTCATACCGGACACAGACGACGATAAAAACTTGGCGATATTGTTTGACGCAAACCGTGTCGCAAAGAACAAGACATCATACAAAGATGTCGTGACAATGGTCGCAAAGTATCCGGACGGCACGGTCAAGATGTTATCGAACGGTGCTATCGTATCCGGAATGCCAATGAACGGAATTGCGTCCAGCGGCAAGACCAAATCGAAACCATACAAATTCGTCTTTGAGAACAAAATCAACTAAAATCATAGAGGAGGACACAAACTATGATTGAACCAAAAGAAATTGAAATCAGGGGCAAGAAATACATTATCTCGAAACTGCCGGCAACCGTCGGCAGAGAGATATTATTCAAATATCCCACATCGAACATTCCTAAAATCGGGGACTACAATGTCAGCCAAGAAATAATGCTGAAATTGTTATCATATACAGCGGTCGTCTTGCCAGACGGAACCGAACTGGAATTGAAGACACAGACGCTGGTTGATAATCACGTCCCGAACGCCGAGATACTTATCCTGCTTGAAAAAGAAATGTTTTTATACAATTTCTCTTTTTTCAGCGATGGCAACGCCTCCGCTTTCTTGAAAGCATTAGAGAAACGGGCCATACAGAAAGGTTCCGAAATCTTGACGACCTTATTGGGACAATTATCTCGTCAGGAAAAGCAACCCTCAACGAATTGAGAACCGTCTATTCGTTGGAGGACGCATTCTTGATATGGGAGGCCGACATCGTGCCGAAATATAACGAATACAGGGCCATGGAAGAATCAAGGAAGAAGAAATGAGTGTTGCGAGCGTATTTTCATTTTTATTCGAAACGCAGGGGGCGAAGAAAGTCGCCGGCGAACTGAAAGGATTGACGGAGGCGGAAAAACAAACCAAGAAAGGTGCGGACGACCTCGGCGATTCGAACGACAATCTTGTCAAGAAAAATATGCAACTGGCCAAGTCGGTGACGGGCCTTATCAGCACATACATGGGATTCAAGAAGATTCTATCCGAGGTATTTCAATTCGCCAGCGGAGGCGAGGACCTATTGCTTATGGCAAACTCCGCAGGCGTCGGGGCGGAACAACTGGAAAGATACGGAATCGCCCTGAAAAATTATGGGGGTGGTCTGTCCTCCGCTGCCTCCACCCTTTCGAATCTAAATCAGCAAATGCAAGATTTGCGATTTGGCAAAGGCGGAGCAATCCAAGAGGCCGCATTACGATATGGAATCAGCGTCCACGGGAAAAACGGATTGGCGACCGGCGAAGAGATGTTATACAACATCGCACGCCGTATGGAAACATTGGGCCACGCCGAACAACTTGACCTCGGACGCAAACTTGGCCTTGACCCCTCAACGATAGCATTATTGCAAGGGGGCGTGGAAAATCTGACCAAGGAATTGGAAAAGGCCAGCAAGTATTCGATATACACACCGGAAGACATCGAGAACAGCCGAAAGTTCCAAATGGCCCTCCGTGAATTAAAACAATCATTGCAGCAAGTATGGGCGACAGTATCCAGAGCATTATTGCCCGTCATTACCAAGATAATGAACGTGGTATCCAAATTCTTTCAATTCCTTTCTGACCACAAGGGATTTGTTTTGGGATTTCTGGCGGCAATATCCGTGGCATTGGGAATTATCGCAATCAAGAGCATAATCGCCACAGCACCATTTTGGCTCATGGTATTGGCAATCGCAGCAATCGGAGCAGCAATCGGATTGTTGGTTGATGACTTTATGACATTTTTGGAGGGCGGCGAATCTTGTATCGGCGACCTTATAGACGCATTCACGGATTTTTGGGAGTTCCTCGTTGGCCTTGGAAAAGCGATTGGAAACTTTTTCAAGGGTATATGGGACAGCATAGTTGCCGGTATCACAGGCGTGTTCGATTGGATATTGGAAAAATGGAACAAAATCAAGAAATGGATACCATTTATCGGCAGCAAGAACACCGACGAACAGAAAATCGTTCAAGAGGGGAAATTTGCTATCGAATCAACACAAACGCCACTATCGACCAGCCCGAATATGTCCTACATCAACGGCGGCAATAATAACAGCGTCAAAATCGACAGCGTTGTTGTAAATACGCAGGCGACCGACGCAAGCGGTATCGCAAACGACATCGGGGACGAATTATCAGGACAGATGTCTTATGTTATACCACAGACCACGGGAGGGAACGTCGCATGAACTTTCTATCATTTAATCTCGCCCTGAACGTTGTCGGCCTCGTCACAGATACAAAGACCGTGGCGATATACAAAGGCCCGAAAGAGGTATTGGCCGGAAACTTTCTATTGGCGTCAAGTATTATGTCGTGCAATGTTATTGACGATTCGAAATTATGCGAACACCCGATTGAATCCGGAGCGGTTATCACGGACCACAAGTTTTTCAATCCGGTTGAAATCGACATCAGATTATCGCTGCCGAATTACATCTACAAATCTGTCTATAAAGAATTGCGACAGATATACGAAGAAAGCCCGAAACTGCGAATCAAAACAAAATCGGGCTGGTATTCGGATATGGTATTACAGGGCCTCCCACACGAAGAAAAGCCGGAAAACTTTGACCGGATTATATTCGATTTGCATTTCAAGGAGGTCAAAGAGGTTGAACCGAAATATATCAAACTGGCAGCGAGCAAATTGAAAAACGCCGAGAACGCCACAACGAAGAAAGTCGGCGACAACGCCACAAACAGCAACAAACGAAAGTCAATCCTGAAACAAGGAAAAGACGCCGTGACCGGAGCGATTGGGGGGCTATTCTAAAATGATTCAAATCGACGTGCAGCAATTACCAAATCAAGAGTTCGAGAAAGAAATCGACGGGACAACCTATACGATAAAATTGCGAACATTCCACGGCCTGACATTGGCGGATATTTCAATCGGCGACAAAGTATTGAAACACAGTATCCGTGTCTGCCCGAATACGCCAATCATACCATACAAATATCTCACGCAGGGCGGCAATTTCGTGTTCTATTCCATTGACGGCTCGTATCCACACTACACGCAATTTGGAATCACGCAACAACTGGTCTATCTGACCGACGAAGAATTACAGGACCTGCAAAACAATGAAGAATAGAAGAATCATTATACAGTTTGACACCAAAGAGGGAATGAAAGAACTCGACGGAATCGAGGTCAAGTTCTCGGTGGATAAACTGGCGTCGGCGGTTATGAATCAGGCGAACATCGACATCTGCAATTTGGCGGCCGAAGACATCGAATACCTGACGACATATACGAGCCAATTTATCGCAATCGCACAGCATAAACGGATACGCATATTCGCCGGATACGAAGATACCGGTATATCGCTGATATTCGACGGCGACATCGTGGAGGCATTACCAACGCTCGGGCCAGACCGCTGGTTGAAATGCAAAGCATTATCCGGATACTATAACGCCCGAACACCAATCAGCACCGTCGTCCAAGGGACGCAGCCGATAAAAAATGTTTGTGCAGCGGTGGCCGGATTCTGCAATCTATCCCTGAATTATATGGCGACGAGCCAGAAGACGGTATCGGATTTCGAATACACAGGCGGCAAGACGAAAGCAATCAAAGAATTGAACGAATTGGGCGACATCATAGCATACGAAGACGACGGGGTGTTGGTCGTTCAGGACCAAGGCGAACCGAGGACCGACATCGGAATCCGTCGTATCGACGAAACATCGGGCCTGATAGGAATACCGAAACCGGACGCAATCGGGGTCGAGTGTAAAATGCTACTGGATAACAGTATCAAAATCGGCCAGAAAATATACTTGGAATCGCTGGTGATACCGTCGGCGTGCGGCGAGTATTACATATACGAACTGAAACACAGCGGCGATTTGCGAGGCAACGAGTTCTATACAGAAATCAAGGCGAGGAGGATACGGAGTGTCAAATCAAAATAACGCACAAGCACCGAATTATAACGCCTCCAATCAGTTTTCTATGGCTGGGATACTTGAAGAGGTGTTGAAAAACTATTCGCTCACGCTGGAAAATTGTTTGCCGGCGGTGGTTGTATCACACGACCGAGCAGCAAACACCGTCGTCGTCACACCGGCAATCAAGACCGTATCGACAGACGGCGAGGCCAATCAGCGTGCGAATATCACGCTACCGGTTCATGTATTCGGTGGCGGAGGCATTGTTATCAGCACACCATTGAAAGCCGGCGACACCGGTTGGATAATTGCGTGCGACCGAGATATAACATTGTTCCGCCAATCCCTCAAAATATCAAATCCGAATACATACCGGACGCACAAATTATCGTTTGGATTTTTCATACCGGACAAGGTCAAAGGATTCACAGTATCCGGCAGCGATACAAACGCTTTCTTGATACAAACGCTGGACGGCAGCACGAAAATTGCACTATCCGACGGCTTGGTGGAAATCAAGACATCGGGCGACATCAAGGCGGAATGCACCAATTTGACAATTACAGCGTCCAGTTGTAAAATAACAGCAGAAACCGACATCACGGGAAATGTGAATATCACGGGCGACCTGACGGCGACCGGCACTATAACAGGAACGACCGACGTCATAGCAGCCACATTCAGCGGAAAATCACATATCCACACCGGCGGAACGATACAAGGCAAAACAGGGACACCGACGATATGATAACATTTGCGACATCATCTTCAACGAACGATTTATTCTTGGACGGGTATCACAACATCGCAACACGGACCGGCGTCGAGGCGGTATTGAACGTCGTCGAAAACGCATTGCGGACATTACAGGGCGAAATACAGTTGGACACCACGATTGGGGTTCCGTATTTCGAAACGATATTACAAATCCAATCGCCCGATGTATCCGTATGGGAGGGATATATGATACAAGAGGCCGAGAAAGTATCGGGCGTGGTTCGGGTCAACGAAATGCGTTCCAGAATCGAGAACGACGAACTGCACTATGAAATGGAAATCCTGACCGAATACGGCGTCGGGACATTGAGCGGACAATAAAAGAGGAGGCCAAAATGGCGGATTTATACGAATACAACACAGAACAGGGAATAATCGTTCCAGATACCGACGAAATCCAAACGGACGTCCAGAACGAATATATGTCCGTCTTTGGTGCGGATTTGGATTTATCGCCCAGCACTCCACAGGGCCGCCTGATTGAAATGGAAACATTGGCACGGCAGCAGGCCGTCGGTCTTTGTGCGTTGGTGGCGAACCAAATCAACATCGACTATGCGACCGGACAATACCTTGACGCAATCGGAGCATTTTATGGCGTATCACGAATCGGGGCCACACGGACACGAGTATTGGCGGATATATCCGGCGTATATGGGACAATCATACCGGCCGGCAGCATAGCAGAAACAGACGCCGGCGACAGATTCTATGCGGAAAACGACATCGAGATTCCGGTCAGCGGCAGCACATCAGGATATTTCTTATCCGAAGAATTGGGCGAAATACCTTGTGCGACGCACGCATTATCGGAAATCGTGACACAGGTTATCGGCTGGGAAAGTATCGACAACGGAGCCGCAGCACAAATCGGCCAGAACATCGAATCGGATTTGGAATACCGGAAGAGAATCAAGAACACCAGATACACCGGCAATTCCTTGATACAAAGTATCCAAGGTGCATTGAATCAAGTTGAAAATGTAAAATCGTCGTTTGTATATGATAACGGCACAGCGGCAGCGATAACATACGACGGAATCAGCATACCGGCCCACAGTATTTTGATTGTTGTGGACGGAGGCACAGACGCAGCGGTTGCAGCGGCGATATTGAGCAAGAAATCCAGCGGCAGCGGATATACATCTATCACGGGCCAAGCCGTCACGGTCAGCGTTCCGGACGGAGCATACGGCGTGAATTATCCGGTGACTTTCAACCGGCCCGAACAACTGGCATTTGACATCGAGATTGACGTCGTCCAGAACACATACACCGGCTCGGATTTGGAACAGGCGGTCAAGGACGCAATTATGGCGTGGGCGAACGGCGAGGTCGGCGGCGTGGACGGATTAAAAATCGGCCAGAACGTCAGCCCGTATGAAATCGGGGCGGCCGTATCCGACAAGATACCGCAGATATACATCAAGAGCGTGAAGATTTGCATACACGGAGGAACACCGGCAGCAACAGAATTGACCTGCACCGTGGGGCAAATCTACACAATCAGCGAATCAAACATAACAGTGACGGTGGCATAAAATGGCGAAGAAATACGATGTCGATTTTGTATTACAGGGCTTGCTCGATTGCTTTCTATGGCAATACGACGCAGCCGTGAATCTGAAAAATCTATTGAAGAAAAAGCAAGCGTTCTATGAAAAAGCCGTATCGGCATTTTGGAAACAATGGACGAAAGACGTCTTCAATATCGACACCGCAAACACATTTGGCCTGAATTTATGGGGCGGATTTTTGGGCGTGAATCGTCCGACATACATCGACGGCGGCCAAACAATCACATTCACGGACGACCAGTATCGAACAGTTATCAAGGGCCGCCTGATGTTGATGAACAGCAACGGCTCGGTCCCGTCGATAAATCAGTATCTGAACTATTTATTTCCGAACAAGGCCGTGTTCGTCGTGGATTATCAAGATATGTCAATCAACCTTGTATTCTACTACACCCCGACGGCGGAAGAATTGGCAATCATAAACCTTGACGGATTTTTGCCACGACCGGCCGGCGTCAATGTAAATTATCGCATTATCCCACCAGACGAGGTGTTTGGATTTTATGGGCAAGATATGGCACCAATGGACCAAGGGTCGTTCTTGGCATAATAAAAAAAGTGTATTTTTTCCAAAAATAATACTGGACTTTTCATATTTTATCGTATATTCTTTGTATCGTAAAGTGATAAAACATCACTTTGGAACAAACAGAGAAAGGAAAAAGATATGACAACAGAAATCATACAGCAGCAATCGACAGAGGTTGCGAAAAAGCCGACGGATTCCGCCGCAGTATTTATCGACAAATTGAAAGAATCTTGGGCATTGGTATTGCCGAAAGTTTGCACACCGGACAGATTCGCAAGGGTGGCCTTGACCTGCCTCCGCAAGAATCAGAAACTGGCGACGGCGATACAAACGCAGCAAGGCAGATTATCGTTATCGGAACAATTTATGAAATGTGCCGAACTTGGAATCGAACCGGACGGACGCCGTGCGTATTTAATACCATACAAGAACGAGGTCCAACTGATAATCGACTACAAGGGGATTGCGGAATTGGCTATGCGTTCCGGAAAAATCAGCAACATACACGCCGACAAAGTATGCGAAAACGACGAATTTGAATACAACGTCGGAATGATAGAAAAACATCGAATCGACTTTAAGAGAGAACGAGGCAAGGCCTATGCGTATTATGCAATCGTGACATTCAAGGACGGGACGAAAAAATGCGAGGTTATGAGCAAAGCGGAAATCGACGGGATACGCCGCCGCAGCAAATCAGCAAACAACGGCCCTTGGGTGACGGATTATGACGAAATGGCGAAGAAGACCGTATTCCGCAGATTATCGAAATGGTTGCCACAATCGCCGGAAATGCAGCAGGCGTTCGACATCGACGACGAGGACTTTGCGAAAGGCCGCCAAATCGTTGATGTTCCAGTTGCACCAGACGTCGCACCGGAGGAAAGATACAAAGCGGTGGAAATCACAGCGACGGACGCAGAGGCACAGGAAATCGAAACCGAATCGGCTCCGGAAGAATACATCGAAGACGATTTGCCAGAATTGGACCTTGACGCAGCGGAGGACCGCAACGTCGAGGCATAGTATCCCGAAAGGGTTGGGGGCGGTTGATTCGTTCAAATCATAAATGTTTCTCCAAACGCCGCCCCTGAAAAGAATCAACCAGAACAAACAGAAAGGAAAAAGATATGAAAAAACAAGACATCGCAAAAAGAATCAAAGACAAGTTCAAGGGGTGCGGATTTAATTACACGATACAAGGTATCAACGACGAAGAAAGTCGCTATATGCACACGATTTTCACGCTTTCTGACAAGTATATTTTGACGGCCCAATCCGACACCGATTATGAAGACAAGGACGGCGACCGTTTGCTATACGGAATCACAATCGAAAACAACAAAAAAAACAATCCGGATTGGATACATTGCAGTTTGGATATTTGGAGCGATACCGAATTATTGGATTTCTTTGCGAACTGGGAATCACATCACAAAGCAGAGTTCGAGAAAATGGCGACGCAGCACCAAGCGTTGGAAATGGGTATCGAGGCAATCAACGAAAAGCAGGACAACCTCCGCAGGACTTTTGCGAAGAGCGTTCGCAACTTTAAGTCGGAAGATAAGTCAATCGAAGACGAATAATACTTGCATACATACAAGATACAAGTTGAAAAAAGCGACCAATCCGGCCGCTTTTTTAATGAACAAACAGAACTCACGGAAATAAGTTCTGCGGACATTATAAGTCAATAAAATGAGAAAGTCAAGATTGCCCGTGTTTGACTTTTTTATCAAAGAGGTGTATCATACATCAAAAGAATATCATATACCAACAAAGGAGCGACAAATGATAGCATACGGATATGACGACAACGGCTACTACACCGGCGAAAAAACTTGCCAACTGGACCCATTGGAAAGCCGCCAACAGGGAAAGGAAATATGGTTGTTGCCAGCGAACGCAACTTGGGACGAACCATTGCCTGAAAAAGAGGGCTATCGAGTAAGATTCGTCGATAGTGCGTGGATATACGAAGAAATCCCACAACCAGAACCAGCACCGGAACCAACGCAGGAAGAAAAAGAAGAACAGGTCCGTGCAACCCGTGACGCATATTTGCAGCATTACGATTTCACACAGTTGCCCGACGCACCATTTACAGCGGAAGAAAAAGCGACCTATGCGGAATATCGCCAGTATCTGCGTGATTATACCAAGGGCGAAGATTGGTGGGAACAGAATCCGGCCACATACGAAGAATGGGAAACAGCACATCACCCAGTGAACGGATAATATATCACGAACAAGAACCGAGGGGGACGGGAAATGAGAGATGATATATGCGTATTTGCGTGTTTCGACAACCATACAGGACGAGCAGAATCAGCGACAAGGCGTTGATTTGAAAGCGGAAAAACTGGGCCTGCGAATCGACCGATATATCATTGACCGTGTATCCGGCACGAAAGAACCGGACCAACGCAACCTCGGAAAATTATTGCGGCGAGCCAAAACCGGCGACATCATAATCATATCAGAGATGTCCCGACTTGGCCGCCGTCTTTTTATGCTTTTTCGGATACTGGAAGATTTGTTGAACAAGGGCGTTGAGGTATATTCGGTCAAGGAAAATTTCACGCTGGATAATTCATTACAGAGCAAAGCGTTGATATTTGCGTTTGGGCTTGCAGCGGAAATCGAAAGGGATATGATTTCGGCGAGGACGAAAGAGGCGTTGGCATACCGGAAATCGCTTGGGGTTGTATTGGGCCGACCGAAAGGCAGCAAGACGAAACATCACAAACTGGACCCATACAGAGAAAAGATTGAGAAATGGCGAGAAAAGGGTTGGAGTAAAGCGAAAATATCACGCAAGACGAAAGTATGCGAAAAGACGCTCCGGCGATATATGGAACGCAATTCGCTCGTTTAATATACCAAACGGAAAGACCGCTTTCGGAACAACAATTCCGGTCTGCGGAAATGGTATGACGCTCGGAATGACGAACGGACAAACAAATCGTGGCTTGGGTATAACACCAACGGTCGGACTTGATACATATTCGGGCCAAGGATACGGATTGCCTGTTGGGTCTTCTGCGACGTCCGGAGGCACGCCTTGGAATAATCATACAACGGTCGGTATCACATTGGATTCGTCAAAATCAGGAATCGTGGCCGACCTTTCTTCCGGTGCGGTCGTGATTATCAAGTTTTAGTATTTGATGATAACATTTTGTTGCGACGAACCACGGGCATATACGAATCTGAACCAATCCGGCGTTCCTGTAAATTCAACTTTGACCGTTGCTCCCTTATACACCGGCATAATCACGCCCGAATAATTGTGCGTCCAGTTTCGCATAACATATACACCATTGACAACAAGTATCAACGATGTATCGCCGGTTGAGTTTTGCAAACTGAACCAACCGTTCGCCGGTGCGGTATATGTATTGTTATGAACTGCGGTCAAAGTATCGTATGTTTCGGTCGGAATCATACTTTCCAAAACATTGCTTGATACGGGGATATTAAACGAGCCATTTATGTCAGTATTTTATTAAAATCGAAACTTGGTCGGCTGTCGATAAATCCGCATACAGATTCGCCGGAGCGTATTCGTGCGACCCCGTGCTTGACCCCGATGTTCCTGTGCTGATATATCCAGTTCCGCCACGAATAACAAGCGGATAGGTTGTATTTGGAATTGCGTTGTTGCTCGCATTATGAAATATCATTGGGGTCGAGCCGGATACATTAAAAACAGACCCCGTCACGACTTTTGGCTTGGCCCCGATTGGCACTTTTCCATTCGGCAGATTAAACGAGCGATTTCGCTCCACCGCCGGTGTTTGACATTATCAAGATTTGCGATTAT
>Ga0310786_10001118_pt1 | contig 43018 bp, 39 predicted proteins | sample AusTroGonzalo_MG_FD_203881 | JGI IMG/M metagenome (GOLD analysis project Ga0310786, IMG submission 203881) | Bovine rumen microbial communities from tropical cattle in Woodstock, Queensland, Australia - Gonzalo_03 (v2) (version 2) | ecosystem: Host-associated > Mammals > Digestive system >...
GCACCGCCGTTGGTCTCCACTCGGCTGAAGCAGCCCATGTCGATGATTACCGGAGCAATGCGCTCCAACTGGTCCTTACGCGGCTGGAACTTGCCACTCGACTGCCACATGTCCCTGTAAACGAGACTGAACTGAATCTTTTTCTTTGCCATAGCGTCTATTCTTTTTCTCTTGTTTTGTCAAATTGTGCTGCAAAGTTACGAAAAAACGAGAGCAGAACAAAATAAATTTATTTATTTTTTTGCCGAGTGCAGTAACTTCGGCGAAGTCAAAGTTACGAAAAAACGAGTGAAATGCAAAAGAATACACATTTTTCTTTTCATTTCCGAGTGCAGTAACTTCGGCGAAGCCAAAGTTACGAAAAAATATTGAATGTACACAAAAACATCAAGAAAAAGCACTCGGGAAATCGCACCTAAAGCGACGGCTCTATACCTTGAGATAACTCTTCAACGAAGCCACATAGTCCTCGAAGGCCTTCAGACCAACGGGGGTGATAGTGTCTCAGTCAAATAATTCCGGGGCTTTCCCTTTGGCGTTTCGCGGAAAATGGTTATCTTTGCAGGCAGAATTATCAAAAAGAGATGAGAAAAACGACATTTTTCATAGTGATGAGCGCCGTGCTGCTGGCCATAGCCTGCGGCAAGAAGCAGGAAGCGGCGGAGACGACGGAGGAGGCCATTGCCCCTGAACAGGCGACTGACGACAGGATGGTCTACGGACTGGCCTGCGACGGCTGCACGGACACCATCCTGGTGCTGCTACGCGACATCGACGGCGACCCTGACACGTTCGACATCCTGGATGCCTCGCACAACCAGCAGGTGTTCGGCCACGCGAAGATTGGCGACCAGATGGGCGTGGTGCTGGCCGACGACAGCAGCAACGTGGCGGCAATGGTCATCGACATCGACGAGATGAAGGGCTCGTGGTGCTACCTGGTGGAGCCAACGCTGCGCAAGCGTGCCGACGTGAGCAAGGAGATGGAGCAGGAGTTCCTGAAGAAGGTGCCCGACAGCGTGATGCGCCGCCTGATGCAGCCGCGCGAGTACGGCTTCGAGCTGAGGAACGACCACCAGGCGCAGCCCATAGGCATCGTTCGCCGCGGCAACACGACCGACGACCGCAGCATCGTGGAGTTTCCCGAGGCAAAGCGCTACCGTGAGTGGAAGTTCCTGAACGGACGTCTGATACTGAACGAGACGCGCCACGACTCGCTGGGTAACCAGCAAATCATAGGCAGCGACACCGCCGACCTCGTCATGCTGCGTCGCGACACGCTGGTGCTACGCTTCGCAGACAAGGAGCAGGGGTACTACCGGAAGAAATGAGAAATGAGAAATGAGAAATGAGGAATGAAGGGGGAGGTTACAGAATCTGATGGCTGAGCAGTCGCTGCTCGGCCATTTTTTCGTATTTCGTACCAGGACGGCCGTAGTTGGCGAAGGGGTAGATGCTGATGCCGCCACGAGGGGTGAAGAGTCCCGTCACCTCGATGTACTTCGGGTCCATGAGCCGCACCAGGTCCTTCATGATGATGTTGACGCAGTCCTCATGGAAGTCGCCGTGATTACGGAACGAGAAGAGGTAGAGCTTCAGGCTCTTCGACTCGACCATACGCTCGGCGGGCAGGTACATGATCTTGATCTCGGCGAAGTCAGGCTGGCCAGTGATAGGACAGAGACTGGTGAACTCAGGGCAGTTGAACTGCACCCAGTAGTCGTTGTCGGGATGCTTGTTCTCAAAGGTCTCCAGCACCTCAGGTGCATAGTCGTCCAGATAGCCGGTCTCGCGGCCCAGGGCCTTCAGGTTTTCTTCTTGTCTTGTCTTCATAATTGAATTTCTTTCTCCTTATACATTATATAACAGCCAGGCCAGATAGCCCAGATAGAGCGCCGTCAGCACGGCACCCTCCCAGCGCTCCACCTTCAGCTTGGTGAACGAGAAGAGCCACAGCAGCAGCATCGACACCAGCAACATCGACATATCGACCATCGTGATGCCGCCAATCTGCATGGGGCAGACGGTAGCCGTGAGACCCAGGATGAGCAGGATGTTGAACACGTTCGAGCCGATGACGTTGCCGATGGCCATTGCCGACTGTCCCTTGTGGGCTGCCACGATGCTCGTAGCCAGTTCGGGCAGGCTGGTGCCGCCAGCAACGATGGTCAGGCCGATGACGCTCTCGCTGACGCCCAGTGCGCCAGCCAGTGCCGACGCGTTCCTCACGAACAGCTCGGAGCCAACGACCAGCAGGGCCAGGCCGGCCACTATCAGCAGCAGGCAGAGCCACACGTTGATGCGCAGCTTCTCCTCTGCCGACATCTCCTCGGCATCGCCCTTGCGGGCCACGCTGAACGTGTAGTACATGAAGGCGGCAAAGCCCAGCAGCAGCAGGAGGCCGTCAATGCGGCTGATGACGTTGCCCCAGAGGCTGAAGCTCTGGAAACGGTCGAGCGCCAGCACCATCAGCAGCACCGAGGCCACCACCGTGAAAGGCATATCCTTGATGACGGTCTGACGGCTGATGGCGATAGGGGCCACCATCGCCGTCACGCCGACGATGACCAGCGTGTTCATGATGTTCGAGCCCACGACGTTGCCGACGGCGAGGTCAGGGGTTCCCTTCAGTGCCGACACCAGGCTGACGAACAGCTCGGGTGCCGACGTACCTGCGGCCACGATGGTCAGTCCTACCACCAGTTCCGACACGTTCATGCGGCGGGCCAGGTCGGCTCCGCCCTTTGTCAGCAGGTCGGCGCCCTTGAGCACCATCACCACGCCAACGACTATCAGTACTATGTTTATCAGCATCGGTTACTTTTTTTTGCATCAGACTCTACAGACTATTTCGGACTTCTTTCTAGCGTCGGAAAGCTTAGTCTTTGGCAGTCCGTTACATCCATATCAATCATCGTCATCATCATCGAAGAAACTCCAGTCCGTCTCCAGCGACGGGCCCACGAAAGCGTCCATAGCACGACGGTCCTTCTTCGTAGGACGGCCCGTACCGCGCTGGCGGTCGACGAAGCCGCTGATGCGGTTCATCTCCAGCAGCTCGTACTGGTCGGGCGTCGTGATGTTCTCGTAGATCTCGGGCACGAGCTTTGCCCCCACCCGCTGCTCAATGGTCTTCAGGATGCGGAACGAGTAGGTGACGGGCGGCTTGCGCACGCTGATCTTGTCGCCAACCTTCACCATACGCGACGGCTTCACGTTGACGTCGTTCACGGCCACACGCCCGTTCTTACAGGCGTCGGCAGCGATGGTGCGCGTCTTGAAGATGCGCGAGGCCCAGAGCCACTTGTCTATTCTTGCTTCGTTCATTTTTGCACAATAGGGGGTTCTTGCGTCCCGTTGGTAGCAAGCGAGCAAGCTCGAGCGCCGCTGTGCACTTTTCCCTTCCCCAACTTGTTAAACTGGTTCATCGTGACGTCGATGCCAGCCAACACAAAGCTCTTGATGATCTCAACGGCCACGTCGACGGCAGGTTGCAGCGCCGTCAGCTCCTCAGACGAGAAACGGCCGAGCACATGCTCTATCTGTGCCCCGACGGGGTAGTCGTTGCCGATACCCATACGCAGGCGGGCGTAGTTCTGACCAATGAGCTGCTGGATGTGTCCCAGTCCGTTATGGCCGCCGTTGGAGCCGCTGGCCTTCAGGCGGAACTGCCCTATGGGCAGCGCCACATCGTCGCTGACGACGAGCAGGCGGCTCTGGTCGATGTTCTCCTTGTTCAGCCAGTAGCGGACGGCATTGCCGCTGAGGTTCATGAACGTCGACGGCTTCAGCAGCACGAGCTTACGCCCCTTCAGCGACATCTCACCGACAAAACCGTAACGGCGGTCTTCAAAAACAGTATTGGACGCCTTAGCAAAAGCGTCCAATACCATAAATCCAGTATTGTGGCGGGTCTGGTCGTAGTCAGGACCAATATTACCCAAGCCGACAATCAGATACTTGTCCATACGTCAGAATTACTCTGCAGCCTCAGCAGCAGCGGCAGCACGCGATGCACGGGTAGCCTTCACAGAGCAGACGACAACCTCGGGAGAGGTAGCGATCTTCAGACCCTCGAACTGGAGCTGACCAACCTTGATGGCCTTGCCCAGCTGGAGCTCAGTGACGTCGATGTCGAGCTTCTCAGGAATATTCTTGTAGGGAGCAGTCACGTCGATCTTACGGATAGAGAGGTTCAGACGACCACCATCACGAACACCCTGAGCGTGACCAGTCAGGTTCACGGGGATACCAACGGTGATGTCCTTCGTCTCGTTCACCTCGAAGAAGTCGACGTGCAGCAGAGCGTCTGTCGTGGGGTGGAACTGCAGCTCCTTCATGATAGCCTTGTGCTCAGCGCCGTCGATGTTCAGGTTGACAACATAGACGTGGGGCGTGTAGACAGCCTTGCGGAGCTCAGCAAACGAAGCGGTGAAGGCCATAGCCTCGGGCAGACCGTTCTCGCCCTTCTTCTCACCATACAGATTACAGGGTACGAGACCCTCCTTGCGCAACTCCTTGCTGGCCTTCTTGCCAGTAGCGGTACGAACTTTACCGCTGACATTGATTTCTTTCATAACTCTTTTGTGTTACTCTAAATTAATACTGTTAATTCACCATCACACGGTGTGCTTTTTTCTTAAAGCGGGTGCAAAGGTACGAATAAGTGAGCAAAAAACCAAATAAAAAAGTGAAAAGTGACGTCTGAAACGTGAAAAAAATTTGTTTTTTCCTCATTTTTCTTGCATAATCAGCCAAAAATGAGTATTTTTGCAAGCGAAAACATAGCATAGACCACAAACAACACATATTAGATAAATGATAAACCGAGAAATCATACGCATTAAAATCGTTCAGTTAACCTACGCATACTATCAAAACGGTAACAAGAATATCGATGCCGCCGAGAAGGAACTGGTGTTCAGCCTGTCGAAGGCCTACGACCTGTATAACTACCTGCTGGCGCTGATTGTGGCAGTCTCGAAGGAGGCACGCCGCCGGTTGGAGGTGCTCCAGACAAGAGCCGAGCGCGAAGGCAGCGAGATGCCGTCGGGCAAGTTCGCCTATAACCGCTTTGCCGTACAGCTGCAGGAGAACAAGCAGCTGCTGGAGTTCACGGAGTCGCAGAAGAAGACCTGGAGCGACCAGCCCGAGTTCGTGGGCCGTCTGCTGCAGCAGATTCAGGACAGCCAGGTATACAAGGACTACATGGCTGCCGAGAGCGACAGCTATGCCGAAGACCGCGAGGTGTGGCGCAAGCTCTACCGCACGCTGATACAGGAGAACGAAGACCTCGACCAGCTGCTCGAGGAAGAGAGTCTCTACTGGAACGACGACAAGGAGATTGTCGACACGTTCGTGCTGAAGACCATCAAGCGCTTCGAGGAGCAGAACGGCAAGAACCAGGAGCTGCTGCCCGAGTACGACAGCGAGGAGGACAAGGACTTCGCCCGCAAGCTGTTCCGTGCCACCATCCTGAACGCCGACGAGTACCAGCGCTATATGTCCGAGGCCTCGCGCAACTGGGATTTTTCGCGCTTGGCCTATATGGACGTCGTCATCATGCAGATAGCCATCGCCGAGATGCTCACCTTCCCCAGCATCCCCGTCAGCGTGACCATCAACGAGTATGTCGAGGTAGCCAAGCTCTACTCTACGGCCAAGAGCGGCGGATACATCAACGGTATGCTCGACGCCATTGCCCGTCACCTCATCAAGACGGGCCGGATGATGAAGTTCATGGAAGGGAACAACCGTCAGTAACAACGAAAGAACGCAATAACAAAATAACGAAAAAGAGAAAATGACACAGATTATCTTACAGGCACAAAGTGCACAGGGAGGCGGTATGTCCATGATCCTGATGATGGTAGCCATCTTCGCTATCATGTGGTTCTTCATGATCCGTCCCCAGCAGAAGAAGCAGAAGGAAATCCGCAACTTCCAGAACCAGCTGACGGAAGGCACGCAGGTCATCATCGGCGGCGGCATCTACGGCACCGTCAAGAGCATCGACCAGGTCAAGAATACCGTCGACGTGAAGATTGCACGCGACGTCGTCATCACCGTCGACAGAGGCTCTGTCTTCAAGGACACGGCCAGCACCCCGTTGCAGAAGTAATCACAGAAGACGTCAGTAATGAGTCATCTGCGCGCGGGGCTACGTCTATTCAGGAGCTTCCTGTTCAGCAAAGTGAACAGGGAGTTTCTGATTTTCTTGTTCTTCCTCCTCATCTCAGGCGGATTCTGGCTCATGATGGCCCTCAACGAGAGCTATGAGCAGGAAGTCAGCTTCCCCGTGCACATCACTGGTGTGCCCAAGGACGTCATGCTGACCAGCGACGATGTCGACACCGTTCGCTTCACCGTGCGCGACAAGGGCACCCAGCTGCTAACATACCTCTACGACGAGAGCGTACGCCACCTGAAGGTCAACTTCAAGAACTACGACCGCGACAACGGCACAGGCGTCATCACAGCCTCCGAGCTGCAGAAGCTCGTCCAGCAGAAGCTGTCGCAGTCGGCCAAGATCACTGCCATGAAGACGGAGCGGATCAACATCTTCTATAACACGGGCGCCAGCAAGCGCGTACCCGTACGTTGGAGCGGACGCGTCATCCCCGAGCACATGTACTTCATCTCGCACGTCGGCTATTCCGTCGACAGCGTCACCGTCTACGCCTCGGAGCGACTCCTCGACAGCATCAAGACCGTCTACACGGAACCGCTCAACTACGCTGGGTTCCGCGATACCCTCAACGTCAGCTGCCGCCTGCAAAGAAAGGAAGGTGTCAAGGTGATGCCCGATCGCATCAACATCACCTTCTACACCGATGTCCTCGCTGAGGTGAGCATCAAGGACGTGCCCATCACGGGTGTCAACATGCCTGCGGGAAAGGTGATCCGCACGTTCCCCTCACGCGTCACGGTGACCTTCGTCAGCGGTGTCAACAACTACAAGAACATCACTGCCGACGACTTCACTGTCGTGGCTGACTATAACGAGATCGTGCAGCGGCCCTCAGAGAAGTGCAACATCTACCTGAAGCGTACGCCGCCAGGCATATCGAGGGCCACACTGCAGCTCACACAGGTGGACTACCTCATAGAAGAGGAGACGACACCATGAAGACTGCCGCCGAAGAAGGCTTGAAGACAGGCATCACGGGAGGCATTGGCAGCGGCAAAAGCTATGTGGCCAAACTGCTGAAGCAACGTGGCATCGACGTCTACGACTGCGATGCTGCCGCCAAGCGGCTCATGCGCCACTCAGAGGAGCTGCGCCAACGGCTCACCGCCCTCATAGGCCCTGACTGCTACCTCCAGCCGGAGTATCCGGACTTCCCAGAGGCTCCAGAACAACCGCCGCGCCTCAACAAGGCCGCCGTCGCCAAGTTCCTGCTGGCCAGCGAGGAGAACGCCCGCGCCATCGATGCCATCGTCCACCCCGCCGTCTTCCGCGACTTCGAGGAGAGCGGACAGCTATGGCTCGAGTCGGCCATCCTCTATGAGTCAGGTGCCGACCGTCTCGTCGACCGCGTCATCGTCGTCACCGCCCCTGAGGAGGTACGCCTGCAGCGTGTTATGGCACGCGACGGCATCAGCCGCGAGAAGGTGCTGGAATGGATGGGCCGCCAATGGCCGCAGGACGAGGTGCGCCGCCGAGCCGACTTCGAGATCGTGAACGACGGCATCATGGACCTGGAACAACAGATCAACGAGTTCATACAGTCATCATTCAACGAGAACATACAGTAAATCAACAAAAAACATACAGAAATGCAAGACACAATCCTTTCTATCGCCGGCAAGCCCGGTCTCTACAAATTAGTTTCACGCGGCAAGAACAACCTCATCGTCGAGGCACTTGACGCCACTCACCGCCGCCAGCCCGCCTTCGCTACGGACCGCATCACGTCGCTCAACGACATCGCTATGTACACGGAGGCCGACGATGTGCCCCTGACGAAGATTCTCGACAGCATGAAGACCATCGAGGGCGGCAAGAAAGCCTCCATCGACTATAAGAAAGCCTCTGGCGACGAGCTGCGCGAGTACTTCACGAAGGTGCTGCCCGACTGGGACCGCGACCGCGTGCAGAACAGCCACATCAAGAAGCTCATCCAGTGGTACAACATCCTCATCGAGGCAGGCATCACCGAATTCGTCGAGCCTGAGGAGGAAGAGAAAGAGGAGAAGGCTGAGGAGGCATAAATCCCCAACAGGCCGGCTAAGAGCTTCAGCTAAAGCTACAATCTTCAGCTAAAGCAAAAAGACAAAAAAGAAGGCTTCGGAACTGTCCGAAGCCTTTCTTTTTGCATATAGAGTGTTGTGTGTCGGTTTACATCATACGACCGCCGCCGCCAAAGCCACCGCCGAAACCGCCGCCGCCCATAGGCATTCCGCCGCCGAAGCCGCCGCCACGATTGCCACCACCGCGGTTGCCGCCGCCCATCGGCATTCCACCGCCCATCGGCATTCCCATGCCCATACCCTGACGCATTCCGCGACGAGCCTCGCGGGTGCCGAACAGGTTGATACGGTAGATGACGTGCAGCATAGCATAGCTGGTAATAGCGTTGTACTCGTTATCGGTACGGGCCATAGCACTGATGGTGCGCGAGAAGTTAGACTGCTTCTGCAGGATGTCGTAGAACTGCAGCGAGAGTGTCAGCGGCTTACCCTGCAGGAAGCTGTGCGACAGCTGTGCATTCCAGATGAGCTCGTTGGTGTTCATCGAGGCATCGCTGTAGCCGCGACGGCTGTTCATACCCATATCGGTAGCAATCTGAGTGCCCCAAGGCATAGTCAGCGTGGTGTTGAAGCCATAGGCATAAGTCCAGGTGTCGAGGTTCGACTGCGGCTGCAGCTCGTTGTTAGTGTGGTTGTAGTTCACCGAACCGTTCAGCTCAACCTCCAGCCAGTCGTTACGGAAGCTCAGTCCCAGACGACCACCGATGATGTTCTGCTTGGTGACGTTCTTCAACGACTCCTTGTTCTGGGAGATGTAGCCCACGCGGTTGTTGAAGTTGTCGTTCACAGAGACATTGTAGCTGAAATAGCCCAGTGAGTCGATGGCCGAACTGAACATCACGTTACCGCCGACGTTCCAGTTACCGTTGATATTCTCAGGACGTGAGGTCTGTCCACCAGTCTTAGCATCGTAAGTCACCTTGTTAGAGATGCTATTTGCCGTTGTCGAGAAGTTGGCATTGGCATTGATGAAACGCTGGTGATTCATGATGTAGTTGTTATAGCGCAGGTTGAAACTCTGTGTGAACGACGGCTTCAGGTCGGGGTTACCAGTGGTCTTGTTCAAGGGGTTCGTATCGTCGTTGATGACAAGCAGCTGGTCGATAGACGGCTGGCTGGTGCTGCCGCGATACTGGAACTGGAGGCTACCCTGCTGAGAGAAGCGCCAACGGAAGTTGGCCGTCGGGCTCCAGTTGGTCACCGAGCGGTTCACTACAGTATCGACGCCCAGATAGCGCTGGGTGTACTCAGAACTCTGCGGGACGACCTGCACACCGACATTGAAGTCATAGGTGTTGCGGATGAAGCGCAGCATGATCTCACCCGTGTGGATGTAGTTCTTATAGGCAGAGTAGCGACTCTGGTCCTTGCTGTAGTAGATGTCGCCCTTCTGGGGGTTATAACCATTATCGACCAGGTTGAAGTAATCGCTCCAACGACGGAAGGCAGGATACTGCACGCTGTTGTTGAAATCGAAGCCTCTGGTAGGATCAGAGAGCAGAGGATCAGAATAGTCGAACGTCTGACGGTCGTTCTTGTTGTAACGATACTGGAAAGTATAGCTGAACTGCAGGAACGTGGCGTAGGCGATAGGCTCGCTGTAGGTAGCACGGGCGCTGTAGTCCCACGACTTGGTCGGAGAGAGGTTGTAACGGTTCGTCTGGTAGTTCGACAGGCCGTCCACACCATTGAACTTCGTGGTTCCCTGGAACAGATGCGTCCAGTTGCTCGACAGCTGCTGGTTCTCGTTGTTGCTGTAGTTGGCGTTCAACTGAAGGGTGATGTTACGTCCCGTACCGCTCAGCAGACGGTTCACCATCAAGGTACCGCCCAGACGCTTGTTCTCACCATAGGAGAGCGACTTGTTGTTGCTACCGTTGACGATGATTTCGCTCAGGTCACCACCATCCTGTACAATTTGCTGCAGGACGGCAGAGGTCAGCTGATAGTTGACGATATCATACGGATCGGCATTGAACGTTGCCGAAGTGTTCCAGCTACGGCTGTCGTTGGTACCAAAGCTCCAGTTAGGACGGAAGTTGATGTTCCACAGCGTGTCAGGTGTCCACTCAATGCGGCCGCTGGCACTCCAGTTATTCGAACGGGTATAGCTCTGGTTCACACCATTGCGGAACGACGAGGTGCTGCCGACGAAGTTCTCGCTGGAGCTACGCGACCAGGTGTCGCCATTGCGGTGGTTCCAGTTGACGCTGGCCTGAGCAATAATCTTATCGGTCTTCTCGAAGTTGTAGTTCAGCATACCCGACTTTGTGGTGTTCAAGCCACCGCCGCCCATACCACGGCCACCGCCGAAACCACGGCCGCCACCGCCGCCGAAGCCCATATCGTTGGTGTTGTTACCATTGAGCATACCCATCAGACGATGGTCACCACGCATCATCATACCAAACAGACGACCAGCGTAGCGGTCCTTCGTACCGACACCCAGGTCGACGTTGGCCATCGTACCGCGGTTCATGCCAGCACGCAGGCCGAAGTCGATAACCGTCTGCTCGTTGCCGTCGTCAATACCCGTGATACGCGCCAGGTCACTCTTCTCGTCGTAGGCCCTGATGCGCTCCACGATGTTCGTAGGCAGGTTCTTCATAGCCGTTTTGGCATCGCCGAACTCCTTACCGTCGACACGAATCTTCGATACCGACTTACCATTAATCTTGATATTACCTTCGTCGTCGACCTCGGCACCCGGCAGGCGCTTTACCAGTTCCTCGACGACAGAGCCCTCGGGCGTGCGGAACGCGTCCGCGTTATATATTAAGGTGTCGCCCTTCGACTGCACCTTGGCCAAATGAGCCGTTACGGTAGCGCCCTTCAGCATGATGGCATCAGGCTGGATGGCAATAGTGCCGAGGCTGACGCCCTTACCCTCTCTGATGGTGACGCGCTGGGTGTGGGGTTTGAAACCCACGTACGTGATACGAAGAATGTACGTTGCATCGGAGGGTGCTCTCAACGTAAAATGACCCTCGGTGTTAGTGACACCGTTGGTAACAACAGAAGAATCACTCTTCAACAAACTGACGGTAGCCTGGATGACTGCATCCTGTGTATCCTTCTCTACTACCTTACCCGTGATGTTTCCTTGGGCAAAAACGGAAACGGTTGTCGCCAGGACAACCAATGATAGTAATACTCTTTTCATATAATGGTTTGGCATTTTTCTGAACTTTTGACGCTAAAATGTCTAAAACGTTTAATCTTGTTTGAAAAAAATGTGTAATTAATACATTTTATCACTTTTTTTGTTGCAATTTCGGAAAATTTAATTTACCTTTGCAGCGAAAACCATAAACCGATGAATACCCAGAAGGTCATTATCTCCAGAAATCTGGAAGAAGAACTAACTGTTGCTATGGCACAGTGTGAACGTGACCGCCTCTTCGTACTCGTTGATGACAACACGCAGCGTCTCTGTCTGCCATTGGTAAGCGGGCTGGACTGTATGGCGGGTGCACAGGTCATCACCATCGGTGCAACGGACGCCAACAAGACGGTCAGCACACTGGAACAGGTGTGGACGGCACTCCAACAGGGAGGAGCCACGCGCCACTCGCTACTGGTGAACCTCGGCGGAGGAATGGTGACTGACTTGGGAGGCTTTGCCGCCGCCACGTTCAAGCGTGGACTGAACTACATCAACATCCCGACGACGTTGCTCGCTATGGTCGATGCGTCGGTAGGCGGTAAGACAGGCGTCAACTTCGGAGGACTGAAGAATGAGGTAGGAGTGTTCTCGAACGCCAGTACAGTCATTCTCGATACGACGTTCCTCAAGACGATGGACCAAGAAAACCTGCTCTCCGGCTATGCCGAGATGCTGAAACACGGTCTCATCAGCGACAACAAACACTGGGCTGAACTCATAGACTATCTGGACAATCTCGACGGACTTAACAACCTGGAAGATACAGAAAATCTGAAAAAACTCTCTGAGCTACTGGCCCGAAGCGTGGCTGTGAAACAGCGTATCGTCGAAGAGGACCCAACGGAACAAGGACTGCGCAAGGCCCTGAACCTGGGACACACCGTAGGACACGCCTTCGAGTCGCTGGCTCTTCAGCGCAAGCCCATCCTTCATGGTTATGCAGTAGCCTACGGACTTGTCTGCGAGCTCTATCTGAGCTGTGTGAAGACGGGATTCCCTACGGACAAGATGCGCCAGACGGTCAGTTTCATTCGCGAGCACTACGGGCAGATGAGCATCACCTGCGACGACTACCCCACCCTGCTCCAGCTGATGACTCACGACAAGAAGAACATCGCCGGCGAGATCAATTTCACCCTGCTGGGTGCTATCGGCGACATCCGCATCAACCAGACGGCGACGGAAGAAGACATCAAGGAAGCCCTCGACTTCTACAGGGAGGGCTGACAACGATAAAAAGAAAAGCCTATATTACCAATAATACTTTTTAACTAGATTGCTCTTTTATCAATCGAGAAAATCTAAAACCGTTATTACACTAACCAAAATCGAGGCGTTCTTCGTGAGAAGCGCGCCTCGATTCGTTTTACGTAATCGTTTACGGACTGATTTCCTCGTTTATGAATGTAGCTCAAGCACAAAGCGGGTGCCCTTGGTGAACTGCGGGTCAATGTCGAGGTCGCCGTTCATCTTCTTTGCCATCTGCTTGCAGATAGGCAGCCCAAGGCCGTCGCCAGTAGTCAGGTCCCTGATCTCAAGGAACGGTTTGAACACATCCTCGCGCTTCTCCTCAGGTATACCCTCTCCAGTGTCCGACACAAGGAACTGGTGGCTGTGAGGACCGCGCTTCTTGAACTCCAGGGTGATGCTGCCGTTCTCGGGCGTATACTCTGCGGCATTCTCCAGCAGGTGGAGGACGATGTGCGACACATACTCCTTATTAATCTCTGCGCTCATCTTCGGAGCCGTCACCGTCAGTTTCACCCCACGCTTCACCTTATCGCGAATCTGGTCCATCAGGCTCTCGCAGAGCGGCGTCACCTGTACGTTCTCCAGCTCCACGGGCTCCTCCGAGTTCTCAAGTTCCGACAGTGTTTGGATGTGGCTCGAGAAGTCCAACAGGGCCTTCACCTCGGGTTGCTTAGCATCCAGCTTCTGCAGCGTCGGATCAAGCTGTGCCGAGATGTTGCTGATGAACTTCGCCTTCAGGGCGTTGTTCTCGTTGGCCAGACGGATGGTCTTCTTCTGTTTGCGCGACAGCAGGATGAAGCGCATCAGCACGATGCCACCCAGCACAAGGGCTGCAGCCAGGATGGCTGCAAGGATGGCCAGTGCGATGATGATGGCCTGACGTGTCGTCAGCGAGCTGTCCTTGTCGGCTATCGTCGCCTCGTTGTCGGCTATCTGCTGCTTCAGCGCGGCTCTCTCGTCAGCCACCTTGATGGCGTCCACCGAGTCCTTCCAAGCTATGTAGCTGCTGTACGACTGTGCCACAAGGCTGGCGCTGTTGCTCCTGCGTCCGTTGGCGATCAGTGTCTTGTAGGCTTCCTCCACCTTGTCATACTCCTTATCGGCCGTCAGCTTCGAGGCCATCTCCTTGAAGACGGCATTACCCTGAGCCGTCAGCCCGAAGGTGTAGTAGTAGACGGCCTTGCTGTAGAGCAGGTCGTTGCTGATACCGTCATCGTGGGCTGCAGCGGCCAGGTTCTCCATGCTGTTCAGGAATTCCTTGGCGTTGGCGCCACGCTTCATCTTCATGTACATCTGCATACGCTCCTTGGCGGTGAAGTAGCGAAGGGCGGCATTCTCCGATGGCGACGGACGTGAGTTGCTGATAGCCTGGTCCACACGGTGCAGGAACTCGAAAGCCTCGTGATAGAGGTTCTCCCTGTAGTACAGTGCCGTGGCCTTGGCGCCACACTCCACACTCTGTCTCATCTGTCCCTTTCCTGCATAGTCCTCAAAGGCACGGATATACAGCGAGCGGGCATTGGCAATCTTACCGTTCGACGCCTCTTCCTCGGCGCGCTGCTGCAGACTGGTCTTCGATGATTCCTGAGCGCTGACGAGCACACAACCGAAGAGTACACTAAAGAGTACTGCGATAATCTTTCTGTTCATATACATTGTTTTGTTTGTTTTTCGTGATGTATGATTGTTGTTTCGAGATGCAAAGATATACAATAAATTCCTTCTTACCAAATTTTCCGCTGCTTTTTATGTTTCGTACAGCCTTCGCTGCGGCTTACCCGTAGCCGTACGAGGCAGGTTCTCCACATGGACAATGTGGCGAGGACGCCAGTATCGGGGCAGCACCCGTTCACACACCTGGTGGGCCTCGTCCTCGTCACCCTCCGTCAATAGCACGACGGCCTCGCCAAGACGGGCGTCCCGGCTTCTGGTTATCAGGAAGGGCGATTGCAGGTGCGGTGCCAGCTGCCGCTCCACCTCCTCGGCCTGTATCTTGATGCCTCCGGAGCAGATGGTGTTGTCCTTGCGGCCTAGGATGCGGAATTGAGGTGAATAGTGGATGGAGGATGGTGGACGGAATTCGGCGATGTCGTTGGTCACCAGAGGACCTTCGTGGACGGCGGGAGCGTCGATGACCAGACACTGGTCTTCCGTCAGGCTCAGCCGTACGCCCTCGAACGGTGTGTACCACGCCGAGGCGTCAGGACCACTGAGACGGCGCAGGGCGATGTGCGAGAGTGTCTCCGTCATGCCGTAGGTGCTCCACACGGCATTGGGGAAGTCCTTCAGTTCCGAAGTAAGCGATTCGTCGACGACACCGCCACCGATGATGAGATGTCTAATCTGCATCAGCCGCTCACGTTCTGCAGGGTCTTGCAGTGAGTTGTACACCTGCAACGGCACCATCGCTGCGAAATCAATCGGATTTGTCACCGTTCCCAGCGGTTTTCCGCTGGGTTCCACACAGACGAGCCGCAGCCCGCGCACCAGACTTCTCACGACCATCATCTTACCGGCAATGTAGTCGACAGACATACAGAGCAGGGCGGTGTCGCCCTCACGGAGTCCGAGGAAGTCGCAGGTGATACGTGCCGACGCTTCCATGCGCCGTTTCTCCACGAGCATGGGCTTCGGCTCTCCCGTCGACCCGCTGGTGTGTACCAGCACCGTCGGGCTGTCGTTATGCCACTCGGCTAAGAATTCCTCAACTGTCAACTTTCACCCAAAGTTTTTCCCCGCGAATCTCCAGCGGCATGGGGATATTGTCCGTAAACAGCTGGCCCGTGCCCAGTCCCTGCGGCATAGTGATGTTGTCTCCATAGACGTCACTGCAGAACTGCGCAATGGCATTCAGTCCGATGTTACTCTCCAGCGCCGACGTGATCCACGAGCCGATGCCCATCTCGCGCGCCGTTTCTATCCACTCACGACAGCCCGCCATACCACCGTGCAACGACGGCTTCAGGACGATGTATGCCGGACGGATGATGTTCAGCATCTGGCGTTTCTGTTCGCGGTCGTTCACGCCTATCAGTTCCTCGTCGAGGGCTATCTTGAGTGGTGACTCACGACAGAGTTCCGCCATCCGGCCCCACTGTCCGGCACGTATGGGCTGTTCTATCGAGTGCAACGCATACTGCGACAGCAGTTCCAGCTTGTAGAGCACATCGTCGTCAATCCCTCCACTTTGGGAGGAGGTCGGGAGGGCGCCAAAGGCACCGTTGGCATCGACGCGCAGCTCCACGTCGCGCGGACCGAAGCGCTGACGGATCTGTTTCAGCAGGGCTATCTCGGCATCGAAGTCGATGGCGCCAATCTTCAGCTTCACGCAATGGAACCCCTGCTCCAACTTCTCCTCTATGCGGCGGCTCATCTCTTCAAACGTGCCCATCCACACCAGTCCGTTGATGGGGATGCCCACCTCGCCGCGACTGAACGCCGTGTCGAAGAGCATCGTTCCTTGCCCCCCGTTCCTCCGTGCCCCCGCACCCTCGTAGTCCAAGAGTGCTGTCTCCAGTCCGAAGAGCATCGACGGATAGTCGCGAAGGTCGTCATATGGTATCTCGCCCGTCTGTTCCACCACGTCACAGAAGCGGCGCAGCACCTCGGCGTAGTTAGGAATGTCGTCGCAACTCAGCTGCGGCAGCGGGGCACACTCCCCGCGCCCGACGTTTTCGCCATCGAAAACGCTGACCAGCCAGATACGGCGCTCGGTATAGACGCCGCGCGACGTTCCTGCCGGCTGCTTGAAATGGAGCACGCACTCCTCAATATCTATCTTCATGGAATCTGCGGATACTGGTCGAAGTCGGGCTTACGCTTCTCAAGGAACGCACGGCCGCCCTCCTGGGCCTCGTCAAGGAAGTAGTAGAGCATCGTGGCGTCGCCAGCCAGCTGCTGGATGCCCGCCTGTCCGTCGAGTTCAGCATTCAGGCCAGCCTTGATCATTCGCAGGGCGATGGGCGAGCGTTCCATCATCTCCTCGGCCCAGCGGACACACTCGTCCTCAAGCTCTGACAAAGGTACGACCTTGTTGACCATCCCCATCTGCTCAGCCTCGCGGGCAGTGTACTGGCGGCAGAGGAACCATATCTCGCGCGCCTTCTTCTGACCGACGATACGCGCCAGATACGACGAACCGAAGCCCGCATCAAACGAGCCCACCTTGGGTCCCGTCTGTCCGAAGATGGCGTTCTCCGAGGCTATCGTCAGGTCGCACACCAGGTGCAGCACGTGGCCGCCACCGATGGCATAGCCGTTGACCATCGCGATGACCGGCTTCGGCAGACGACGTATCTGCATCTGAACGTCGAGCACCGACAGGCGGGGCACACCCTCATCGTCGATATAGCCCCCGCGACCCTTCACGTGCATGTCGCCACCACTGCAGAAGGCGTGCTTCACGTCCTCCAGACTCTTCCCCTCGGGCACCTCGCTCATCGCTCCCGTCAGCAGCACCACACGGATACGCTGCAGCTCACGGCACTCAGCAAAGGCCTGACTCAGCTCCAGCGTCGTCCTCGGCGTGAAGGCGTTGCGGTATTGCGGACGGTTGATGGTAATCTTCGCAATGCCGTTATATTCTTCGAAGCGTATCTCCTTGAACTCACGGATACACTTCCATTCTCTCTTCTCCATCTTGTTTACACCTTATTTATTATTTATCTTTCCTCAATCTTCGCTACCTTCAGCTGTTCCAAGGCCCTGCACAGCTGGTCAGGACACGACGTGCTCTTCGAGCCGCAACGGATGCCATTGAGACGACTGATCACATCGTCGATCTTCTGTCCCACCACCAGCTTGCTGATTCCCTGCAGGTTACCATGACATCCTCCGAGGAAGAACACCTGCTGAATCACATTATTCTCATCGGCACTCACATCAATCAGTTTCGAGCAAGTGCCTCGCGTCTCATACTGTACATGTTTCGTCTTCATATTCCTTATTATTAGATTGTAGATGGCAAAGGTACGAAAAAATACTTATAACACACTACAAATTCCCAATTATTTCTTTCCATCATCCTTCGGCTCAGTAGTCCCGAAGGATTTGCTGCAGGCGTTCGCGCCGTCCCTCCTTGGTGTGCTTCCTCCATTTCTCCTTCCACTTCTTTGGAATGAGGTAGTTGATGAGAGCCAGCAGGTTCATGTCCGAGTTCTGGGCGGCATTAATCGCCTGCAGCTCTTCCTTGCTGAGCCGCAAGCTGCTGTTCAGGTCCTTCAGCTCGTCACGCGGTTTCGCCTTACCGAAGACCACCACCTCCTTCACGTTCAGCAGTTTCGAGATGAGGAACACCGTGTCGCGCACCTCCTCCATGTTGATGATGCGGCTCTCGTAGTTGACGTGCGAGAACACCACACTACGACAACTGTCCGTAACAAGCACCTGTCCCAGAGAGTCCGTCTGTGTCATCAGGTCTTTGGCCATGACGTTAGCCCCACAGACAGGTTCGAGCGTCTCCACATCAATCACCGTGAGCCGTCTCTGGGCAGAAACCTGCAGACAGCTCAGCAGCATGATTGCCAAAAGGACAGTCCGAACCTTTCTCATCAGCGACAAAGTTATGGAAAAGCCCCTCCCCCTCCAAATCTTTTTGCGCAATTTAGTCTTTGTCAAGAGCCGTTAAGTTAATGATTCGAAATTACGCGTTTGGTACTTTCAGAATAATTGCCTATATTTGCAGCAGAATTGCGATAGGACAAGAATGGACGAAGAGACCTTCCGAAAGCAAAAGGCATTTGCCGGCGAGAAGAAGCCATCAATGCTGCGCCGCTTTGTAGGACACGACTACACACAGCGTCAGATATATATGGTAACAATGGTAACCGAAGGGCGGCGACCACTGTTCGGGCAAGTCGTGGGCAACAGCGAGGCGCCAATAGGAAGCGACGATGCACCAAGAACAGTGCTGACGGAGCTGGGGCAGCGCGTGGAGGACGAATGGTGGGGGATACCCCGCTATTACCCACAGATTGAGATCATTGCTCTACAGATGATGCCCGACCATCTTCACGGCATCATCTTCATCAAGGAAAAGATGAAGAAGGACTTGAGCCGCGTAATCCGGGGCTTCAAAACCGGCTGTAACCGCGCCTACAGGGAGCTTGTGCATGGCCCCGCCCCGTCTGCTCCCGCCGTCTCGTCCGCTCTCGCCGTCCCGTCCGCTCCCGCCGTCCCGTATGTTGTGACTGAGTCACAACAAACCCAACCGCCCCAAACAGGACCGAAAAACAAGCCCTACGGCCTCCTCTTTGCTCATGGTTTCAACGACAGGCTGCTACTGCGCGACGGGCAGCTGGAGCACTGGAAGCACTACCTTCAGGACAACCCGCGCCGCCTCCTGATGAAGCGCGAACATCCCGACCTCTTCCGCGTACAGCGAGGGCTCGTGGCGGCAGGCCAGCAGTTCTCGGCCATCGGCAACCGCTTCCTGCTCGACCGTCCCGTGAAGATGCAGGTGCAATGCTCGCGAAGCCTGACGGAGGAACAGATTCTGGCGAAGGTCAGCGAATGTCTCCAAGCAGCTCAGAAGGGGGCTGTGCTGGTCTCGCCAAGCATATCACCAGGCGAGAAGGCCGTCATGCGTGCTGCATTCGACAAGGGATTCCCGCTGATTTACCTTCAGGAGAACGGTTTCACAGACCTTGCTAAGCCTGGTGGAAAGAAGATGGATGCCTGTGCCCGCGGACGACTCCTGATTCTCGCGCCCTGGGAACACCACAACGAACGCCTCACCATCCGTCGCAACCAATGCCTGTCACTGAACGACATCGCCCGACGAATCTGCGACAATTAACGGATTCATAACATACTCTTCCCGCTCCTCAGACGAGAAGCGGGAAGAATATTGTTCAAAATGATTGGAGGACCAGCCACTGATTACCCATTACAGCAAATGTCTATTGTTTTACATACACATCGCCGTCAATAACCATCTTCTTAGATGTAAGTGACTCAACCTTCCATATTTCCACCTCGTCACCAAAAAGCATCCGTAGGGTCATTGAACTTTCATTGAAAAAGTAGTCGAATACCTCTACTTCGTCAAGCAACTCCTTCTTACCTTCATAATAATATTCACTATAAGTTCCTTTACCATTGGAATTAAATGTTACAAGGTCATAGCCTTCACTATAGTCATACCTCCAAGTTCCAATGACTGATGCTTTTGAATCGTCATCGTCATCATCTCCGCAAGAGACGAAACCAGCACTCACGATTGCGACCATCAAGATGGTCATCAGGTTTAATAGATACTTTCTCATAGCATTTAAGTTTAAAAGGGCTTAACATTAATATCTCTTGTTCGGGTCGTACTTATTCCAACGACTAGAGCTTCCGTCCTTTATCAGACCGCCATCGACAACGGTGTAAATATCTCCATTTGAAACGACAAGTTTGTTTCCAACTTTTGCATACGTGTAATACGATGGAGTGCCATAGTATGCCATATTGCCGAAGATTCGTCCTGCATATAGTTTATAGACAGCATCACCAGAGCCTCTTCCATCCACATAAAGCATAGCTGAATAGAAAAGAAGTGTGGTGTCATCAACAATCCGAATAACATTGATGGTTGTTGAAATTGTAAAACGTAAACGGCCGAACGACGCGTCCCAATCATTGTAACATCCATTGCTGTCGATAAACTCGTCATAGGATGCAATGTGTTTGTGAATCTGACCTCCATAGCGATAAGAAGACAATACTTCTTCATTGTCAATGGCTTCATTGATAACGTTGAAGTCTGATTGTTTGGCAACTTCACTCAAATTCGTGTACCAGCCTTTAAGGCCACTTCCCAAGCCACCTCCATCATCATCATCGTCATCACCACCGCATGACGAAAGACAAAGACTTAGCACTGCTACCATCATGATGGATAGCAAACTCCATAGTTTTTTCCTTTTAACCATAAGAATTGTTTTTTATGTTAATAGTGTTTCCTATCTCTCTTAGAAGTCAGCGCAAACAATCAGGCAGAAAGAAAGTGCGCTCCCTCCATATTCTCCGACGTACCTTGCAAAAACCCACATCTTGATGATAATACCCGTCCATACTATCGCGTAGACGTTGGAACTTATTCGAATCAAGATGTCAATTTGAAGTTGCAAGGTTCGAGGACATCACCGAATATAGCACTAACGCTATAATTAATTCCTCGAAAGTCGCACCGCCGCCCTGCACTCAGGGAGAAGCCGTAGCTACCATTGTTTACGACGTATCAACGATATTTGATTGCAAAGATAGGGAAAAAGGTTGGAATATGCAAAAGAATGCAGAAGTTTTTTCATGTGCATACGGCGTCGGCATTGATGGGCTCTCGCGCGCGTATATATAGTAGCTAAACCGGAAAAAACGTGTCCTATGTGTCCTACGTGTCATCAGTGAAGTGACACATGGGACACGTAGGACACATATTTTTCTGTTTCATTATACATATATACGCGCGAGGAACCCACACCCGAAGTCACACCTTCGTCCCACGCCGTGGGACGTTTCTAAAGGTAAGCTTTAGCGGTGAAAAGGTGACCTTTAGGAGCGTAAAGGTAAGCTTTAGACGGCTAAAGGTAAGCTTATTTCCACTAAAGGTAGGCTGCAGTTCAGAAAGTTGCAAATAAATTTGCTTTTTCAATTGGTTTGCATTACCTTTGCACCTACTATGAAATACGGAAAAGGACTGATGGTGACGGCCGGTGCCCTGCTGGTGCAGCAGGGACAGGCGGCGAACGACGAGGGACGGCAGGCAACACCCGAGCGTCCGAACATCGTCTTCATACTGGCTGATGACATGGGCTACGGCGACCTGGCCTGCTACGGCAACCGCTACATCCAGACACCGAATATCGACCGGCTGGCACGCACGGGGACAACATTCTCACAGGCTTATGCCGGCAGTGGTATCAGCTCGCCTTCGCGCTGTGCGCTGATGACAGGCATGAACACCGGCCACAGCCGCATACGCGACAACCAGTGCTATGCCGGCGGACTGACGGGACTGAAAATCAACCCCAACGGCGACACCACCATTGTGCGACGCGCCAACCTCCTGGCCGAGGACGTCACACTGGGCACCGTCGTGGAACGTGGCGGCTACCGCACCTGTCTGGTGAACAAATGGCATCTGGACGGCTACGACCCGACGGCAGCACCAAACCACCGCGGCTTCGACGAGTTCTACGGATGGACCATCTCCACCGTCCACTCGAACGCACCGTATTACTATCCGTACTACCGCCTACACGGTGACTCGCTCATCATCATCAGCGAGAACGAGCACGACGCACACGTGCGCCACAACACCGAGATTTCGACGGACGACGCCATCGCCTTCGTCACCCGCAACAAAGACCAACGCTTCTTCCTTTTCCTGGGCTACGACGCGCCCCACGAGCCTTACAACATCGACGACACATCGTGGTATGACGAGCACGGCGAATGGTCGATGAACACGAAGCGCTACGCTGCATTGGTGACGCACATGGACTACAACATCGGACGGTTGCTGGGAGCACTCGACAATCTGGGGCTGCGCGAGAATACCCTCGTCATCTTCGCCTCGGACAACGGCGCGGCCGTCATGGCACCGCTGGAGGAGCTGAACTGCGGCGCAGGACTGAAAGGACGCAAGGGACAGCTATACGAAGGGGGCATCCGAGTGCCGTTGATAGTGAACCAGCCGGGACGCGTGCCGACAAGGCAGGTGAGCAACCTGGTGTACTTCCCTGACTTCATGCCTACGCTGGCTCGTCTCGCCGGCAGCAGCAGCGCCGTTCCCGCGAACAGCGACGGCATGGACATCTCGCCCCTGTTCTTCGGCAAGGATGCCGACACCGACCAACGTCCGCTCTACTGGGAGTTTCCCGGCAAGCAGCGCGCCCTGAGACTGGGCGAGTGGAAGTGTGTGACGGTAAAGAAGAACGCGCCGCTGGAGCTCTACAACATCAAGCAGGACCCCACGGAGTCAGCCGACCTGTCGGCACAATACCCAGAGAAGGTGAAGGAGATGGACAGGATGATGCGCCGCCTGCGCACGCCAAGCGAGAACTACCCAATCCCAGAGGACAAAATAACGAAATAACGAGAACATGAGACTGCCCTTTGCCACACCGCTCTACGTCATGCTGAAGCCTGTGGGAGCAGCCTGCAACCTACGTTGCAGCTACTGCTACTATCTGGAGAAGGCGGAGCTATATGGCAAACAGCAGCAACGCTACATGAGCGACGAGCTGCTGGAGCGTTTCACCCGTCAGTATCTGGAGGCGCAGACACAGCCCGAGGTGCTCTTCACGTGGCACGGCGGCGAGCCCCTGCTGAGGCCGCTGGCGTTCTACCAGAAGGCACTGGAGCTGCAGCGGCAGTATGGCCGCGGCCGACAGATGGACAATTGCCTGCAGACGAACGGCACACTGCTGACGGAGGAGTGGTGCCGTTTTTTCCACGACAACAACTTCCTGATAGGCATCTCGATAGACGGCCCCGAGCACCTGCACGACGGCTACCGCAGGACACGCGACGGACAGCCCACCCACAGGCAGGTGATGAAGGGCATTGAGATGCTGGAGCGCCACGGTGTGCAGTGGAACGCAATGGCGACTGTCAACCGTCTGAACGCCGACCATCCCGCGGCGTTCTATCGGTTCTTCCGCAGCATAGGCTGCAAGTTCCTGCAGTTCACACCCGTCGTCGAAAGGACGGACGACGGCAGCGTGGCCCCCTACGCCGTCACCCCGGAACAGTGGGGACGATTCACCTGCGGCGTCTACGACGAGTGGGTTACGAGCGATGTAGGCACGGTGTTCGTACAGCTGTTCGAAGCCACACTGGCCAACTGGGCGGGTGTCACTCCGGGAGTCTGCTCGCTGTCCTCAATGTGCGGTCACTCGCTGGCCATGGAGTGGAACGGCGACGTCTACAGCTGCGACCACTACGTCTACCCTGAATACCGGCTGGGCAACATCAACCAGCAGACACTGACAGCACTGGCCTACGGTGAGCGCCAGCAGGCGTTCCGACAGAAGAAGACCGAAGGGTTGCCCCGTCAGTGCCGCACGTGCCAGTGGCTTTTTGCCTGTCACGGCGAGTGTCCCAAAAACCGCTTTGCCACCACTGCCAACGGCGAAGCCGGACTGAACTACCTGTGCGAGGGCTACAGGACGTTTTTCAGCCATGTGGCCGCCGACATGGACTTCATGCGGGACGAGTGGCGGGCCGGTCGCGCCCCAGCCAACATCATGATGCGGTGATGTAGCGGTGCGGCATCCTAAGAGGAGGCGGAACAAATAAAAAGGTGAAAGGGTTGTGGGTTTCCGAAAAAAGTCGTACCTTTGCACCCTTGATTATGAGAACGTTCCGATATTTGGGCAAAGCCCTTGCCCTCTTGTTGTTTATCCCTGTGGTGGCCGTGCTTATAACGTCGGTCAGCCCAATCTACCGTTTCCGCGCCCCCGCCCCCTTCGAGGGACCAAACATCTTCAACCCCTACCAAGACGTGCCCCGCACCTGCAACTGGAAGAAGACGCTACTCCATACTCATACCCGCGTGAAAGGGCCGCTGCCTATCAACGAGTGTGAGTACTGGCCTCAGCAGACGTGGGAGGCGCTGAAGAAGCTGGGGTACGACATTGTCACATTCTCAAACCACAATGAAATCACAAAGCACCCCTTCGACCCAAGCCTGCAGGTGAACGTCTATGAGCACGGCTACAGTCCCTTCAAGTTCCACAAGCTGGTGTTCGGTAGCCAGAAGGTCATCCACTACGATGTGCTGCTGCCCCTGCTGGCCTCACAGAAGCAGTTTGAGCTGGACTATCTTGGGGCGAGCTCGGACTTCATCCAGATAAACCATCCCTACCGCACCGTCGGCACCTGCAAGAGTCACATGGAGGCGCTCTCGGGCTATGAGCTCATGGAGCTGGATACAGGCCGTAGCACGGAGAACGAGTACTGGGACTGGGCGCTGAGCGCGGGACACTACAGCTTCGGGCTGGCTAATGACGACCTGCACTACCCTGACCGTTCCTACAAGATTGCCCGCCGCTGTAACTTCCTCTGCACACCCTCCGGCCGCTATGAGGACCTGAAGTCGACGCTACTCAGCGGCTGTTTCTACGCCATGCGGCTTCCTGACTACGGTCACGGCGACTGGAAAGTGAAATACGAGAAGAACAGGCATCTGCCGGCAGTACAGGCCATCGGGCTTGCGACGGACACCATCTTCCTGAAGCTCTCGGCCGTGGCCGACAGCATCCGCGTCACGGGGCAGGACCACCGGACGCTGGCCTTGGTGACGAACAGCGACTCCCTGCGCTACGTCTTCCAGCCCGAGGACCACTATGCGCGACTGACGGCCTTCTTCCCTGAGGGCGAGGTCATCTACACAAACCCCTTTGCCCGCTACGATGCCGCTGTCGCGGCCTCTCCCTTCAACAACGCTCCACAGGAGGTGGACTGGCTGCTGACGATACTATATAACCTGATGGTGGTGTGTCTGCTCTGCCTGACGTTGTGGCTGTACTATAGAATGTTGTTCAAACGATGCAAGTGTTTCAGAAAACAGTAAAACTAAGTACCCAGTGCCTGGTGCTGGCAGCTTGGACGGTAGCCGTCTATCACGTTCCCTTCTTCCGTCATGCCACCGGGCACATGGAGGGCGGCTGGAACGCGGCACTGCTCACAACCTCGGCTGCCCTGCTGATGCTGGGTGCCGACTTCCTGGTCTACTATCTGCTCCTCTACCTGGGCCGTATCGTAGGAAAGTGCCTGCTGGCTCTCACCATGATTGGCAATGCCATCATGCTGTTCTTCATGAACAGCTATGAGGTGCTCGTCACCCGGAGCATGATGGGCAACGTACTCAACACGCAGCAGTCGGAAGCTTCGAGCTTCTTCTCTTGGGGGATGGTCTTCTACGTCCTGCTTCTGGGCGTCCCGCCCTGCATCTATATCTTCGCCCGCAAGACGGACTACGGTAGCATCAGGCGCTTCCTGGGCAGCATGGGCATCACGCTGGCAACAGTCGCCGCCCTGTTATTCGCCAACATGGGCAACCTGACATGGATAGACCGCAACTCGACGGAGCTGGGCAGCCTCATCGCCCCGTGGTCGTACATCATAAACACCATCCGCTACTATAACCACCAGAAGAAAAAGAACGTCAAGGAGACACTGCTTCCCGACGGTCGGATAGCTACCCAAAGCCGCGACGTGTGTGTGTTGATCATCGGGGAGTCGGCCCGTAGGGACCACTTCCGCTACTACGGCTACGCCAAAGACACGAACCCCTATACCGCTGGCGACAACGTGACGCCACTGCCAGGCATTGCTGCCGCCACCAACACGATTGACGCCGTGCGCGCCATGCTGCAGCCAGAGCCTTCCGGCAAGCTGCTTGAGATTCTGCCCAACTACCTTCACCGTCTGGGCGTTGAGGTGTCGTGGCGCACCAGCAACTGGGGTGAGCCGCCCACCCACTTCCCAAACTACATGAAGAAGAACCAGCTACGGAAGAAATTCCCTGATGCCGAACAGAAGCAGTACGACGGCATCCTGCTGAGCGGGCTGGAGGAAGAGATCCGTGCCTGCAGGAAGACCAAGCAGTTCGTGGTCATCCACACCTATACGAACCACGGCCCCACCTACAGCACCAACTATCCGCCCCAGTTCGAGGTGTTTAAGCCTGTCTGCAAGACCGTAGAGATGGCCCATGCCAACCGCCAGGAGCTCCTTAATGCCTACGACAACAGCATTGTCTACACTGACTACCTCATACACACGGTCATCACCATGCTGAACGCCATGCCCGACCGCCGCGGCTGCGTGCTCTTCATGTCAGACCACGGCGAGTCGCTCGGCGAGAACAACCTCTACATGCACGGAGTGCCCATGTTCATGGCCCCCAAGGAGCAGATAGAAGTGCCCTTCCTCATCTGGACCAGCGACACGACGATGGGCGTAAAGCCCCTGAAGACCGTAGAGCAGTACAGCATCTACCACAGCGTCCTGAATTTCCTCGGGATAGACAGCCCTGTGCTGAAACCATCGTTAAGTGTTTTTGAAAAAAAGGACTATGCAGCAGCTGAAAATCGTAGCAAGTGACCGGGTGAAAGACAATGCGGCCTTCATGGACTTCGTGAGGCGCCTGCCCGAGACGTTCAACCACGAAGGAACGGTGATTCATAGCGGTCGTAATGTGCTACGAGAGATAGATGTGAAAGACCTCGGAGTGGAAGGCATCGACCGAGTGATGGTGAAACGCTTTCACGGTCTGCTTTGGTTCCAGCAGATTCAAAACACGTTCTTTTGCAAGCCTAAGGGGCGCAAGGCCTTTGACAGCACGTCAGAACTCATCCATCGGGGCTTTACCCCAGCCCGCGAGCTTGCGTTGGTCGAAGTATGGCGTCACGGACTCTATCAGTATGCCTTCTATGTGGCCGAGATGGTTCAGGGAGAACGGTTGACCAAGCTGATAAGACGGCTGAAAGATGAGAATCAACAGGTGGTCATCAGCCAGATTATCCATCAATATGCCACGCTCGTAAAAAACTTGCATGAGCGAGGTGTACTTTATAGAGACCTGAATGGCGGCAATGTCATCTGCCGACAGGATGCCCCCGGGGGACAATGGAATTTCTTCTTAGTCGATACCGACAGGGCCCGCTTCTACCCCGCCGACAGGCATCTTGACTTGAAGACGGTTATCAAAGACCTCATCCTCATGAAGCCTGAGTTGGGAACAAACGAACTGTTTCAGGAAGAGTATCTGAGGCAGCGAGGACTCTATACGCCAGAGGCCGCTGCCAGTCTTCAACAGGCCCAATTCGCAAGATATGACAGGAAAAACCGCTGGTACAGAAAGCTTTGGAGAAAGTACCGAAAGTTCTATCATCGCTTGGTAAAGGAATAACGGCACATTCCTACCTCTTTCCGAAATCAGTGTAGAGGGTCTGAAGGATGACTTTCGCAGTCTCTTCGCGCTTGGCGTCAGCCCCTTCAAGAGCCTGTTGTGACACGTTGTCATAATAGGTGACACCCGTGGCATCGCGGAAGATAAACCCGTTGTTATAGCTATGGAGGGCGAAAGGATAAGTATAACTGTCGGCCAGCACGTCGCGACTGAAGATGAAGTCGTCGTGGGACAATCCCATCTGTCCCAGCAAAGTGGCAGCGATGTCTGTCTGGTTGATGAGCGTGTCTATCTTCATCGGTTTACGCACCGCACCGCCTAATAGTAGTAAGGGGATGTGTGAGTTGCGGTCGGAGGCCGTTGCCTCGTTTACATTCAGCCCGTGGTCGCCGGTCACCACTATCAGCAAGTCTTTCCAGGCCGGCGTATTCTTAAGCTGCTCGACAAACTGGCCGAAGACTTCGTCAGCGTAGGCGAAAGAGTTGTCGACATCGTTATCGGGAATGCGGCTGTATGGTACCCTGAACGGCTCATGGGAACTCAGGGTCTGGAAGGTGGTGAACCACCGTTTGCCCTCTTGGGTCTTCTTGGCGATGTCGTCGGCCAACCACTCATACACTTTGCCATCTTGTACACCCCAACGGACATCCGTATCGTCACGCTGGAAATTCTTCTCTTCTACAAGGAGGTCGTGGCCGGAGGCCCAGTAATAGTCGGCCTTATGAAATATCTTCAGCTCGCCACCATGCACGGCTGTCGTCTCATAACCAGCCTTGTCGCGCAAGGTTCGTGGCAAGGCAGGCAGGCTTGGCAGCTTCTTGGTATGGATGACAACGCTTGTCGTGGGCATTCCTAAATAGCCGCTGAGGATGCAGACAATGCCACGGTCAGTACGGAAGCTGCCTGCCCAGCAGTTGGTGAAGTAGACACCTTCCTCCGTCAGGCGATCGAAGTTGGGCGTCACACCGCTCTTGCCGCCAAGGCTCTCTATGAAATGGTCGTAGAGACTCTCCCAGATAATAACCAGAATATTGGGTCTGTCGGTATTCAGCAGCTGAATCTGCGGTGTTCCTTTTGTGGGGTACAGGGAAGCGAAGCGCTCTTGGCAGAAGCCGGCATCAAAGGCCTGAAACTGGCTACCGATATCATCGTTCACATGGATGGAGTAAATAAAGTTGTAGACAGGATTGACGGCACAATGGTTGAAGAACTGTATGTTACAGTAGTAGGAATAGACCGGCGAATCGGGATGATGGTGCAGACCTCTGATAACGCAGTAGATGACAGCGACGACCACCAGGGCAGCCACCACCACCAGCAGGTGTCCCCACCAAGGAAGGTTCATCAGAGGATGAGCCGACAAGTCAAAAGCATTTACCAATGCTATCAAGGCTGCCATCAGCAGGGCAGCGATGCTGACTATCGCCAGTATTGCCAGTATGATGTAGGAAGCCTGGACACTGGCGAAGGTGCCTTTAATGGAGCGGAGATAGTGGAGCACCGAGGCCTCTATCTTGAACTGCCAAAAGCGGTACAGGGCTGTGTCGGCCACACAAAGCAGGGCGATGACAATGGCGTTGACCACCTCATAGACTATCAGCCATCCCGTGATGTCGAATGCCGGGAAGTGGGTATATGCCCAGACCAACAGCACGGGGAAAGCAGTCATGTACCCAGCCACTTTCACGTCGGTGTACAAGCCATGCCACGAAAAGGCCGCTATATCGCGAATGGTAATGGTAACGGCACACAGCCGCTTGTTATAGATACAGAACAACGGGCGCTGTACTAATTGGAAGAAAAGTGTGCACAGACAGAAATGGGCGAAGAGAAACGCAAGGTATAGCATATATGGTTCTTATCGGTTACTTAAGTCGGTATAAAGGGTTTGAAGTATCACTTTCGCCGTCTCTTCGCGCTGGGGGTCGTGGCCGTCGAGAGGCTGCTGCGACACATTGTCGTAGTGGGTGACACCCGTCAGGTCGCGGAAGATGAAGGCGTTGTTGTAGGTATGGAGGGCGAAGGGATAAGTGTAGGTGTCGGCCAGCACGTCGCGGCTGAAGATGAAATCATCGTGTGGCAACCCCATCTGTCCGAGCAGCGTAGCGGCGAGGTCGGTCTGGCTCATCAGTGTGTCAATGGTCATGGGCTTTCTGACAGCTCCTCCAAGCATCAGCAGGGGGATATGGGAGTTGCGGTCGGAGGAGGCCGCCTTGTTCTGGTTGACACCATGGTCGGCGACAACTACGATGAGCAGGTCTTTCCACGCGGGTGAAGCCTTCAGCCTCTCGACAAATTCTCCGAAAGCGTTATCTACGTAGGCAAAGGCATTGTCTACGGGATTATCTTTGATGCGGTCGTATGGTACGCGGAAGGGCTCATGCGAACTGAGTGTCTGCATGGTGGTAAACCAGTGTGTGCCTTCTGCCTGTTTGCTAATGATATCATCGGCCAGCCATGCAAACACCTTTCCGTCCTGTGCTCCCCAGTGGGTGTCGCTGCTATCCAGACAGAAATCTTTTTCCTCCACCAGCTGGTCGTGGCCTGAAGCCCAGTAATAGTCTGATTTGTGGAAGATGTTCAGCTGACCGCCATGTACGGCTTTGGTCTGATAACCTGCTATGTCACGCAAGGTACGAGGCAAGCCTGGCAGGTGTGGCAGTTTGTTGGTATGGAGGATGACACTGGTGGTGGGCTGTCCGGGATATCCACTGAGGATAGCTACCAGACCGCGGTCGGTACGGAAGCTGCTGGCATAGCAGTTTGTGAAGAACACCCCTTCCTTGGTCAGTCTGTCAAAACAGGGCATCACCCCCTTTTTCCCTCCCAAACTCTCAATGAATACCGAGCAAAGGCTCTCCCATACAATGAAAAGGATGTTGGGGCGCTTTGTGTTGAGCAGCTGTATCTGAGGCGTTCCCTCTGTGGGGAATAACCCCTTGAACTTCTCTTGGCACCAGTCGGGATCATACTCCTGGAACAACCCGTCGTAATCGTCTCTGATGTGCAGGGAGTAGATAAAGTTATAGACAGGGTTGACGGCACAGTGGTTCAGAAATGGAATGTTGCTGAAATAGGAATAGACAGGAGTGTCAGGGCGTATGTGGAGTCCCTTTATGGTAAAATAGAATACTACGACAATGACCAGAGCTATCAGTACCACCAGCAAATGGCCCCACCAGGTAAGAGGTCCCGGATAATGTTCTGGCAGATGGAAAACGGACACTAATGTTGCCAGAAGGGCAAACAGCAGGAAGGCAATACTGGCAACAGCCAGGAAGGCCAGGATGACATAGGTCGCTGACACGCTGGCAAAAGTCCCCTTGAGCGAGCGGAGGTAATGGAGCACCGAGGCCTCTATCTTGAATTGCCAGAAGCGGTAGAGTGCTGTGTCGGCTATGCAAAGAAGGACGATAATGACGGCACATACCGCTTCATAGCCAATCAGCCAATGGCTGATATTGAAGATGGGAAAATGGGTGTAGAACCATAGCATTAGCACAGGGACAGCTGTCATGTAGCAAGCCGCCTTGATGTCGGTATATAGTCCGTGCCAAGAAATCCTTGCATAGAGTCGAGGAGTGAGTGGTGTTTCACAAAGTGCCTTGTTGTAGATACAGAACAGCGGTCTCTGTACTATCAGGAAGAACAGATTGCAAAAGCAGAAATGTAGGATGATAAAAATTATATATAACATTCTTTCTATGTGGGGTTATCAACATTATCTGTTTTGACGGCATAGGTGTTGTAACGAATGCCTCCCAAATCTAATTTGTACTGTTCTGTCCCCCTGCTCAAATCCATTGTCTTGCAAGGTGTCTCTGACTCAAGATAGTGCTGTAGTTCGGTCAGCAGTATATATCCGGGGGAGTAGGTGCGGAATGTGGCATTGATGGACAGACGTGGTATCACCAGCGTATTTTCGTCATGACTCATAAAACCTGACAGAAAGGCCATGATATTGTCTCCACACATTAAGACGGCATGAAAACTGTTAGGAAGTGAGCGCAAAGACTTTGTGTCGTGTTTCAGATACTTGTATCTCCATGCAAAAATTTTCCTGTACAAGGGGTTGTTCCTTGCCTTTTTCTTGTATTTGGAGAGTAGTCTTTCCACATAGATGTCTGTCATTTTCCTCCAAAGTTTCCCCTCCTGGCTAATTGTTCCTCTTTGGAAAATCTTAAACTCATAACAAATATTATCACGCTTCGTCCGGTTATAGGCTGTTCGGATGTTTTGCCTGACAGATTTGGAGAGTGTTTGTCCTGGTTCAAAGGGGAGATGAATGCTAACACATTCCATCTCAAGTTTTTCTTTGTATGGAATCCCTTCTGGAATGGTTCTTAATAGCGAATCGGATGAAAGCCTTCTTAAATAGAACTGATGGCCTAAGGTTGTATAAAAGAAACTGACACATTCTCTCTGACGTTCTATTGGCAGTAAAGGAGCAAACAGTGCGTCTGTCTGCCCACAACCCTTAATGTCGCCCAGCATCTTGTAAATATGCTTATAACAATCCCATTTTAGAGGTACAATCATGATAATTCCCTCTGAGGGTGTAGTTACGCAGACTATCCTCACGGAATAGAAAGAATAGTGTTTCACATACCGCTCAATATAGGACATGTAATCATAATAGCAGAAAGGAGAACCCGATGCTTCCATCTTTTTCCAAGCATCGCGCAGAAAGTCATCCTTCATGCTCTTATAGATTTTCAATTCCATGTTGCTACTCATATTTTTTTGACTTTCAATTCCATATAGCTTCTGATATTCTTTTTACCAGTGATTCAGGGGCTATTGACTTCAGGCAGGCCAAGTCGCCTCTTTTACAGTTTTTGCTGCCTCCAATGGCACAAGGCTGGCAGCTGGTGTTTCCATATACAGCGTCCTCCAGACACTGTCCCCACGCCATGAATCCACAGGCAGGAGTGGTGCTACCCCACACAGATACCACCCGGGTACCTACAAGTGAGGCCATGTGTTGGTTAGCCGAGTCCATGGATATCATCACGTCGAGATGAGCCATGAGTACCAGTTCGTTACTGAGCGAGAATCGGCCTGCCACGGTATGGATACGAGGTGACAGCTGTTCCCATTTCTTCATCGTCTCTGCCTGTTCACCCCTACTGCCGAAAAGGAAGATGCGGGTGTCCTTCTGCGCTGTGAGCAGACGTACTACCTGTTGCATCAACTCAAGTGGGTACACCTTATTATTATAGCGCGCATAGGGTGCGATGCCTATCCAGCGCTCACTGCCTTTCACCATATCGAGCGGCAAAGGCGGCAACTGGCAGAACAAGGAAGAGAAACGAGGCTCGCAAGGCAGGCCCAACGCCTCGAACACATCGAAATAGCGGAGCGTGAACGGTCGGCTGGTTTGCTGCTTATGCGTCAGGATACCCTTGCGTTCACTGCGCATCTTGGACAGCATACGCACCTTTTTCCCCTTCAACTGGAAAAAGGCGTCAACCACCCACGAGCGAAGCACATTGTGCAGATCGGCAACGGCATCAATCCGCAGTCCGTTCAGCTGCTTCAGTAGCCGCCACGTGCTTACGGGCTTTTCCACAGGATGCATCACGACATTGTCTGGCGCATCAATAAACAGCTGGGTGCAGAAAACGGAGGTCACAACATGAAAGGTCGTATCAGGCCAAGTCCTGGCACAACTGTAGATGGCAGGGATGGTCATCGCCACATCGCCAAGGGCTGACAGTCGATAGACTAGAACGTAACCGGGCTGTTTCATTTGCTTGTACCGATAATATGGTTCAACATCTCTTCCCACGCCTGTCCGCTCCGTTCTATCGTATAGGTAGACGCTTTCCTTACGACGGTCTGCTGCATCGTTCTGAGACGCGTCTCATCCAAGGCCAATTCTGTCAGGCAACGGGCAAACAACGTCTCGTCATAGGCCGGTACGAGAACACCTTCGTCAGGATGTGCTATCTGGTCGGTAGCCCCTAAGAAGCTATTGAACACAACTGGCACGACGCCGTTTGCCTGAGCCTCTGCAACACACATGGGCCACCCTTCAATCGAGGAGGTCAAGCAGAGAATGGCGGCCTGACTGTAATAGTCGGCCACATGGGTAGAATAGCCCTCAAACGAACAGCGTTCAAGCCCCAGCGTCGCAGCAAGTGCCTTTAGCCAGGCAGAAGCCTTTCCATCGCCCACAATCTTCAGATGCCAGTCTGGCAGGCTGTTCTGGGCCTGTTGCCAAATACGCAGCAGACGGTCCACACGCTTATCACGATGCGTCAGCCTGCCGACAAAGAGCACCACTTTCTCCTTCTCGTACACGACAGACGACACCGACTTGATGCTATTGGGTAGTACCCACACCTTATGGTCGTCAGGATTGAGTGCCAGCTGGCTGATAAGCTCCTGTCGGTAGCTGTCGCAGAGCACGCCATAGGCATCGCACCATTTATATACGCGACGGTATTTCCTCTTGTAGAACTGACGCAGCAACCACTCCACGCCACAGCCATAGAAGACATCTAGCCACCGGTTCTCGCGCCGTTTGTCGGCAATGTCCAGGAACTCATAGTAGGGGCTGTTGTGCAGTTCGTACACCATCTTCACACCGGTATGCTTCTTCAGCCAAGAGGCATAGAGCAGTTCGCGGTAGGTAATCACGACGTCTGTGTGTTCTGTGAGAATGAAGTCACGGATAGCCTCTGCCACTTTCTTCGAACGCTTGATGGGACCTTGTGGCAGCAACCATACCTCAAAGCGTCGCTCTGTGCCGGCAGGGTATGAATTCTCCCGATGGTTCATGGCCAGTATAGTGACACGATATCCCTGCCTGCACAGGTAGTTGGCCACGTCAATGGTCACCTGTTCAGCCCCGCTACAAGGGAAATCCTTGTGGACGAACGCCACAGACAGTTTACTCTCCACTCTCAACACTTACTCAACACTTAACAATCCTCTCTCTAAGATACGCCTCCACGCCCTCAATGTCCTTGGGGGTGTCAACGCTGAGTGACTTACAGTGGCAGTTGTAGTAGTAGATGGGTACCTGGTTCTCGATGAAGCGGAAGGAATCGTTCTCCTCGATCTTCTCAATGGGGCCACGCGGCGTGGTGTGGTAGAACTCCAACGCCTTGTGGTTGAAGGCTCCCACACCAACAAATTTGTGATAGACATAGTCCATATTGCCCTTGGGGTAAGGGATGGGGCTGCGCGAGATGAACAGGCAGCGGTCATGCTGGTCGGTAACAATCTTCAGATTAGTTGCATCGACCACCTCTACAGGATTCGAGAAGTCGGTCATCAGGTTTGAAACGTAGAGCTCGCCCTCGCCGATCTGCGGGGGTATGCACTGGATGATTGCCTCGCGGGTGAGCAGAGGCTCGTCACCGTTAACCATAACGTAGAGGTCGGCATTAACCTTCGTCGAGACTTCATAAAGACGTTCTGTGGCAGTATCGTGGTCGCTACGTGTCATGATGACTTGAGCGCCAAAGGCCTCGGCGGCCTGCTGAATGCGCTCACTGTCAGTAGCGACATAGACCTCACTGAACTCAGGCACCTCTTTGCAGTGCTCATAGACCCACTGGATCATGGGCTTACCTAAAATCATTGCCAACGGTTTCTCGAAGAAACGAGACGAACCGCCTCGGGCGGGAATTACACAAACAATATTCATATCATTAATCTTTTGTCATTATATGCCTCTGATCATTTCATTTTCAAGCCGAAGGCCGCTTATGCTTCCATCGCTTGTGAGTCCATAGCCACAACTCTGGCTGACGACGGATGTTCTCCTCAAGCATACTCAGGTAGAGTCGAGTGTAAGGATAACTCTCGCCATTGTCGACAGGTGCCATGTCCTTAATGGCCATAACATAATGGCCGCGGCGGGGCTGCTCAACATCGAGGTAAAGGTACTTGGCGTTGACATGGTTTCCAATCTCCTCGGCTCCCACCATATAAGGCGTATCCTGATGGAGGAAAGTGGTCCAGTGGTGCAGACTATGGCGCGTAGGGCGCTGGTCGGCGATGAAGCCGATGAGGTAGCTGTCGTTGTCACGCTTCATGCCCAGGATTGTCCTGGGAGCCTGCTTCTTGGGAATGAGAATCGTAGGATAGCGATTACGTATCTTCATCATCACATGGTCGAACACTTTACTCTTCAGCGGGTTGTATATCTCTCCATATAGCGTAGGAGCCTTTATGCGGCGTGTCACCTCCTGAACCCACTCCCAGTTACCGTAGTGACCGATAAAGAGAAAAACGGGACGCCCGTCGGCAGCGGCGTCCTCCATCATTGACATACCTGTCACGGTAACACGTCGTAGCATCTCCTCATCGCTAAGGTGCAGCATCTTGACGGTCTCCACAAAAATATCACACAGATGGTGATAGAACTTGCCTGCTATCTGTTTGATCTCTGTCTCATCCTTTTCCGGAAACGACTTGCGAAGGTTCATGAATATCACACTCCTTCTGTATCGGATGACATACTGTACAAAGAAGCACAGGGCATCACTCAGCAGATAGAGCACCCCTAACGGGAGATGAGCTATCATTTTTAGGATTGCCAAGGCAATACTTGCTTTTATTGAGACAGTATTCATAGCGGATATTTTTCTTTGATGGTTTGTACTACCCTCGCCGTTGCACCGCCACTCCTGCTGGCATATTCAAGTGCCGTTTTCCTAATCTTTGACATCTCTTCCTCGTTGGATGCCAGACCGTCTATCCACGAAGAAAACTCTTCTGCAGAATGCACCATCTTCCCGATACCCAAGTCCATCATTTCCTGAGGTGTCACTTTCCTATAGATATAAGGACCGAAGGACACAGGCAAACCATAGACGACTGGTTCTATCACACTATGCAGATAAGGAGTGAAGCCTCCACCTACATAAGCCCAACGGCCATAGCGGTAGATGCGGGACAAGGCACCGATGAAATCAATAATCAGTACTTGCATCCCAGAGAAGTCTGTTTCCGGAGTGCAAACGGAATAGCGTTCTGCCTTGCTGTCAAGATGACATTTGATTTCATTGAGATTCTCCTCACTGATCTCATGGGGAACAAAGAGGCACTTCACATGACGATGTGAGTTAGCAAAAGTGCTGACGATGGTCAAATCCGTCATATCACTGATGCTACCCGCAACCAACACACCATCAGATGCTGTAGCACAGAAGCGCTCAATGATATCATTGGTGTATGGCGTCTGTGCTATGCTGAGAGCATTGTCAAACAACGGATCACCCATTATGGTCACACGGTCAAAGCCCATAATGTTGAGATGGTTTTTGGTTTCTTCATCCAAAGCCATAAAAGTAGTGCTCCGCGGTATCGCTTTCCTGATAGGCATGGCATACCACTTGAGCAAATAGGAATCCTGAGGTATCAAAGAAGACACGAAATAGGTCGGAATATGCCTCCGCCCTAACTCCCTCAGATAGTTTATCCAGTATTCGGAGATGATGAACACTGCTTTTGCGGGGTGAACGATATCTAGAAACTGCTTGGCATGATGCCGCGTATCCCATGGCAGATAGAATACATAGTCGGCATCATCCTTCTCGGTTCTACCCCCCAAGACCTCGTATGCAGAAGGAGAAAAGACAGTGAGCACTATCGTGTAATTGTCGGAATACAACTTCTTTATAATAGGACGTGCCACTGCATATTCGCCCAACGATGCCATGTGCAGCCAAACAGTCTCTTTCCCGCTGTCTACATAATGACTGCGAATGAATGACAGAACCCCGTCCTGCCCTGACGCAAACCTTACAAATTTGCTTTTCCGAGAAGAACAAAACAATCTTGCTGTGTGGCTGACCATGCAGAGAAACAGTTTTCCCAACCACATTGCAAAATTATATAATGTATAGGTCACCTTCATCCTTTATATGATTATGGCTTGCATCTATGAAACCGCTATTCTAAGCCATTCCGCTGCAAAGATACAACTTTTTTTTTATTATATGTGGAATTTCAATAAAATTGTTCTAAAATGTCAGCTTTATTCCCTATCTTTGCAGCCGTAATACCAATAACCATGCTACAAATACGCTGCAAGAACAACAACGTGACGAAATCGTTCCCTGAAGGGGCTTCGCTACTTGACATCTACCAGGAGTTCAAGGACGACATCAAGCTGCCCTACCCCGTGGTGTCAGCAAAGGTGAATAACGTGTCGCAGGGACTGAAGTTCCGTGTGTTCCAGAACCGCGACGTGGAGTTTCTCGACGCTCGGGCAGGGTCAGGCCACCGTGTCTATGTGCGCTCGCTGTCGTTCCTGCTCTACAAGGCGACGCAGGATGTCTTCCCTGGATCAAAGCTGTTCATTGAGCACTCGTTGTCGCGCAGTTTCTACTGCAACTTCAAGAAAAGACACAACGAGCCGTTGACCGATGACGATGTCGAACTGCTGAAGCGGCGTATGCAGGAGATCGTCGACAGCGACATGCCTTTCCGCCGTACGGAGGCGCCCACCGAGGAAGCCATCCGCATCTTCAGCGAACGTGGGTTTGCCGACAAAGTGAAACTGTTGGAAACCAGCGGACAAGCCTACACTTATTATTATACGTTGGGCGACACCATAGACTACTATTACGGGCCCTTAGTACCATCAACAGGCTACCTGACGGTCTGGGGGCTGGAACGCTACGAAAGGCCACGGGTAGGCGAGCAAAGCTCGGGAATGGACGGACTGCTCCTGAGGGTACCCGACAGGTATAACCCCACGCAGCTGGCCAAGAAGATGCCACAGCCGAAAACGTTCGAGATGTTTGCTGAGAAGACGCGATGGGACATCATCATGCAACTCTCGAATGCCGGCGACGTGAACAAAGCCATCATGCGCGGCCATGCTTCAGAACTGATACAGGTCAGCGAGGCCCTGCAGGAGAAGAAGATCGTGCAGATAGCCGAGGAAATTGAACGCCGTTTCCACCGCGAGGAGTCGCCCGTAAGGTTGGTGCTCATCACCGGTCCGTCGTCATCGGGAAAGACGACGTTCTGCAAGCGTCTCTCCGTACAGCTGCTGGCCTGTGGTCTCAGACCGCTGTCGGTGTCGACGGACGACTATTTCGTAAACCGCGTGGACACGCCCAAACTGCCCAACGGCGACTACGACTTCGACAATGTCGAGACGGTGGACTACCACCTGCTGGAGGACCACCTGACGAGGCTGATGCAGGGCGAGCGCGTGGAGGTGCCGGAGTACAACTTTGTCACCGGCGAACGCGAGTGGAAAGGGAAACGGTTGAAGCTGGACAGCGACACGGTGCTCATCATCGAGGGTATCCACGCCCTGAACCCGCTGCTCACGAAGAACATCGACGACAAGCTGAAGTTCAAGGTCTACATCTCGGCGCTGACAAGCATCTCACTCGACAATCACAACTGGATTCCCGTCCGTGACAACCGTCTGCTGCGCCGCATCATTCGCGACTACAACAAAGGGGCCTTCACGGCTCAGGAGACCATCCGCCAGTGGAAGAACGTCTGCGATGCCGAGGACCAGTGGATAGCACCGTTCCAGGAGTCGGCTGACGTAATGTTCAACTCGGCGCTGAACATCGAGTTTGCCGTCCTGCGCACTCACGCGGAGATCATCCTGTCGTCAGTGCCGAAGAACTGTCCGGAGTACAGCGAGGCACACCGCCTGCTGAAGTTCATACACTTCTTCCTGCCTATCAGCGACAAGGAGATTCCACCTACGAGCATCATGCGTGAGTTCGTCGGCGGCTCTTCGTTCAAATACAAGTATTAAAGGAAGAGGGCGTAGTAGTCCTTCATGACCTGGGCGTCGACGGCATCATCGGTGAACACCTCGAGCAGCACGGGGCGATTGCTTTCCGTATGCAGGAGGGTGTCGACTGCCTGTTGCATCTCTTCCATCGTCGTTGCCTTCAAGTAACTGACACTATTCTGTTGACAGACACCCTCGGCAGTGGTCTCGTGCTGTGCAGCTACGAAGTGGTCGCGAGCAGGACTCTGCTCCAGTCCACGCAGCATATTGAAGATGCCACCCTTGCCGTTGTTCAGCAATAGGATGCGGAAATTCCCGCGCAGGTTCTGGTTCCACAGTGCATTCTGGTCGTAGAAGAAACTGAGGTCGCCGATGACACAAAGAACCTTTTCGTCAGTTACGCACGAAAAACCAGCCGCCGTAGACAGCGAGCCTTCGATGCCGTTGACACCGCGGTTGCAATAGACGGAATGGTTGGCGTAGATATTTGCCAAGCGGATAGCGGCAGAGTTAGCGTAGTGGAAAACACACCGGGAGGCAGACCCCTCATACGATTTCTCAAAGCATTTCACGACGGCCATCTGCGAGTAGGCTGGCTCAAAGGCTTCAACAGCGGCACGGGCCTTTGCCAACAGTTCCTCCCAGAGGGTGACGAACGGATGCGGCTGCTGTTCCAGGGTGGAGCGCACAGCATCGGCAACAACCTCGCCATCGCCCACGATGACACGTGTCAGGTTCATAAACGTATCTGTCACCTCGCCCGTAGCATTGACGACCCATGTCTCGCAGGCATTTCTGAGATAACGCTTCAGACGCTTGCTGACGATGGAGCCGCCGGTGTATAGGACAAAGTCGGGCACATAGTGCTCATCGTCACCAGCCAGAAGGACGGCCTCGTCAAGGAGCGGGTTCATGGGTTGTCCGCTGATCAGCATAGGACGCGAGGCATTCATGAAACGGCGAACAACATGATTCAGCGTCTCTGACGTCACACAGGCAGGCATCAGCTCTATTATCCGTTCGTCGGGCAGCACCTCGACGGTATAGTCGAACAACGGTTCGCTGATGGGTACGTTGATATGCACAGGACCGTCGGCAATGACCAGCGATTCATTCACGAGACGGTTGCAGTACCAACGGCTATCATCGTCGTGAGGTTCGGGCAGCGAAACGGCACGACGCACGAAGCGGCCGAGAGCATCAGGCTGCGGCAGCGTCTGACCATCAAGTTGGTCTATCCATTCGACAGGACGGTCGGCACTAATGACGACCAAAGGCTGGTGTTGGTAGTAAGCCTCAGCGACGGCAGGCAGGACATTGAGCAGCGCCGTTCCGCTGGTGACGCAGACGATGACAGGCTCGTTCAGCGCCTGAGCCATTCCCAAAGCATAGAAACCGGCACTGCGCTCATCCGTCACCGGATAACACATGACATCTGGGCATTCGTTGAGGTTATGGACAATGGGAGAGTTGCGGCTGCCAGGACAGCAGACGGCATAACGGACGCCATGCTTCACAAGCAGTGCCGTCAGTATATTGACGTTTTCCTTATTGCTATACATTCCTGATAACATTTCGCATAGTGTCGAGTTTCGTCTCCGTCTCCTGCCACTCTTGTTCCTCCACGCTGTCCTTCAGCAATCCGCCACCAGCATAGAGACGATAGCCGTCACGGAAAATCTGCATACAGCGGAGGGTGACGAAGAGACGAGTGGAGGGAGAAATGTGAAGCGGTCCCATGAATCCGCTGTAGTAGCGACGGTCATGATGCTCGGTATCGAGGATGAAGCGGAAAGCCTCCTCTTTAGGAAGTCCGCAAACGGCAGGCGTGGGATGCAGGGCCTCAATGAGTTCACCAAGATGGTTGTCGTCTTTCAGCGTGAAGAGAAAGTCGCTACGCAAATGAGCCAGATGGCCAGCACGAACGGTGCGTGGTCCCTGCTCGCTGATATCGTTGGCAAAATGCTCCAGCTGTTCAGTGACATAGGTGGCGACATAGCGCTGCTCCTGGATGTTTTTGTCACTCCACCCCACCTCGTCTGCAAAGGGCATGGTTCCTGCCAGTGCCATCGTCTGCCACGCGCTGTCGTTACCTGCCAGCAACACCTCGGGCGTTGCCGTCAACCAGAGCCCGCTCAGTGGTGTGAATACCAAACTGATGAACATACGCGGATAGTTCTCACAAGCCTTACGGAATAGCACGAACGGATCTCCACCGTTCTCCCGACGGATGTCGAGACAGCGCGAGAGCACCAGTTTCTGGAAGTCGCCACTGATAAGGCGGTCGTGAAAAGCAGAAAAGTCGGCGTGGTAGGTATCGGGAATTGCCAACGGCAGTTGGCTAAGGGTCGGCAGCTCCGGGTATGACGTAGGATTGCAGTCTACCCTATCGGGAGTGATCAGAAGAATAGGACATTGCGGCGACTGGGCGAAAGGAGCTACGACGAAGCCGCTGCTGGCACTCAGCCCGTCGGACGACGGTATTTCACTAACGTCGCCCGTGACCAGCGTACACTGCTGCTCATACGGAAACCTATATAATGCAAAACCCGTCATTACACCTTCGACTGACGAATAACATAGTTAGTGACACGGACGGTGGAGATAAGCTCGCCGACAGAGTTCTTGATGTCCACCTGCCACACATGAAGGGTACGTCCACTATGCTGCAGACGGGCATAGGCAGTGACCGTGTCGCCCTCACTGACAGCCCTCACGTGGCTGCCACTGACCTCGATGCCCACACAGGCGGCATCGGGACATAGTGCAGAAGAAGCAACCCCGGCCACATTCTCAGCCAAAGCCAGTGAGGCACCGCCACTAAGGAAACCGAAGGGCTGGCGGTTACGCTCGTCAACCTTCATACGTGCCATACAAGTATCGTCCTCGGGTGTGGAGATAAACTCCATGCCGAGGGCGGTACTCAGATTAGGCTTATCGTTAATAATTCTATTTATTCTATCTACATTCATTCCTCACTTAAATAGCGAATATTCCTCTACCTCCCAAGCTACGGCGCTGGCACCCAGCATCTCGCGCTCGCTGTCGGAGAGGATGGACTTGAGCATCTTCACCTTGCCACGGGTGTTGGGGAAGACGAGTTCCTCGAAGGTCTCACGGGCGGGACCAATGAGCCACTTGCCTGCATTAGAGATGCCACCGGCAAAGATAATGGCTTCGGGGTCGAGGACGGAAGCACTGTTAGCCAGTCCGATGCCCAGCGCATGACCAGTACGGCGATATACCTCGATGGCAAGCTCGTCGCCCTGGTTGCAGAATTCAGTAATCTTCTTGGGGGTCAGCTCCGGCTCTTCACGCATCAGCGACGGCTTGTCAGACTCCTCCATCAGTTCACGGGCGGTGACAACGATGCCCTTGGCATTGACATAAGTCTCCAGACAACCAAGATGACCACAGCCGCACTGACGACCGCCAGGCACCAGGCACGTATGGCCTATCTCGCCGGCAAAACCTCGGGCGCCGAGGTGAACACGGCCCTCAGAGAAGATACAGCTGCCTACACCGACACCGAGATCGACAAGAAGGAAATTCTTCATACCATGGGCAGCGCCATAAACCTTCTCGCCCATGGCAGCAGCATGGGAGTTGTTTGCCACACCGACAGCCAGTCCCAGCTGGTCGCGCATCATAGCAGCCATGGGAATCACACCACGCCACGGAAGATTAGCGGCATTGACGATGCTGCCAATCA